>Ga0302314_10007481_pt1 | contig 19634 bp, 17 predicted proteins | sample III_Palsa_N2_3_FD_200533 | JGI IMG/M metagenome (GOLD analysis project Ga0302314, IMG submission 200533) | Peat permafrost microbial communities from Stordalen Mire near Abisko, Sweden - III_Palsa_N2_3 | ecosystem: Environmental > Terrestrial > Soil > Palsa > Peat permafrost | place: Sweden...
CCAGTCCCTGTGCCAGCCGCGGCAGGTAATGGTCCTTCTGCGCCTCGGTGCCATAGTGCAGCAGCAGCTCGGCTGGCCCGAGCGAATTGGGCACGGCCACCGTCGAGGCGCAGGTGATGCTGCGCGCGGCGATTTTCACGAGTACCGAGGAATGCGCGTAGGTCGAGAATTGCAGGCCGCCATATCGGCGCGGAATGATCATCGCAAAGAAGCGCTGCGCCTTGAGGTAGTCCCAGACCGCCGGCGGCAGATCGGCGCGCCGGTGCGTGATATCAAAATCATCGAGCATGCGGCACAAGGTCTCGCAGGGCCCATCGATGAAGGCTTCCTCCTCCTCTGACAGCCGTGGCGGCGGTGCTTCGCTCAAGCGCCGCCAGTCCGGATTACCGGTGAACAGCTCCCCATCCCACCATACGGTGCCGGCCTCGAGCGCATCGCGCTCGGTGGGCGACATCGATGGCAGCAGCCGCCGATAGGTCTTCATGAACGGCCCGCTGAGCACAGCGATGCGCAACGGCGGCACGTTCAGCAGCCAGACAGCCAGCAGCAGCAGCCAGAGCAGGCCCTGCCAGAGCTCTGCCGGGCTGCCCAACGCGCTATAGGCCAGCAGCAATACCGTGAAGGCGAGCGTGAAGGACAATAACGGCAGTCGCCTATAGGCGAGATACAGCACCGCGGCGATGAACAGCACCGTGATGGTCGCGCCGATCATGGATCGAACAGCGCCTTCACATTGTCGCGCTCGGAGAACAACTCGGCGGCGCTCGCGTCCATGCGCGCGCGGCTGAAATCATCGATCGAGAGGCCCGGGACAATCCGATAGCCGCCGTCGCGGCAGGTCACGGGATAGGAATAGACCACGCCCTCCTCAATGCCATAGCTGCCGTCGGCCGCGACCGCCATGCTGGTCCAGTCCCCGTCCGGGGTGCCGAGCATCCAGGTGCGCACATGATCGATCGCGGCCGATGCGGCCGAAGCCGCCGAAGAGGAGCCGCGCGCCTTGATGACCGCCCCGCCGCGCTGTTGCACCGTGGGGATAAAATATTTCTCAAGCCAATCACGATCGACCAGGCTCGAGGCGCTCTTGCCGCGCACGAGCGCGTGACTGATGTCCGGATACTGCGTCGTGGAATGATTGCCCCAGATGCTCATCCGAGTGATGTCATTCACATGCGTGCCGGTCTTGTCGGCCAACTGCCAGAGCGCACGGTTGTGATCCAGACGGGTCATCGCGGTGAAGCATTCGCGGCCCAGCTCCGGGGCGTTGCGGCTTGCGATCAGCGCGTTGGTGTTGGCTGGATTGCCGACCACGAGCACATGCACGCTGCGATCGGCATGTTCATTGAGTGCCTTGCCCTGGGCAGTGAAGATCTGTGCATTGGCCAGCAGCAGATCGCGCCGCTCCATGCCCGGTCCGCGCGGTCGCGCACCGACCAGTAGCGCCACGTGACAGTCACGGAAGGCGAGCGCGCTCTGGTCGGTCGCCACCACGCTGTTGAGCGTCGGAAACGCGCAGTCGTTGAGCTCCATGAGCACCCCGCCGAGCGACGGCAGTGCGGCCGTGATCTCGAGCAATTTGAGGTTGATCGGTTGCTCGGCGCCGAGCATGGCCCCTGATGCCACACGAAAGGCCAACGCATAACCGATCTGGCCGGCCGCACCGGTGATGGCGACATTCAGAGGCTGCTGCATGCACTTCACTCCCGAGGGTTAAAGCCAGCGTCGATTCCAACACGAGCCGCCACCGCAACGCCAGCGCTGACGATCTGGTGCGGGGCTGTTAGCATCCGAACCAATGGAACCGGGCTGCATTGCGCGCGAGGCGCTCGTCTGAGCGCACATCCCATATTCGTCACGGCGCAGCGCAGCGCAGATCAGTTGAATCTGCAGTTGCAGGGAGAATGGCGGGCCGCGCAGTTCGCGGCCATCGAGGCCGAACTCAACTCGATTGAGCTGACCGGTGCGCGCCACGCGCGCGTGGCCATGGGCTCGGCGCAGCTGGATCTGTCCGGTGCCTGGCAGTTGCGCGAGTTCCTGCAGCGCGCCCACAAAGCCGGCGTCGAATCCAGTTTCGAGGGGGCCGAGCCCTCTGCGCTGCGGCTGATCGAGCGCACCTACACCGGCGAGATGCCCGCGCACGTTGCCAGCCACGAATGGCTCGACCCGGAGCAGGCGGTCGAGCAGCTCGGACGCCGTACTGTGCACAACTGGCTCAGTCTGCTGTATGCACTGGAATTCATCGGGCGGGTTGGCATCGCGCTGGCGCACTCGCTGGGCAGCATTCGCCGGCTGCGCCCCACCTCAATCGCACGCCATGTCTATGACACCGGCATCACGGCGATACCGATCGTATCGCTGATCGGCTTTCTGATCAGCGTGATCCTCGCCTACATGGGCGCGCAGCAATTGCGCCGATTCGGCGCCGACATCTTCGTGGTCGATCTGGTCACGGTAGGCGTACTGCGCGAGCTCGGCGTATTGCTGACCGCGATCATCGTGGCGGGGCGCTCGGGCAGCGCCTTCGCGGCCGAGATCGGCGCCATGCAGCTCAATGAGGAGGTCGACGCGCTCGCGGCCATCGGTATCAATCCGATCGAGGCGCTGGTGCTGCCGCGCGTGCTCGGTCTGTTGATCGCGCTGCCATTGCTGACCATCATTGCCGACCTGATCGGCCTGGTGGGCGGGGGCTTGCTGTGCCACACATTGCTGCACATGCCGCTGTTGCAGTATGTCGCCCGTGCGCAGAGCGCGATCGCCTCGACCACGTTCTGGGCCGGTTTGATCAAGGCGCCGGTGTTCGCCGTGATGATCGCGCTGGCCGGCTGCTATTGCGGCATGCGCGTGAGTGGCTCATCGCGCGAGCTTGGCCGTCTGACCACGCTTGCCGTCGTGATCTCGATATTCGGTGTACTGACGGCCGATGCGCTGTTCGCGGTGCTGTTCCTGCGGCTCGACATCTGATGGCCGCGCTGCTCGAGGTACGGGGTATTGTGACGCGCTTCGGCACTCAGACCGTGCACGCCGGGCTCGACATGCAGGTCGATGAAGGCGACGTGTTCGGTATCGTCGGGGGTTCGGGCGTGGGCAAGTCGGTGCTGTTGCGTACGATCCTTGGACTGCGCCGGCCCGATGCCGGCAGTGTGTGCTTCCTCGGTCGCGACCTGCAGCGCATGAGCCCCCCGGCGCTGCATGCGCTCAAGGCCAGCTATGGCGTGACCTTTCAGGAGGGCGCGTTGTTCAGCGCGCTCAGCGTGCAGCAGAACGTGCAGGTGCCGATGCTGGAGCATTGGCAGCTGTCAGGCCCGGCCCTCGATGAGCTGGCGCTGCTCAAGGTGCAGCTGGTCGGATTGCCGGCCGACGCGGCGCCGAAGTATCCCTCGCAATTGTCCGGTGGCATGATCAAGCGCGCGGCACTGGCGCGGGCGCTGGCGCTCGATCCGCGCCTGCTGCTGCTGGATGAGCCCACCAGCGGGCTTGATCCGATCAGCGCCGCGGCCTTCGATGAGCTCTTGATTCTCCTGCACCACGAGCTGAAGCTCACGGTAGTGATGATCACGCACGATCTGGATACGATTTTCCGTACCTGCAGCAGGGTGGGCGTCATCGTCGGGGGCCGCATGATCAGCGATACGCTCGCCGGAATCCTGAACAACCAGGATCCCTGGATACGCCGCTACTTCCACGGCGCGCGCGCGCTCGAGCGCACAGGAGCTGCCGGTGGAGCGTGAGGCGAACTACCTCGCGGTCGGCAGCTTCGTCCTGCTGGTACTGGTCATGGGCGTACTGTTCGTCTATTGGTACTCGGACAGCCGTGAACATCACAACTACGTGCGCTACGAGATCTATTTCGACGGTAGTATCAGCGGCCTGTCCGAGGGCGGTCCCGTGCGCTATCTGGGCGTCGATGTCGGCCGGGTGCAGCGCATCGTCATCGATCCACGCGCTGCTAATCGCGTGCAGGTCGTGGCGGAAATCGATGCGACCACGCCGATTTCGCCGCAAACTCTGGCGCAACTGTCCCTGCAGGGTGTGACCGGAGTGCTCTATATCGATCTGCGACAGCAGCGCGAGACCGACAATGCGCGACGCATCCAGGCTGCGGTGCCGAGCGAGCGCTACCCGGTCATCCGCTCCGAGCATTCGGATCTGGATCAGCTGTTGAGCAGCCTGCCGTCCCTGGCCGCGCATCTGAATGAACTGGTCGATCGCGGCTCAGAGGTCCTCTCGGACGCCAACATCCAGTCGCTCAACCGCATCGTCGGCAACCTCGACAAGGCCACCGCGGGACTGCCGCACAGCGCCGGCGAGCTCGACAGCCTGCTGGCCGATGTGCAGGCGAGCACGCAGGAGGCCCGAGCCCTCATCAGCGAGATTCACGGCCCGGCAGTCAGCGCCAGCACCGAGCTGCTCGCGGTGGTGCAGAGACTGCGCGTCAGCAGCGACAACCTCGAGCGTGCGACCGGCCAGCTGGATGCGTTCATCAGCGACAATCGCGGCCAGATCAGCGGCTTCGTGCAGCAAGCACTGCCGCAGGTCGACGCGCTGTTGCGCGACAGCCGCGACGCCGCCCAGGAGATCCGCGAGCTCTCGAGCAGTCTGCGCGAGAATCCCTCGCGCCTGATCTATCAGGCGCCCGTCACTGGCGTGAGCATTCCACCGTGATGCCGTTGCGAGCGCGTGTGGCACCCCGAGGCGCGCTATGGCCGTATCTGGCCGCGCTGCTCGCGCTGCCGGGCTGCGTCAACGGACTGAATAGCAAAATTCCGGCGCAGCAGAGCTATGTACTGCAGGGCGCGCCGGCGTCGGCGCCGAGCCCGCCTGGCGAGCGCTCCAGCGCTGACAGCCTGGAGGTGTTGCGACCCAGCGCCGCGCCGGGGCTCGAGCGCGAGGGGATCGCGGTCATGCGGGCCGGGCGACGCCTGGATTTCTATACTGATGGGCGCTGGGCCGCGCACGCGCCGGCGATGTTGCAGGCCCTGGTCATCGATAGCCTGCGCAATGCGGGCCGCTTCGCGGCCGTCGAGTCCGACGCCGCACCGTTTGCCGCCCGGTACGTGCTGGGCCTGGAGTTGCAGCACTTCGAGGCGGTCTATGACACGCCCGGGCCGCCGCACATTCGGGTCGCACTCGTGGGCACCCTGGGCCGCAGCAGCGACCGTGTCGTGATCGCGAGCTTCACGGCGCACAGCGAGGTGCGGGCCGAGGCCGATCGCATGCAGGCCGTCATCACCGCCTTTGATCAGGCGACCGGCGAGGCCCTTGCACAGTTGGCGGCCAATGTTGCACCGCCGACTTCCGACTAGCGCATTGTCACGAGCTCCTCGGCGCTGGTTGGATGGATGGCCACGGTGTCGTCGAAGTCGCGCTTGGTCGCGCCCATGCGCATGGCTACCGCGAAGCCTTGCAACATCTCGTCAGCTCCATCGCCGATGACATGAATGCCGATGATCTTCTGCTGCGGCCCGAGCGTGACCAGCTTCATCTCGGCCCGCGGCTTGCGCGTCGTCACGGCGTGGTACATGGGGGTGAACGCCGACACGTATACCTGCACCGCATCGCCGTAGCGGCGGCGCGCATCCTCCTCGCTCAGACCGACCGTGCCGATCGGCGGATGGCTGAACACGACGGAAGGGATGTCCTCGTAGTCGAGCTTGCGCTCACTCTGACCGCCAAACAGGCGATCCGACAGACGCCGCCCGGCCGCGATGGCCACGGGGGTGAGTCCAGCATGCTGCGTTACATCCCCGATCGCGTACAGGTGCTCAAGGTTGGTGCGCTGGTACGCATCCGTGAGCACATGACCGCACTCATCCAGCGTTACCCCCAGGCTCTCCAGTCCCAGCTCGCGCGTGGAGGGCGTGCGCCCGATCGCCCAGATCAGGCTGTCGAAGGGACCGAGCACGCGCCCATCCTCCACGTCGAGCTCGAGCAGACCCGCGCCATTGCGTCGCAATGCCGCCGGCACCGCGTTGATGGCGATGGCAATGCCCTCATCGCGCATGATCTGCATGAGCCCGTTGCCGAGCATGGCGTCGAATTGCCGCAGAATGCGCTCGTGGCGCAGGATTACGCTGGTATCCGAGCCGAGCGCGTCGAAGATGCCGGCGAGCTCGGCCGCGACATAGCCGCCGCCGACGATGGCAACGCGCTGCGGCCGCGTCTCGAGCTCAAAAAAACCGTCCGAGGTCAGGCCCAGCGCCGCGCCGGGCAGCGTGGGCACGCTCGGCGCGCTGCCCGTCGCCAGCACGATCGAGCCGGCCGTGATGAGGCGCTCACCAACCTGCACGGATTGCGCCGAACGCAGCCGTGCATGCTCGCGCAGCAGCTGCACCTGGCGGCGCTCGAGATTGCGCTCGTAAACGAAGTTGAGCCGCGCCACGTACTCGTCGCGCTTGCGCTTGAACTGCGCCCAGTCGTGGCGAGCGACGCTGACCTCGAAGCCGTAGTCGGCCGCATCATGCAGCGCATGGGCGATCTGACCGGCATTCCACATGACCTTTTTGGGCACGCAGCCCACATTCACGCAGGTGCCCCCAAGCCGGTGACGCTCGATCACCAGCGCGCGCGCGCCGTATTCGGCGGCACGCTGCGCACAGGCCAGGCCGCCGCTGCCGCCGCCGATCACCAGCAGGTCGTATTCAGTTGCCATGCCCGAAAGCCTCGACGCTCAATGCGCTCGTCGCTTTGATCATGTTACACCGCAAGCTCGGCGCTAAAATGGCTGCCCATGTCTAAGGAAGAGCCGATGCCCACCGCTACGATGTCGCCCGACGCAAGCGCTAACGTGCTCTTGCAGGACACGGCGTTGCCGCGCTTTGACGCGATCGTGCCCGAGATGATCGAGCCAGCCATATCGAGGCTGATTGCCGAGCAGCGCTTGTGCGTGGCGCAGATCGAGGCCGAGCCGAACCCGACCTTCAGCAGCGTGGTCGAGCCGCTCGAGGAATTGCAGCACCGTCTGAGCCGCGTCTGGTCCCCGGTCGTGCATCTGAACGCGGTCATGAACAGCGAGGCATTGCGCGCCGCCTACAACGCCTGCCTGCCCTTGCTGTCCGAATACCATACCGACCTGTCGCAGAGCGAGCGGCTGTATCGCGCCTACGCCCACATCGCGCAGAGCGAGCATGAGTCCATGGATGCCGTGCAGCGCGAAGTCGTCGAGCATGCGCTCAGGGATTTTCGGCTCGCTGGCGTCGCGCTCGATGCGGCCCGCAAGGCGCGTTTCAAGGCCGTGATGATGCAGCTCTCGCGCCTGTCCGCCAAATTCGAGGAGAACGTGCTCGATGCCACGAACGCCTGGTCGCATCAGGTGCGCGATCGCGCTGAGCTCTCGGGCATCAACGAGGGCATTGTGGAGCAGGCGCGGCGCCGGGCCGCCGACGCAGGCCTGGAGGGCTGGTTGTTCGGGCTGGACCAGCCCACCTATGTGGCGATCGTCACGGATGCCGATTCCGCGACGTTGCGCCGCGCGTTCTACGACGCCTGGTGTACGCGCGCCTCGGACCAAGGGCCGAGCGCCGGCAAATTTGACAACACCAGCGTCATGGAGGAGATCCTGCGGCTGCGCCACGAGGCCGCGACCCTGCTCGATTTCAACAATTATGCCCAGTACGCGCTGGCCAATCGCATGGCCCGCACGGTTCCCGAGGTGACCGATTTTCTGCGCCAACTGGTGCGCGCCGCCAAGCCGGTCGGCGCCGCCGAGCTGGCCGAGCTCGAGCAGTTCGCCGGCGCCAGCCTCGAGCCGTGGGACATCACCTACTATTCCGAGCGCCTGCAGCAGAGCCGCTATTCGGTCTCGCAGGAGGAATTGCGCGAGTACCTGCCGCTGCCGCGCGTATTGCTCGGACTGTTCGAGGTGGCCGAGAAGCTCTTCGACGTGCGCATCCGCGAGCGCGAAGGAGTACCGGTATGGCACGCCGATGCGCGCTACTTCGAAGTCCAGAGCCCGTCCGGGGCGCCATTGGCGAGCTTTTACCTGGATGCGTACGCACGACCGCACAAGCGCAGCGGCGCCTGGATGGATGACTGCATCGGCCGCAAAGCGCTCAACGGCCAGACCATCCTGCCGGTGGCCTATCTCGTGTGCAACTCGCTGCCGCCCGCCGGCGATCGGCCGGCGTTGCTGACGCATGATGATGTCGTGACGCTGTTTCATGAATTTGGCCATGGGCTGCATCACATGCTCACGCGCGTGAATTACCCGAGCCTGGCCGGCATCAACGGCGTGGCCTGGGATGCCGTGGAGCTGCCGAGCCAGTTCATGGAGAACTACGCCTGGCAGAGCGATGTACTGAACCGCATCTCGGCGCACGTGCGCAGCGGTGAACCGATCGCGCCGCAGGTGCAGCGTCAGCTCATCGCTACGCGCAGCTTCCAGGCCGGACTGCAGACGTTGCGACAGGTCGAATTTGCGCTCTTCGACATGCGAGTGCACGCCGAATACGATCCGGCGCGCGGCGGCCGCATCTACGAGATCCTCAGCGAGGTGCGCCGCGAAGTCGCGGTGTTGCGCATTCCGGAATGGAACCGCTACCCGCACAGCTTTGGCCACATATTCGCCGGCGGCTATGCGGCTGGCTATTACAGCTACAAGTGGGCCGAAGTGCTCGCGGCCGACGCGTTCGGCGCCTTTGTCGAGCACGGCACGTTCGATCGCGCGACCGCGCGGCGCTTTCTCGAGAGCATCCTGGCTCGCGGCGGCAGTCGCGACGCGCTCGAGGCCTTCGTCGAGTTTCGCGGTCGCAAACCCGAAGTGGCGGCGTTGCTGCGCCAATACGGGATGGCCGCCTAGGCGAGCGCGAGCTAGAAGCCCAGAGGCGCGAAGCCGAGCAGAGTGAGGACTCCGAGCACGCCATAGGCCAGCGCGGCGGCCAGCCGGATCCAGCGCAGGGGCATTATCCGCGTCACGCGCCCGGCCAGCAGCACCGTGGGCACCTCGACCAGCATCATGCCGCAGGTGGTTCCCGCGATGACCACGGCCAGACTGCGGAAGCGGGCCGCCAAAGCCATGGCAGCGATCTGCGTCTTGTCGCCCATCTCGGCGAGGAAGAAGGTCGTGACGGTCAGCATGAAGGCACCGTAGCCGCCGCGATCCGACGCGCCGCTATCGGCCTTATCGGGCACGAGCACCCAGGCCGCGAGCAGCAGGAACGAGATGCCCAGAGTCCAGCGCAGCAGTTGTGGGCTCAACAGCGAGCCCGCCCATTGCCCCAGCAGTGCGGCCAGTGCGTGATTGGCAAGCGTCGCCACCAGAATACCCAGGATGATGGCCACGGGGCGGCGCAGCTGCGTGGTCAGTATCAAAGCCAGCAGTTGGGTACGATCTCCGATCTCCCCCAGCACGATCGTGGCCACGCAGATCAGGAAGGCTGCCATGCCGCAGACTCCCCGCTAATCGCTCTGCGCGAGGCGATAGCCGACGCCGGTCTCGGTCAGCAGCCAGCGCGGCCGGGCCGGATCGGGCTCGAGCTTGCTGCGCAATTGCTTCATGTACACGCGCAGATAATGCGTCTGCGTGGAGCTGCCCGGACCCCACACCTGCTGCAACAGCACGCGATGCGTGACCACCAGGCCAACGTGCTCGGCCAGCACTTCCAACAGGCGAAATTCGATCGGCGTCAGATGCAGGCTCTGGCCGGTCGCGTTCGTTGCCGTGCGGGCATGCAGATCAATCTGCCACTCACCGATCCTCAGGCTCGCTCCGGCAGCCCCCGCGCCGGCGCTGTGACGCAACGCCACCTGCACGCGCGCGCCCAGCTCGCGCGCGCCGAAGGGCTTGCTGATGTAATCATCGGCCCCCGCCTCGAGGGCTGCGACCTTGTCCGCCTCGTCACTGCGCGCCGACAGCACGATGATCGGCACGCGCGACCAGGCGCGCACCTCGGCGATTACTTCCATGCCGTCGCGATCGGGCAGGCCCAGGTCAATGATCATGAGATCGGGCTTGTGCGTGCGCGCCGCGCTGATTCCCTGGGCCGCCGTGTCGGCCTCGATGACCCGGAATTGCTCGAGCTCCATCAAAGTGCGCAGCACGCGCCGGATCTGCGGCTCATCCTCGATGATCAATACCGCGCGGCTCGCTACGGTCATGCCGAGCGTGCTTCGAGCCGTGTGCTCACGGGCTGCGCCACGGACTGCGGTACGCTGAAACGAAATGCTGCCCCGTGCGGAGAGCGATTCTCGGCCCAGATGCGCCCCCCATGCAGACTCACGATGGTGCGGCAGATAGCCAGGCCGAGCCCAATGCCGCCGGCAGCGCCTTCGGGAGCACCGCGCTGGAATTTCTCGAACAGAATCTCCGGATCCTTGCCCGGCAGGCCGGGTCCATCATCCTCGACACTGACCTCAACCTGGCGCGTGAGCGCGCGCGCACTGATGCGAATCTCGCTGCCCGCTGGTGTGTATTTGCTCGCGTTATCGAGCAGGTTCTCGAGCACCTGCTCGATCAGGCGGCCATCCACCTGCAGCAGCGGCAGCGAGTCGGGTAACTCGATGCGCACCGGATGGGCGCGCAGGCGCGCGTCGAGCCGATGCAGCACCGATCCGACCAGCTCGCCGAGTTCATATTCTTCCAGTCGCGGCGTGATCGCGCCGGTCTCCAGGCGCACCAGATCCAGCAGCGTCGTGACGCGCTCGCTCATGCGCGTGGCCTCATCGCTGACCGAGGCGGCGAGCGCCCTGCGATCCGTCTGGCTCAGCGCCTCGAGATTGCCAGCCAGCGTGGCGGCGCCGCCGGCAATCGTGGCCAGCGGTGTGCGCAGATCGTGCGAGATGGAGGCCAGCAGTGCATTGCGGATCGCCTCGGTCTCGGCGCGCACCTCGGCCGCCTGCGCGTGGGCGGCAAAGTCCGCGCGCTCGAGCGCCAGACCGATCTGTGCGGCGAAGGTCTCGAGCAATCGGAATTGTTCCGGCAGTGTCACGCGCCGCGGATTGCCCGGCAGCACCGACAGCACGCCAAACACACGCTCGCCACCCGCGAGCGGCAGGTACAGCGCGGTCGCTGCACTCAGTGTGTCGGTGCCCAGGCCCGCGGGCTTGTTGTGATCGAAGACCCACTGGGCGATGCCCAGATCGGCGCCGGTGTAAGACAGTCCGGGCAAGGGCTCGCGCGGATACACCACGCGGCCGTGCTCGTCGGCAAACAGCAAGACTGTCCGGCTGTCGAATACCTGGCTCACGTGGTTCACCGCCACGGCCGCCATGTCGTCGCGCCCGCGCGTCTGCGCGAGCTGACGCGTCATCGCGTAGAGCAGCGCCGTGCGGCGCTCGCGATGTCCGGCCACGCGCGCCTGCAGGCGCACGCTCGCATTGAGATTGCCGATGAGCAGCGCGACCGTGAGCATGATCGCGAAGGTGATCAGGTACTGCACGTTGCTGACCGCAAAGGAATAGCGCGGCGGCACGAACATGAAGTCGAAGGCGAGCACCCCGAGGACGGCGCTGAGAATGGCCGCGCGCCGGCCCCCGTAGACCGCAACCAATGCGGTGGTCAGCAGATAGACCATGACGAGGTTGGCTTGCGCGAGCTGCGGAAACAATCGATACAGCGCCGCGCAGGATGCCGTCGCCGCCAGCGTGGCGGCAGCGCCCAGCGCGTAGCGGTGTAGGGAGCGCCGCTCGTGACCCGCGGGCACGATGTTCGGCGCGCTGATCGCGGCATTGCGTTGCGGCTGCGCGTCCTCATTGCCGATGACGATGACGTCGACGTCGCGCCTCGCCGTGAGCAGCTTATCGGGGGTCGAGGGGCGCAATATGCGCCGCCAGCGCGGCCGGCTCGGAGCGCCGACCAGCAGTCGCGTGACATTGCGTGTGCGCGCGTAGGCGAGCAGCTCAGCGGCGGCCGATGAGCCCCCGAGCGTGATCGCTTCGGCTCCGAGCGAGGCTGCGAGCCGCAGGATGGCAATGCGTCGATTGCGCTCGGCCTCCGACAGACGGATCAGGTCCGGCGTCTCGACATACACCACCAGCCATTCGGCATCCAGGCCGTCAGCCAGCCGCTTGCCCGCGCGCGTCAGGCGCTCAGCCTGCGCATCGGGCCCGACCGCGACCAGCAGCCGCTCGCGCGCAGCCCAGCTGCCGCGCACGGATTGCTCGCTGCGGTATTCGCGCATGGCCTGATCAACGCGATCAGCGGTCTTGCGCAGCGCGAGCTCGCGCAGTGCGATCAGATTGCCCTTGCGAAAGAAATTTCCGAGCGCGTGCCTGGCCTGACTGGGCACATAGACTTTGCCTTCACGCAAACGCTGCAACAGATCATCGGGCGGCAGGTCGACGAGCTTGACCTCAGCGGCATGATCAAATACGCGATCCGGCACGGTCTCGAGCTGGCGTACGCCGGTGATCTGGGCGACGACGTCGTTCAGGGATTCCAGGTGCTGGACGTTGACGGTCGTGTAGACGTCGATGCCGGCGTCGAGCAATTCCTCGATATCCTGCCAGCGCTTCTCGTGCCGCGGCGGCGGATCTCCGCCGCTGATATTGGTATGCGCGAGCTCATCGACCAGCAGCAGGCGCGGCTTGCGTGCCAGGGCGGCATCGAGATTGAACTCGCGGCGCTCGACGCCGCCAAACTGGATCTGCAACGGCGGCAGCTGCTCGAGCCCGATCAGCAAGCGCTCGGTTTCCTCGCGACCGTGCAGCTCGACGTAACCCACCACGACGTCCGCGCCTTCGCGCCGCCGGCGCTGCGCGGCCTCCAGCATGGCGTAGCTTTTGCCAACTCCCGCATTGGCGCCAAAGAAAATGGTGAGTTGCCCGCGCCGCGCACGCGCCTGTCCCGCCTGCAGCCTGGCCAGCAGTTGATCCGGATCGGGGCGATTATCGTTCATTGCGCCTCAAGCAGGCGGTGCCTGCCCGACAGCAAGGCTCGCCGAAAGCCCCCAAGGGCGCAAGCGCGTGGATTCTTTACGGGTTTTTGATACCCCCGCACCTACAGTGAGCGCGCTACCCATCATCGAGGCACGTCATGGACGCCGTTTATCTGCTGCTGCTCGCCGCCCTGTACGCCGTCACGCACGCCCTGGTCAGAGCATTCGCGCGTCTGGGTAATCATTCATGACCGGCATGTACTGGCTCGCGGGCTTGCTGGCGCTGTTTGTGTTCGGCTATCTGCTGTACGCGCTGATCAAGGCCGAGCGCTTCTAAAGCCAATCGTGTTCGCGCTGCTGCTGATCGTGTTTCTCGGTCTGGCCATCCTGTGCGCCAGGCCGCTTGGCATCTACATCGCCGATGTCATGGAAGGCAGGCCGAATCTCGCGCTGCGCCTGGGCGCGGGTCTGGAGGCGCGCCTCCATCGGCTCTGCGGCGTGGATGCGCTCGCGCCGATGGCGTGGCCGCAATATGCGATTGCGCTGATCTTGTTCAATGTACTGGGCGCCGTCGGCGTCTATGCGCTGCAGCGACTGCAGTTCTGGCTGCCGCTCAATCCGCAGCATTTCACGGCCGTGAGTGCGGACTCCGCATTCAACACGGCCGTGAGCTTCATCACCAACACCAACTGGCAGGCCTACTCGGGCGAGTCGGCGATGGGCTACCTGGTGCAGATGGCCGGGCTTGCCGTGCAGAACTTCCTGTCCGCCGCCACCGGTATCACGGTCGCACTCGCGCTGATCCGTGGCTTCGCGCGCCACAGCGCGCAGAGCATCGGCAACTTCTGGGTCGACCTCACGCGCTCCTCGCTGTACCTGTTGCTGCCCCTGGCCGCAGTGCTCGCACTCGTGCTGGTGAGCCAGGGCGTGATCCAGAACTTCGATGCCTACAAGGATGCGACGACAGTCGAGGCGCTGAGCTACCAGAGCCCGAAAACCGACGCGCAGGGCAATGCGCTCAAGGATGCGGCCGGCAATGCCGTGACCGAGAGTTTGACGACGCGTACGCAGACGCTGCCGATGGGACCGGTGGCCTCGCAGGAATCGATCAAGGAGCTTGGCACCAATGGCGGCGGATTCTTCAACGCCAATTCGGCTCATCCCTACGAGAATCCGACCCCGCTGACAAATCTGCTCGAGCTGCTGGCGATCTTTGCGATTCCGTTCGCGCTGACCTACACCTTCGGCCGCATGGTCGGGGACACGCGCCAGGGCTGGGCTGTGCTGGCCGCGATGATCATCCTGTTCGTGCCGCTCGTCACGCTTGCCTACCGCGCCGAGCAAGCCGGCAACCCATTGATCGCGCACCAGGGTATCGATCAGGCCCCGAGTCTCGAGCAGTCCGGCGGCAACATGGAGGGCAAGGAGACGCGCTTCGGCATCGCGGCCTCCGCGCTGTTCGTGGCGGTCACGACGGCGACCTCCTGCGGCGCGGTCAACACGATGCACGACTCGTTACTGCCTCTGGGCGGCATCGTGCCCTTGTTTCTGATGCAGCTCGGGGAGCTCGCGCCCGGCGGGGTCGGCACCGGGCTCTATACGGTGCTGATTTTCGCCATTCTGGGCGTGTTCATCGCCGGGCTCATGATCGGTCGAACGCCCGAGTACCTGGGCAAGAAGATCGAGTCGTTCGAGATGAAAATGGCTTCGGTATTCATTCTGACCACGCCGTTTGTCGCGCTGATCGGCACGGCGGTGGCTGTCATCGCCAGCGCCGGCAAGGTCGGGGTCGCCAACCCGGGCCCGCATGGCTTCAGCGAGATCCTCTATGCCTTCACCTCTACTGCCAATAACAACGGCAGTGCGTTTGCAGGGCTGTCAGCCAACACGGTTTTCTACAACGTTGCAACCGGCTTGACGATGTGGTTCGGCCGCTTCTGGCCGATCGTGGCGGCGCTCGCGATCGCCGGCTCGATGGCCGCGAAGAAGCGCGTGCCGGTTACCGCAGGCACAATGCCGACGCACGGCCCACTGTTCGTGGCGCTACTCATCGGCTCGATCCTGCTGATCGGCGTGCTGACCTACGTGCCCGCGCTCGCGCTCGGACCGGCCGTGGAGCACTTCATGCTGGCGGCAGCCAGCTAGCGATACGCACGTGTCACGGCAACAACTATCACTGTTCGATCGCAAGCTCATCGGCCCGGCGCTGCTCGATTCGGTGCGCAAGCTCGATCCGCGCACCCAGTGGCGCAATCCCGTGATGTTCGTGGTCTACCTCGGCACGATCGTCACGGGGATCCTTTATATCCAGGCGTTGGCGGGCCACGGGGAGGCCCCGGCGGCTTTCATCCTGGCGATCACGATCTGGTTATTGTTCACGGTGCTGTTCGCCAATTTCGCCGAGGCGCTCGCCGAGGGCCGCAGCCGTGCACAGGCGGCCTCGCTGCGCGCGATGCGCCAGACCGTGTTCGCGAAGCGATTCACCAATCTCGCGCGCCGCGAGACGCAGCGCGTTAACGCCGAGGAGCTCAGGAAAGGCGACATGATCCTGGTCGAGACGCACGACACCATCCCGATGGATGGCGAAGTGGTCGAAGGCGCAGCCTCGGTCGATGAGAGTGCAATCACGGGTGAGTCCGCGCCCGTGATCCGTCAGTCCGGCGGCGATTTCTCATCGGTGACGGGCGGTACCAAGGTGCTGTCGGACTGGATCGTGGTGCGGGTATCGGTCAACCCCGGAGAGACCTTCCTGGATCACATGATCTCGATGGTCGAGGCGGCCAAGCGGCAGAAGACCCCGAATGAGATCGCGCTGACCATACTGCTCGTGGCCCTGACGCTGGTGTTCCTGGTCGTGATCGTCACGCTGCTGCCCTATTCGATCTTCAGTGTCGAGGTCAGCAAGTCGGGCAGCCCCGTGACGCTGACGGCGCTGGTATCGCTGCTGGTGTGTCTGATCCCGACCACGATCGGCGGGCTGCTCTCGGCGATCGGCGTGGCTGGCATGAGCCGCATGCTGCAGGCGAATGTCATTGCCACCTCCGGCCGCGCGGTGGAAGCGGCCGGTGATGTCGATGTGCTGTTGCTCGACAAGACCGGCACGATCACGCTGGGCAACCGCCAGGCGATGGCGTTCCTGCCAGCCCCGGGCGTGAGCGAACAGGAGCTGGCCGATGCCGCGCAGCTGGCCTCGCTGGCCGATGAGACCCCCGAGGGGCGCAGCGTCGTGGTACTGGCCAAGCAACGCTTTAATCTGCGCGAGCGCGATCTGGGCGCGCTCGGCGCGGCGTTCGTGCAGTTCTCGGCCCATACGCGCATGAGCGGTGTGGATATCGGTGCTCGCCAGATCCGCAAGGGCGCCGCCGATGCGATTGCCGCACACGTGGAGCGGCTTGGCGAGGCATTCCCGCAAGCAGTCAAGGATGTCGTGCAGCGCGTTGCCCGACAGGGCAGCACGCCGCTCGTGGTGGCCGACGATGCCCGCGTGCTCGGGGTCATCGAGCTCAAGGACATCGTCAAGGGCGGTATCAGGGAGCGCTTCGCCGACCTGCGCCACATGGGTATCAAGACCATCATGATCACCGGTGATAACCGCCTCACCGCCGCCGCGATTGCCGCCGAGGCCGGCATCGATGATTTCCTCGCGGAGGCCACGCCGGAAGCCAAGCTCAGGCTGATCCGCGAGCTGCAGGCGCAGGGACGGCTGGTCGCGATGAGCGGAGATGGCACCAACGACGCCCCGGCGCTGGCACAGTCCGATGTGGCCGTGGCCATGAACACGGGCACGCAGGCAGCGAAGGAGGCCGGCAACATGGTCGACCTCGACTCGAACCCGACCAAGCTCATCGAGATCGTCGAGACGGGCAAGCAGATGCTCATGACGCGTGGGGCGTTGACGACCTTTTCGATCGCCAACGACGTCGCGAAGTACTTCGCGATCATCCCGGCGGCCTTTGCGTTGACCTACCCGCAGCTCGGCGCGCTCAATATCATGCACCTGGGCATCCGGACAGCGATTCTGTCGGCGGTGATCTTCAACGCGCTGATCATCGTCGCGTTGATACCCCTGGCGATCAAGGGCGTGAAATACCGGCCGCTCGGCGCTGGCCCGCTGTTGCGCCGAAATCTGCTGATCTACGGACTCGGCGGCATCATCGTACCGTTCCCGGGAATCAAACTGATCGACATGCTGCTGTCGGCGACCGGTTGGGCATGAGGAGCGGCGCTATGTTCCTACGCCAATTGCGAGCGGCACTGAGCCTGCTGCTCGTCATGACGGTACTGCTTGGCCTGCTCTACCCGGCTGTCATCACGGGACTCTCGCGGCTCGCCTTTGCGCGCGAGGCCGCGGGCAGCCTCATTTACCAGGACGGCAAGCTGATCGGATCGCATTTGATCGGCCAGAGCTTCAGCGATCCCAAATATTTCTGGGGCCGGCCGTCGGCCACGACCCCGCAGCCCTATAACGGCGTGGCCTCCACGGGCTCAAACCTCGGCGCGCTCAATCCGGCATTGCTCGATCAGGTCAAAGCGAATGCGAAGGCGCTGCACGATGCCGACCCCGACAATCGAGCCCCGATCCCGGTCGAGCTGGTGACGGCTTCGGCGAGCGGTCTGGATCCGCAGATCAGCCCGGCCGCCGCGCGTTATCAGGCCGCGCGCGTCGCGCGCGCGCGCGCCATAGCGCTGGCGCAGGTCGAGGCGCTGATCGCGGCACACGAGCACGGTGTTCTGCTGGGGTTCCTGGGCGAGCGGCGCGTCGACGTGCTCGAGCTCAACCTCGCACTCGACGCTGTGCATTGAAAGGTGAGCGGCGCTCGCACCGGCGCCGGCGCGGCGCTATCGTTACCGCATGCAGATCGCGACCTGGAACGTCAACTCACTGCGCGTGCGCCTGGAACAATTGCTTGAGTGGCTGCGAGCGAACGAGCCGCAGATCGTGGCATTGCAGGAGACCAAGGTCACCGATGAGCTCTTTCCCGCAGCGGCGCTCGAGGCGGCCGGCTATCAGACGGCGTTCAGCGGCGAGCGCAGCTACAACGGCGTGGCGATTCTCGCGCGCAGCCCATTGAGCGAGACGGCGCAGCAGATTGCGCGCTTCGATGATTCGCAGCGACGCGTGCTCGCGGCGTGCTGCGGTCCATTGCGAATCGTGAATCTCTATGTGCCCAACGGACAGGAGGTGGGCTCGGCGAAATACGAGTACAAATTGAATTGGCTGCGGGCCTTGCGCGAGTGGCTGCGCGAGGAGCTCGAGCGCTATCCGCGCCTGGTGGTGCTCGGGGATTTCAACATCGCTCCGGAGGACCGCGACGTACACGATCCGGCGGCATGGATCGGCTCGGTGCACGTGAGCGAGCCGGAGCGTGAGGCGCTGCGCGGCCTGCTGCAGCTGGGTCTGACCGATGTCTTTCGTCGATTCGAGCAGCCGCCGCAGTCCTTCAGCTGGTGGGATTATCGGGCCGGCTCGTTCCGGCGCAATCACGGTTTGCGCATCGATCTGCTGCTGGCGTCGGCGCCGCTCGCGCGGCTGTGTACGGCGTGCCGGATCGATCGGGGCCCGCGCGCCCTGCAGCGCGCATCCGATCACGCCCCGGTATTGGCAAGCTTTGACATATAAATCGGCGCGACGCGCCGCAGAACTGTGCGCCGCGTCGCTGGTGTCCCCGCGAGCCCTGACCTAGACTTCGACGCAATGACGGCCAGGCCCGGAGCGTCTCGGGGCCCCGACAGATGGTGGCTCATTGATGGCCGGTACCCGCCGCAGCGACTTTGATATAACAAACACCGTACGAGTCAGCTCTCCCCCGGAAGTCTTGCGCGCGACCGCGCAGCTGCTGCTGGGCACCTGGCCTCGTATCGATCTTGCGCCCGTGGAACGCGCGTTCAAGGATTTCGATGCGCTGTTCGCCGGCCGCATGCCCGGCTATGCGGGCGTCGACACTGTCTACCACGACCGGCAACACACGCTCGATGTCACCCTGGCCATGGCCCGACTGCTGGCCGGCTATGAGCGGCAAGTCGACGCGCACAGTTCGCTCACGAGCGAGCGTGCCGTGGTCGGCGTCCTGCTCGCCTTGTTCCACGATGTCGGTTATCTCAGGCGCAGCAGCGATCACGAGCAGGCCAATGGGGCCGAATTCACGCGTAATCACGTGACCCGAGGCGCTGAGTTCCTGCAGCATTACCTGCCGCAGCTGGATTTGGCGCCATGGACTGATGTGGCTGGGCAGATCATTCACTTTACCGGCTACGAGCGTCCTTTCAGTGAGATCGTGACCACTGACCCGCGCGATCTGAAGCTGGGGCATTTGCTCGGCACCGCCGATATGATTGCGCAGCTGGCGGATCGCTGTTATCTGGAGAAATGCCGCGATCGTCTGTACCCGGAATTCGTATTGGGCGGGGTTGCACTATCGGCCGGGGGCAGCGGCGCGGAAGTGCGCTACGCCTCGGGCCTGGATCTGTTGCGCCAGACGCCGGGCTTCGTCGCCCACACGCGTGCGACCAGACTGGATCGGGACTTCGAGCACTCCTATCGCTATCTGGAGATTCTGTTCGAAGGCCGCAATCCCTATATCGAATCGATCGATCGCAATATGCAGTATCTCGAGCAGGTACTGCGCAGTGAGAGCTGGCGGATGCTGCGCCGCAATCCACCCTTGCACGCCGCTGATCCAGAGACGCTCGGACGCGTGCGCAGCCTGATGCTCGGCTACTTCAAGAAGGCCTGGCTGCAGGACTAGCGCTCACTGGCTCAAAGCGCGGGCCGCCAGGGCTCGCGGCGAGGGCGCAGCCACCGCCAGTACATAGCGCTGGTAGATG
>Ga0302314_10007484_pt1 | contig 19629 bp, 15 predicted proteins | sample III_Palsa_N2_3_FD_200533 | JGI IMG/M metagenome (GOLD analysis project Ga0302314, IMG submission 200533) | Peat permafrost microbial communities from Stordalen Mire near Abisko, Sweden - III_Palsa_N2_3 | ecosystem: Environmental > Terrestrial > Soil > Palsa > Peat permafrost | place: Sweden...
GCCATTCGCGGCGAAAGATTTCAAATCGGCAATAACCGTGGTGGAATCAACGGCTGGGTCGGATCGAATGGCATCTTTGGAAAATGCATTCGCATCGAGGCTTGAACAGCCTTCCCACCCTTCCGCGGAACGAATGAATCAAAGCTTCTTCTTGCCCAACTTACGACCCACAGATTATTTCCGCGGAAAAGACTATAGACGTTGCTTCGCCTCAAGCACCCGATTCAATGCTTCCTCGGCCGTGCCGCCGACAGCCGACAAATGCCCCATCTTCCGCCCGGCGCGAGGCGTGTGCTTCTCATAGAGATGCAGCCGCACACCGGGCACGGCCAGCGCCGCTCCAAAGTCAGGCACGCCGGCCAGCCAAACGTCGCCGAGCAGGTTGACGATGGCGCATGGACTGATGAGCGACGTGTCGCCGAGCGGCAGATTGCACACCGCGCGCACGCACTGCTCAAACTGGCTGGTGACGCAGCCGCGCTCGCTCTGGTGATAGCTGTTGTGCGGGCGCGGCGCGAGCTCGTTGACCAGCAGCTCGCCGTCGCGCGTGACAAACATCTCCACGCACAGCAGCCCTTCAATGCCCAGCCGCTCGATGATCTGCGCGGCCAGCGACTCGGCTCTCGATTCAAGCTCCGCGGAGATACCGGCGGGGAGCACGCTCCAGGCCAGGATCTGATTTTCGTGGTGATTGCGCGCGGCAGGAAAGCTCCGCACTTCGCCGCGTGGGCTGCGGGCCGCCATCACGCTGATTTCAAAATCGAGATCAAGCGCCCGCTCGGCCACGGCATGCCGCTCGCTGATCGCTTGCCATGCCGCATTGATAGCCTCTTCGCTCGCGGGCGCGTCAAAGCCTATGCGCACTTGGCCACGGCCATCGTAACCGCCGCGGCCGATCTTCAAAAACACGCTGCCGCCCAGCGCCGCCACCGCATCCTGCAACTCCGCCGCGCTGCGCACCACGCGAAATGGCCCCACAGGAAAGCCGGCATCGGCGAGCCACGCTTTCTGCAGCGTCTTGTCCTGAATGATGCGGACCGGCTCGACACCAGGGCGCAGCGGCGCGAGCGCGGCCACCCCGGCCAGCGCGTCGACGCCAATCTGCTCGATCTCAAGGGTTACAGCATCGGCGCCCGAGGCCAGGCGGCTCGCGGCGGCTACATCGTCCCAGCGCCCGACGATGGTCTCGTCGACAACGAAGCTCGCCGGACAGGCCGCCTCGGGGTCCATCACCCGGACTCTGTAACCCATGGTGCGCGCGGCCATGGCGGTCATGCGCCCCAACTGGCCGCCGCCTAGAATGGCCAGCAGACCGCCGGGCGCGACGATCTTCGATGGATCCGATGGAGGGATGCCGCTCAACCGGGCAGCTCCTGCTCCAGAACTTCCGCTGTGCGTGCGGCTCGCCACGCTGCCAGTCGCTCGTAGAGAGCCTCGTCTGTGGCAGCGAGGATTTGCGCCGCGAGCAGCGCCGCGTTGGCCGCGCCCGGCTTGCCGATGGCGAGCGTACCAACTGGGACGCCTTTGGGCATCTGCACGATGGAGAGCAGCGCGTCGAGGCCGTTCAACTGCGTGGCTGCAACGGGCACGCCCAGCACGGGGAGCAGCGTCTTGGCGGCCAACATGCCGGGCAGGTGAGCCGCGCCGCCGGCTCCGGCGATGATCACGCGCAAGCCGCGTGACCGTGCCGATGCGGCGTATTCAAACAGCCAGTCGGGCGTGCGATGCGCACTCACCACGCGCGCTTCGTGCGAAATCTCCAGCTCGCGCAGGATCTCGACCGCCGAGGAAAGCACCTCGTAGTCGCTCCTGCTGCCCATCACCACGCCCACCAGCGGCTGCACGCTCATGAGGCGATTATACGAGGGACTCGCGCGCGGGAGCACAGCGCGGCTACCGCCTGCGAAGCAATTCGACAGCTACCTCGAACACCGCGAACAACACGCTGAATGCAGCCGCAAACCCCTTGGCGCGCTGCCAGTTCTGTTCGTGAGCTTCCATGCGCCGCTCCAGGTCGCAGATGCGGCCGCCATTGCCGTCGCCCACCAGGTTGGTCATGTGCGTCTTGAGCACGCACAAGTCGCTGAGCACCTGCGCTTCGAATTCATTCATCATCAGCATTGGGCCGCACTCCATTCGCAGATAAGTCAAGTAACAATCGCCGCTCACGGTCCGAGTGGGAGGTTGATGAACAAGGCCGCCGAGAACTCGGAGTAATTCGGCGGCGTCGATCCGTCATACATGCGGATATAAAAGCGGTCACATGCATTTTCGCGGGCAAACGACATGATCGGCACCGGACCCCGCATTACCAGGTCCGGATCCTCGCCCGCCATGAAGGCAAAGTCGCGGCGCCGTATCTCGAATCCGCCGCCGCTTGGCGCAGTCGCATTGGCGTTGATGGCTACGGTTGTTCCATTCAGCGTAGTGACGGATACATTGTTGAGATTGGCCAGTACCGCGGGCGCAACTGGGGCAGGCAGCCATGCGTCTGCCGGTACCAAAGTGCTGGTCTTGATGGCTAAGTCATCGGCCCAGTCGTTGGCGAATTGGATAACATACTCGACTAAGTCAGGATAACTGGCGCGATAACTCACCTTGACCGAGCGCACCACGACCTGGGCGTCGAGATTGGCCGACGGCGCGTTCAGCAGCAGCGCATCGCCTGGCCATACATCGCCGGTAAAGCCGAAGCCCGTTCCCGCATAAGTACCCGCCCACAGCGCACTCACTCCCGCCGCGGCCTGCTCAATGGCAGACGCGGCGTTGCGGCAGTCCTGGGAGCTGCGCGCCGCGGGACTGGTGAGGCTGCCGATCCACGTGGCCACGGGCGGCATGCCGGCCGCTGCGAGAGAGGCCTGGCTGGCGGCGTTGACCGCGCGGCCCAGCGAGCGGCCGACGGTGCGATAACTTACCGCGATCTGCTCGCCTGCCGGGGGCGCGAACCCAGTGTAGAAGACAAGCTTGCCTGCGCGTTCAACGTGACATTCGGCCGCCTCGGCCACTGTGCCAACGCGGCGAGTGTAGGCGCCGCCTCCAGACGGCGTGCTTGTCACCCAGCTCGAGCCAAGCCGCGTCAGGTTGAATGCACGCATCGTTCCGATCAAATTGATGCTGCTGGCGGGCACGGCCAGCGCCGATCCCGGCATGTTATTGGTCGTGCCATCGTAAAGAGTAACTGGCGTGCCGCCGACTCCACCAACAAACTCCTGAATCTCTAACTGAAGCCTTCCGCCACTTAGAATCCACTGTCCGCCCAGATTAATCGGACCGCTGTCTCCGAAGGATAGATAGAGCCCGAGTTCGCGCTCCATCTCGGGGCTGTAAGCTCGAATGCGAAGCGTGTATTGGTTGGCGGGATTGATGGCATAAGTCGACCCGGTGGGAGTTCCCCAGATGACAGGCTGCAGAGTCACTGCGCCGGTGCCAGTGGCGGCAGTAACTTCAAACCCTGCAATGCAGTTAGCTGCCAGTGCGATTCCGGAAAAGAAGCCCGCGAGAATCCCGGTGCTGCCTGGCGAAAGAGTGACTCCAACAGCTTCCACCAGCAGCGTTCCGCCCAACTCCACATGGTCGAGCCAGCTCAGTACGGTTTGTCCGTCGAACCCGTCGCCGCCATTCATCGCGAGGCCGGCAGCGCCGATTGCCAGGCAGCCGTAACCGCCCGAGACGCCCCATAACTGCTGATTGAGCTGGCTCTCGTTGAAGAGTTCCGAGATAACGATGGCCTGGGACGCAGGAGTCATGAATGGATCGGCGGCCAGATCGAATTCAGTTGTAATTCCGTCGCCGAGAAAGTACTCGGTCACATAGGCTACTGGCTCATGCTGGCCGCAGACAGTGACGTCGTTGGCCATCGCTCGCTTGACGCTGGCGTTGAACAGCAGGTTGGCCAGACTCAGGCTGCCGTCTGTTTCACTGAGAGTGTGAACTGTGCTGCCAATCGCGGAGAGAACCAGTGCGCCGTTGACCGCGCGATAGGCGGCGCGGGCCTGACTCGACACCTGGCCGGCGCTTCTGCTCCACGACGCGCCCGGCTCGGGAACGAAGTGACTGACAGTGGAACCCAGCGAGAGCCCTGCGGTTGAGATCGCATTTGATCCGCTATGCGTGACCAGCGCCGTCATGAGGGTCGCGGCCGATTCTCCCGTTGAGCCCGCACTGGGAGGCATCATTAACCGATCGAGTAATAACTCATCGCTTACTGCCTGAATAGCGATGCGGTAACGCGGGCCTTCCATCGCCAGGCCGGCGTACTCCACCAGCGGAGATACCGCGATATAGCCCGTGAAGTAGAGAGTGCCATTATCTCCGGCGACAACAAGGCGCTGATTGCGCAGCGGCGTGGGGAGGCTGCCGTTGGATGGAAGGCTCAGCCACAACTGGCAAATGGAGGGTTCGTTGAGCTTGCGTTCGACGGTCAACGGACGAATCGCATCGAGCGCGGCGGTGTAGTCCTGGCCCTGGATGGTGATCTTCATGAGCACTCTCTGCGTTGAGCGGGGTTAATGTGGTTTGTACCTTAGCGTGTCGGCTTCTGTGGTTTCCCAGGTCTCAAAATCGAGACCTGGGGCACCCGGCATCGTTGGCGAGTTCGCTGGATGGCGGTCTGCCGAGGCTATGGAGTCTGCTATACCAGCGTTGCGGGCGCCGGCAGGAAGCTGCGATAGCAGAGCACGTGTTCGCCGTCCAGCGGATCGGTCACTGGCAATGCCAGAAACTCGCCTTTCAGCAGCACGCGTTCAAGGCCGCCTTTGCGCTTGGCGTCGAGCGCGAGCGGCGTCTCCTCCGCGCTCGTCATGGTCTGCAGGCGCGGGTAGTAGAAGAAGACGCGGTCGCCCTGGCTGCCCTGCATGACAAAGAGGGCCGACCACTCCTGGTAGAAACTGCCGCCCTCGCGATCGACGAAGCCGCTGAGAGCCTGCAGCTTGAGGCCGGCCGCGGGCGCGCCGCCGATGAGCGGCTCGGCGAGTGTGAGACCCGCCGTGGCGACGGCAGAGACCAGCGCGACATTGAACGTGATGCGGCGAATGTAGTCGACATCGGTGAGCGCTGCGCGCAAATAGGCGCCTGAAACCGGCGAGCCCACGAAGCCCGTCTGACCGGTGTTGTCGACGTCGAGCGCGACGATGGAGCCGGGTGCGAACTTTGCCGCATCGAGCGAATTGAGCGCAATGAACGTTGCGGTTGAGCCGGTCTGGACAGTGACCGCGGCCGCGGCCTGCGCGCCATCCGCAGCAGCACTCGCGCCCGTGGCCGGGGCCAGCAGGTTCATGTGCTGCGATCCGGTTGCCAGCGCCATGGTGAGCTTGGTCCAGCTCAGGAACTGCAGTGTCACCTGCGCCTGCAAAGTCTCGCGGACCTGCTCGAGCGTCATTGCGGGAATGCCCGTCAACACTGGCGATGTCTTGCTGGCCGATTTGCGCGTGAAGCCCTCAATCCATCCCAGCGAAATCCACGGAGCGGGCGGCGCGTCGAGCAAAAACGCGCCCTGCTCAGAGGGATCGAATAGCGCGGGCGTCTGCGTGGCGCGATTGACCGGCGCGAAATAGGCACGCACGCGGCGCGTGACCGGCGCGGGAGCCGAGTACCAATTTGCGGCCATTACTCCCCCTGCTCCTGGTAGCTGTAGACCACCACTTTCGCGGATCGCGTGAGGCGGTCGCGGTTGATGGCGATGGGCGTGAAGCCGGGCTCGTCCCAGAAGACATTGGTGAGCATGGGAGCGGCCGGCTGCGCGGTGTAGTTGAGCTTGGGCGTGTAAAAGGGCTGCAGCATCGCGGCGATTTCTTCATCCATCTGGCTGAGCGCGCGGCCTCGATCAAGCCCGCCAAAGCTCTGCGTGCCGCAGGTCTGGTAGATGATCTCGCACTCTTCCGCGGCCATGGCCGCGCCGAGGTCGAGATCGAGGCCGAGGGCGAGCCAGCGCAGCACGTAGACGTCGTTGGGCAACTGCGGGAAGGGAGCTTCCGCCTCTTCAACCAGGATGCCCGGCCGCACCGCTCCGCGCAGCAGGATGGTGCGCTCGGGATTGATCGCGACGAGACGCGTGCGCAGCGCTACGTAGAATGAGTCTTTGGCGTTTTGCATTGGTGCGGCTCCTTGGAGTGGTCAGTGCCCAGTGGACAGTTGGCAGCGAGCTCTTGTGGTTTCCCACCCTTGCGCCAGAAAAAAAGCGCAAAGATGGGGCACGAAGATTTTGTGGCTGGTGAAGAGTTGGCTCATTTAGATCTGTGGTATCCCAGGTCCCAAAATCGGGACCTGGGGCACCCATATTCACCGTCCACCGATCACTGTTCGCTGTTCACTGTTACTGATTACTGATTACTGATTACTGATTACTGTTCACTGATCACTGACAGCTGTTACACCGCTTGCTGGCGCGCTTCGCGTAACAGCAGGCGGTAGAGATAAATCTGGCCGAAAGCTTCGTTGGAACTGACGGATTCGATCAGGTAGTCCTGCCCGGCCACGGTGACTGCCAGCGTCATGGCAAAGAGCGCCTGCGCTGAGGACAGGTCGAGCGCGTTGACCTGCTGCTCGATGCCGTTGGCCGAGAGGAGCAGCTCCCACTTCGACTCGCCGCCCTCCTGCCAGTTTGGCCGCAGCTTGCGCAGCACGGCTGGACTGACGGCGACCTCGGCAAAGGTGGTTGCGACCAGCCCCACCTCTGACTGATCGCTGTCGGTATTGGTGCCCGTGACGCGCAGCAGTGCATAGGCCCCTGCCACCGTGCGCAGCAGGGCGTCGGCCATTCTCTGCGGCGCGCTCACCGGATTGCGCGGAGACGTATCGCTCATTGCTCACCCCAGCCTGTTCGCGATGTAAGGACGCAGCCAGGTTTGCACCGTCTGGTCCACCAGCGAACTTGAGAAGTACTGCATCTGCATTGTGTCCATGCGGGTCATGCTCGCATTGAGCGCCGGCGTGGCCTGGGCATTGCGCACAATCTGCGCGCACGCGGTCTTGACGTCGTCGCCAATGGCGGCGAGGCCGGCCGTGTAGGTGACCATGACTTCGTTGAAGGGAAGGCCGAGCACACCCCAGGGGAGCGTGAGTTCCCCTGTGTTCGGATCGAAATCGACCGTGCTGGGGTCGATGGTGATCCACTGGCCGGGCAGCGAAAAGGCCCAGACGATGTCAAACAGCGGCTGGTCGAGTGTCTCGCCGCGGCGGGGCTTGGCATAGCGGGCCTCGATGGCGACGATGGGCGACGTAGCCGGCGCCAGCGGCGTGAGCGGGAGATAGCTGAGCAGAACGGTCTGCGACCCCGCGGTGAGCCGCAGGCGCTCGATGTACTGGATCACGTTCAGGTCCGGCCGCCTGCAGAAACTGTTGATCAGTGCCGTGGCGGCCGTGATCCAGTCGGCCGTAGTGCCCGCCGGCAATCCGTAATTCGGATAGTCCGATGGCTGCAGATATGCCATGCTTCTTCCTTCCGGATGGAACAGCTGACAGTTGTCAGCTGTCAGTCGTCAGTTGTCAGTTGTCAGTTGTCAGTTGTGAGTGGACAGTGGACAGTGAACCGCGGTCAGTAGACAGTTGAGGTTTCCCACCCTTTTCGCAAAGAACGCGAAAAGGATGGGGCACCCAGAGTTGTTCTCTAGTCCCTAGTCCCTAGTCCCTAGTCCTTAGTCCCTGTTCCCTGTTCCCTGCTGTTCGTTACCGGTCGACGAGCACCTGGTAGTGGGCGTAGTCTGCTCCCTTGACCACCGGCGCGCCAAACTTCACCGCGACGTACTGCGAGGCCAGGGAGCTGGGCAGGCCGAGCTGGAAGATGCGCGGCGTGGGGTCGCCGAGCCAGTGGTACTCGATCAGGTCTTCGGTGACAATGTAGGCCGGCAGCACCGCGGTACCCGAGCCTGGCGTACCGGTGTAGCTGAGGCTCCAGTCGGGGATCAGCGGCAGATCCCCGGCCTGCGTGGAGAGCATCTTGACTCGGAAGCCGCCGGTGATCACGTCGGTGTTGAGCACCACGTTGAACTCGGCCTTCATCTCGCGGTCGATCAGGTCCAGCAGCACCGGGTTGGCGTAGATGGCCGTGGGTCGCACGTAGTAGCCGTTGCTGGCCACCATCTGGGCGATCACGGACTTGAGGCCGTCGACGATCGAGGCCGTTGTCCCGATGGAGACGGTGTTGCCGCCGGCGGCGATCTGTGCGGTGACGCCCATGTATTGCGTCGTCGTGGGCGCGCTGAGGCTGGTGTCGTTGCCATTCCACAGCGCCACGTCGTGAGCCACCATCACGCCGCTCACCGTGTCCGCCAGGTCCTTGGCCTGCAGATAGGCAAACTGCTTCTGCTGGTCGCTCAGTTCGTTGTCGAAGAGGTTGTAGTTGATCTGCGACACGATGGCCTTGAGGGGCACGCTGCGCTCCACGCGGGTGGGGCTCACCACCGGCGCCACGATGGAGCGCGGGTTGACGAACCCGGCGCTGCCGGGGTTGGGGATGGCCGTCTCCTCAAAGAAGCGCGAAGGGTGGCCGGTGGCCGGCACCTGCTTGATGCGCTGGCCAAAAGGCGAAGACCGGCGGCAGATGTCGAAGATCTCGGTCTGGTAGAGGGGAACTTCGATGGCGCCCGGCCCGATGAAGTCGGCTGCCGCGTGGATGTCTGCAAAGGATGCGTTCATAATCTCTTTCCGCTGGACAGTGGCCAGCTGACAACTGACAGCTAACAGCTGACAGTTGTTGGGTTATCGATTGATCGGTGGTGGGCGGCCGAAGGAGCGACCAAGGCCGCATTTCCGGGGTGCGAACTGAAAGCTGTCAGCTGTCTGCTGTCCGCTACGCAATCGCGCCGGCGCGCAGCAGTTGGCTCTTCACCGCGATGCGCTGCTCCAGGCTGAGTCCCGTGAGCGCGGCGTCGAGGGCGCGGACGTTGACTGGGCCGTCGCCGATGCCGTGCTTGGCCAGCATTTCTGCGGTGGACGCCGGAACCGTGCGGCGCAGCGGGTTGACTTGGGGGGGCGCGGAGGCAGCCTTCAGTTCGGCAATCTGCCGCTCGGCAGCGGCCAGCCTTTCGGCCAGTTCCGCCTCGCGGCGGCCCTGCTCCACGGTAGCGGTGATGCGCTCCACGTCGCCGGTGAGCGAGGCCTCGCGCTCTTCGAGCCAGCTCAGAGTGCGTTCAAGCAGGGTGGTGGCGGCTTCGAGCCGCTGCACGATGTCTTTCTGTTCGATTTCCATGGGGTCCTTTCGGGACAGCGGACAGCAGACAGCTGTCAGCGGTCAGTTGCCGGTTCCGGTTGTGAGTGGGCTTAAATGGGCTCCCACCCTTTACGCAAAGGGCGCGAAAAGGATGGGGCACCCAGAGCAGCGGACAGTGGACAGTTCCTCGCCCAGCTGGTTGCTTTGTGCTGTCTGCTGTGTGCTGTTAGCTGTGTGCTGTCTGCTAACTCGCCATGCGGAAGCTGGTGGCGTGGTAGGCTGCTTTCTCCCTGAGCAGGATGGCGGCGCCGGTGAAGGTGACGCGGGTAAGCTTCCAGACCTCGGCGCGCATGTCCTCGACGCGCGCGTCGGCGATCTCGTAGCTCATCCCCATGGCCTGGGGCGCGTAGGCCTGGATGGCGCCCGCAACCTCAGGGAAATCGCGCGCATAAAGGTAGCCGCGCACCTCGAGCCGCTGGCCCACCAGGTCGGCTTCGGTGAGCAGGCCGATCTTGCGCCGCGCATCGTGGCCATCCCAGCCGGGCCGGTAGTCGACCGCCATGCCCAGCAGCGAGGGCAGCGCTTTTTCAGCGGCCTCGCGGGTGAGCATCACACGGTGGCCGCGCGCGCCCGCGGGCGCCTTGTCGCTGGCCGCGTTGACCACCGTCAATACTCCTTCGAACGGCACCCGGTTGGGGTGTCCGTCCACATGCGGAATTCGTACCGCCATGGCTTCAAGTCTCATCGGGTCTCCGTAATGCTGCAGACAGCAGACAGCTCACAGCTGACAGTTATCGGTTGTCAGTGTTCAGTTTTCAGTTGACTTCGGCAGATTGGCCGGTATGTGTTCGCTGTCAGCTGTCAGCTGTCAGCTGTCAGCTGTGTGCTGTTAGCTGTGTGCTGTCAGCTGTCGCCAGCGGCCCAAGCCCGCGCATGGCCCGCACCTCGTTCACCGTGAGCACGCCGGCCTGCAGCAGTTGCACCTGCACGGCCAGCTCCGTGATTTCATCGCGGGCGTCGAGCTCGTTGAAGACGAATTCAAATTCGTTCCAGCCGATGCACTTGCCAAAAAGATCCCGCGTAATGTGCCCGGCCAGCAGGTGGGCCAGCGGCGAGATCGACCCGCGGAATGCTTCGTCGGTCATCTCCGACGCGGTGGAGCGGTTTACGTCGTTCACCAGCCCCAGCAGCATCGGCGGCAAACCGAAGGCGTTGGCGATCATGCGAATGAGAAACTCCTGCCAGGCCAGGCGCATGTCGGCGTCGGTGCCCTGGGCAAAGCGGATGACCTCGGGCTTCTGCTCGGTCGAGATGAGGGGAACGCGGCCCGTGCCCTCGATCTCGTCCTGCCACCAGCGGATGAGCCGGTCGTGCTGCGCGGGGGTGGCCTCGTTGAGCCACAGCGCGTACTGCGCGACTTGGTTCGAAGCCAGCTTGCCCGCAAAGCGGTGCGCGGCCAGGAACTGGTTGACGGTCTCGAACGCCACCTCCAGGGGCCCGAGACCAAACGGGGTAAAGCTGCGCGGGTTCATGCGCACATACATCAGCTGGTCGTCACGCAGCTCGATGGCCGCCGAGTCGAGCTGGCCGGGCAGCGCCTGCGCATAGCGGGGCGTGTCCGGCTGGCCGTCCCAGCCCGGGTTGATGCGAATCGACGCCCCATCGACGGGCCACAGCATCGCGGGTCTTTCCGGGTCGCCGGTGGGCTCCATCTCGATGGCGCCGTAGCCGCCCGTGAGCGCGTCCTCGATCACCTGTTCGATCAGCGTGCGGAAGCTGTCGACCGCGTTGGGTTCGTCCAGCATGCGCCGCAGGGCGCGCAATTTGCGCTCGGTAAACGCCACATCGCCGCAGCCGCGCCGCACCCGCACCTGCCAGTCCATGGCGGCCACGCGGTCCTTGATGACGTTGATGGCGCGGCGCACCACCGGAGTTTCAGCAAACCGGCGCAGGTTGGCCGGGGTGGGCTTGGGCAACAGCCGCCCCGGGAGCTGGACCCCGCTCGAAAACGGGCTCAGGATCGAGGGCAGGGCCAGCGTCTTCCGCTCGGGCTCGCCGCCCGAGGCGGACTCTAGGCGGTCCTGTTGCCGGCTGCCGGTCGCCTGCCGCCACATCTGTCGCATTTGCTCTGCTACCTTCACGAGTGCTCCTTTTCGGTGCGAATAAGACTTCGCACAGCTGACAGCGGGCAGCTGACAGTTTTCCGCAAAAAAACAGCTGACAGCGTCTGGCGAGAACTGCTCGCCGCTGCTGTCAACTGTTTGCTTTGCTCGCTGCTGTCTACTCTTGCTCTGCTTACTGCTGAGTTCCTGCTGCCAGATCTTCTGTCGTTTGCTGTCAGCTGTCAGCTGTTAGCTGTTAGCTGTCAGCTGCTCTCAGACCCGCATCTCCCGCCGCGCGGTCTCCGCCACGCGGCCCAGGTCCGACGTCGTGAGCACCCGAATCTGGTGCTCCTCCATGGTCTCGACCGAGAATCGGTACATCTCCAGGCGCTCCGGCTCCTCATCGGTCGCGCCCAGCTTCGCGGCGGGCTCAATGACCGCCGTCAGCTCAAGGCCTGCCTTTTCCACGCGCTCCACGCCCGCGCGCAAGGCCGCGGCCGAAAATGCCAGCACCTTGGCCGTGTCCAGACCGGGCTCGAGACTCACCGCGTGAAACATGCGGATCAGGCCATTGGGCCGGTAGCCCAGATCGATGCGCAGCGGATCGCCGGCCCTGGTGTAATCGGCCGCGGCGATGCGCTTGCGCAGCAGGTCCCAGACCCCGGCGCGTTCGAATTCGCTCCTCATGCGCGCCTGAATGGCCGCCCGCCCGCTCAGCCGCGGCACGCGTTCCCGCGGCGGCGGTTCCACATACATGCGCATCAGCTCTTCCATGCCGGCCGGCAGGCTCTCCGCCAGATACGCCTTGGGCTCGGTCATCTGCACGCTGAGCGACAAGGACTCCGTCAGCAGCCGCATCAGGCTTCCCCCGGACTCGGCCAGCTGGCGCCTGAGCTCGGTCTCCATCGCCTCGAGCAGCGCGGTATCGGCCTGCGGATCGAGGCAGCGCACACGGCGCCAGTCGCGGGTGAACTGGACCCGGACCCCGGTCTGGACTCCGGTTTCGACCTCGGCCGCTGCCGCCAAACCGGTCCCGCCTTCGGGCTGCTCGCGCAAGATTACGCCAATATGAACGAACTCGTTCCGCACCGCGTCCGGCACATACCGGAGCAGCTGAAACTGGCAGGGCCGCCGCGTGCTGCTTGTGCTGTTCATACTGGATTCGCCCCGATTCCCCGATCCCTCAATTCGGCCGTGCCTCCATCGTAGTCGGAAATGCACCCAGAAACTCCACCTGCAATCGCCTTTTTGCCTTCATCTCCGCCCATTTCGGAAACGGCTCGCGATCGGACGTCGCAAACGCCTCCACCAGTTCGCGGATGCGCGCGCGCCTCGCGAGCAGCTTCTCCACCAGCGCTTCCATTTCGCCAAGATCGCCGCCGTACCACTCCGGCGGCACCTCGTTGGCGGCGGCCCACACCGTATCTTCCGCCATGGTTTCCATGCGCGTAAGCCACGGCTCGAAGCGGTCCCAGCCATCGATCTCCCGGTACACGTCGTTGCGATAGTACACCCCGCGCAGGGGCGCGTCTTCAAAGCGCCATTCCCCGGCGTGAAAGCAGTACCCGAAGTCGATGAAGACAGCCTTGTAGCGCCGCTCCCGCTGGCGGCGCTCGAACACCGCCTGGCGGCCATTGGCGTTGCCGGTCCACTTGTCCAGAGCCAGCATCCCGGCGAACTCGGCCAGGTTCTTCACCTCTCCCATCTGCTCCTCGGGCAGGTAATCCACCACCTGGCCGGGCATGAATCCGCCCACAAACCGCGACCCGAACTGCAGTCCTGCCTCGCAACGGACCCGCGTCCGTCCCAGGTCGATCTCCAGCTCCGGCGTGTTCTCAACGAGCCAACTTGACACGTCCATCAGCTCGCCGTGTGGCGCCGTGAGCCCGACCGCAAGCGCCAGGCGCGAGGCCAGCAGTTCGTTGGCCAGCACGCGCCGGTGCTGCGGATTGTTCTGAAACTTCACCACGTAGGGGTGACCGTCCGCGCCCAGCATCAGCTGGCCCTGCGCGCCGCCCCGCATCCGCCGGATATGCTGCACCGCCTGAACGGCCAATGTCGGTCCTCAGCTGACAGCTTACAGCGGACAGCTGACAGTGGACAGTGAACGGTGGGCAGTGGAGCGCCATCAACCGGTTGGTCCGCCACGGCCTCCCGTGGCCGGCAGATCTCGTCGAAAACTGTTCACCGTCCCCTGTCCACTGTTCACTGTTCACTATTCCCTGTTCCCTAACCCCTCGTTCCGCGCCGCCAGCGCAATCGCCATCGCCATTACGCGATCGTCGTGGGTGCCGGCGCGGGCGCCTGTTCTCCCATCGGGCATGCGCACAAAGCTGCGGCACTCTCCCAGCAGGCGGCGGCTCATGAAACATTCCGGCCGGTCCACCAGCGCCGCGTCCAGGCGGCCCAGCATGGCAGGGCGGCTGATCGATGTCGTAAGCCAGCCGGCTTGCCCGCCGCCTGCATAGATACGCTCGTACCGGCACACCGACTCGGCCAGCGCCAGCACCCCGCTTCCGTGGTTGTTGCGTTCAATCGCCAGCCACGCCTGGTTGTACTCCGCAGCCAGCGCAGTCACCAGCCGCGCCAGTTCCAGTCCGCCCACGTGCCCGGCATACTCGGCGCACTGCAGGCCCGTCTCCAGCTCTACCACCTCGGCGGCCGAGTAATCGCCCTCGCTGCCGCCGCCCGCCGGATCGACCGCGACCACATATCTCTTTCCCGGCAACGGCGGCAGCCAGATCTCCATCTCGCCATTCCGCCGCAGCGCAATCGGGGCCGGCGCAGTGAGCAGCCGCGCCTCGATGGCCGCCAGTTCGAACGCCGAACCGCCGCTGGCCAGAAAGCAGCTCTCCTCGTCCTCGGCGAATTCCTGGCGCATCAGGCCGCGAAAATCCGCGCGCTTCTGGCGGCGAAATCCGATCTGTTCCAGATCCAGCCCGTGCCGCAACCTCAGCGTGCGCTCCTCTTCGGTGAGCGATGCCTCGTCCACCGCCGCGGCCCGATAGCGAGGCTCCAGCCACCACGGAAAAAAGTGCCGCACCATGCCGGTCTCGCCGGCCCGCTGCCACTCCTGGTGAAAGCAGCCGCCCACGCCCTCCGGCGTCGACTCGAGAATCAGCTCGGCACCCGGCGCCATCGCCGCCCGCAGTCCCGCCAGCGTCTCCGCCGGATCGCCCGGCCAGCGCGCCAGCTCCGAGCAGTGCAGGTTCTGCACGGTGAGCCCACGCCCGGCATTCCGGTCCCCGGCCGTGACCACGCGATACTGCGAATCGAGCTCGGGAAACACCAGCTGGCGCACGTTGGCGCGTGAAGTTCTGAGCGGCCCCTCGCGCAGCGGCTCAGGCAGGCAGTCGAGAAAGCGGTGGACGATGGCAAATATCTCCTCGGCCGCCTCCTGCGTGTGCGCCACCTCCAGGGTCAGCGTGCCGGGCCGGGTGATGGTCTTCAGAAAAAACCTCGCGGCGGCCCATGTGGTCAGGCCCATCTGCCGCGCCTTGAGCACAATGTTGCGCCGGCCGCGGCGGCGCTCAAAGGCGCGCTGTGCCGTGTTGGCCACAAGCGGCGCCGTGAGGCCCTCGCGCGTCCGCACCCGCAGCAGCTGCGCAGCCAGGTTCATCCCCACGGTGTGCCCGCCCAGCTTCCGCGGCCGCGTGTCCAGGATCTTTCCGAAGCGGATCAGTTCGTCGCGGTTGAGGTCTTCGGAGTATTGCAAGGCAGTGTCCGGCATCGAAACTCCTTTCTGCGGCGGTGACGATGATTGGTTTCCAAGTCGGCAAATCGGCCGGTCAGCCAAGCCGAGCAGAATTGGTTGGACTCATGGGTGCCCCAGGTCTCGCCTTTGAGACCTGGGAGACCGCCAGACCCCGCAGACCCGCTGTCTCGCTGACTCGCTCGTTCAGTTGCCCCCGCACCAGTACCGAACCTGATACGCCGTGGATGCGGTCAGAGCCGTGTTGGCCGTGACCGTGATCGCGGTGGTGCTCTCCGTCCAGGTGATTGTCGTAACCGCGCCCGTTCCGCTCAGCGTAGGCATCAGCACGCAGTTGGCCTGGTTGGTGTGCGTATTGGGAAAGCTGAGCGTGGCCAGCGTGCCCGTGGCTGGGCTGGTGCCCGTGGTCAGCGCCACCGTGCCGCTCACTCCGTCGCACACGTGGCTGGTGAGACAGACAATGGTGGGGCTGGTGCCGGCTGCGGCGCCCGCGGTGAGGGTCATCGAGCCCGACCCGATCATGAACTTGCCCGACACGAATCCGCTCGCCGTCGTATTGCCGCTGCTGGTCACAGCCAGCACCGTCGACGGGCTCGAGCCGCCGCTCTCCACAGCCAGCCCGCCCGTCCCGCTGCTGGAGGTGCCATTGATCACCACCGCGTTTGCGCCCGCGCCGGAGTTGATCGCAGTCTGCCCGTTTTGATAAAAGATGGCGCGGTCGAGCGCGTTCACCTGGTCGGTGAGGCGCAGATAGTTGCTCGCGTCCTTGCGCAGCTTCCACTCCGAGGTCCCCGAGTAGTTGTTCCAGCCCACCGCGCCCACCTGGTCCGCCGTCGATCCAGGCTGGATCGCAATGTCGTCTTCGGCGGCGGCGCTGTTGGCAAAGGTCGTCGTGTTGCCGGTGAACGTGGGCGCGCCCACCAGCGCCACAGCCCCGCTGCCGCTGGTCGAGGCCGCCTGCAGCAACCCCGCGCTCGACGTCCCGGTCACCGTCGCGCTGGTCAACCCGCTGTCGGTGAACGATCCAAAGTTCGCCGCGCCAGTTGCTCCATTCACCTGCGCCGTCTGTGTGACCCCGGTGTTGGAATACCAGGTGGTGAGGACGCCGTTGTTGTTCTGTTCGGAGAGCACGCCGAATCCGTTGTCGGCGAACCGCTTGTAGTTGGTCTGGCCGGCCGTCGGACGACCGTCGATGTCGAACATCGAGCAGCCGCTGCACAGCGCCGCGGTGGCCTCGGTGTCCACAATACCGGCGGTCATGCCGGTGGCTGCATTCACCACCAACTGGCCGGCGGTCGAGGGTGAGCCGTTGATGGCCACACCGCTGAGGCCCGCGCCCACCGTGAGCGCGGATCCGAACACGCCCAGCCCCGCGGCGCTCGTCGCCATGTTCGGATTGACGGCGAACACGTTGGCAATCGAGCTGTCCGACATCCGCGTCTGATAGAAGTAGTAACTCGTGGGCGCGGCAGGCGACATATCCAGGAATGTGGCCAGCCCCGTGGCCGGCCGTGAAAACGTCTCAAATGGAATCTGCACCGCGCCGGAACTCATCGAGCCGCCAACCCCGATGCAGTAGCCGCACTGATAGTTCCCGTTGACGCTCACACCCCATCCAAATGCCGGCGCGCTCGAGTTGCTCAGGTTGAAGATGTCGACGCCGCCCCCATACGGCCTGCCGAGAGTGCGCGACTGGATGACCCTCACGCCTTCAAACTCCCCGTTGTACGCCAGCACCTGGTCCAGCGTGTGGCCCACTCCGACGCCGCTGACGTCGGCCGCGGTGAACGTGCCCGCGGCGACGCTCACCGCAGTGGGATAAGTCGAGCTGTAGATGGCGTAGCTGCCCGAGGTAGCCCACGGCCAGCCGGTATTCTCCTGCGTGCTGATGCCGTAAAGGTTCACCGTAAGCGTGGTGTCGTTGACGCCGGTCGTGATGGGCACGCACGCGTCAAAGCCGCCATTGGCCCCCGGAACGGCGCAGAAAACCAGGTTGTTGGTGAGAATGTTCCCGCCGCTGGCCAGGTTATTGAACGTGGTATGCGTGGCCACAAAGCCGGCGATGGTGGTCCACCCGGTGCTGCTCCCGGTGATGGTACAGGTCTCAGGGCTGGTTCCCGTGCACGAGACCGCGGTGTACGTGCCGGTGGCGTATTGCGAGTGCAGGTCGCGGATGAAGCGCGACTCGCCCAGCTCGCTGGCGTTGACGCTGGGCGTGGAGAACGTCACCACGCCGGTCGACGTATTGACGGCGCTGGCCACCGCGTTCCACACGCCGCCGGCGCTGTCAGAGGCGCTGACCTGCTGCTGCTGCACGCGCACGCCCTCGTCGGGTTCTGCTCCCGCGCTCACATACCCCCCGTACTGCGTCTGGTTGGTGCTGAACGGGATGGTCTCACCGCCGGCGTAACTGTCGAAGTTTGCCCCAATGCCGCGCTGCACGGCGACGGTGGCGAACTCCCCGTTCAGGGCCAGCACCGTGCGGCCCGACTTGGTGCCCGTGGCTCCGTTGTAGTTGTAAACGCCTCCGGAGATGCTGCGGTAGCCCAGGTGCAGATCGGCCTTGCTGGTGGTAACGGTGGTCGAGTCGGCGGAGTCTTCGGCGGCCTCGATGCAGAGCGCGTTGTCGGCGTAACTGAAGCCGCCGGTATAGTCCATGCAGTTGCTGCCGCGTGCATCGATCACGCGTGTGAGCGAGCCCAGCGCGGAGGTGGGACTGCCGGATGCGGCCAACGGATCGACCCACAGGAAGCTGCGTGTGGCCGCGGTGTCGGTAGCGGAGATCCAGCCATTGAAACGTGACGCAACCGAAGAGCCCGGAAGTGAGGCAAAATTCGTCAGGTTGTTGAGTAGTGGCACGGTCAGCGCGCCAGCCATGGTCTGCGGCGTGGTGAGCGCCGAAGAGACGCCGTTGAGGTTGGCCAGGCCCAGGGCCGCAGTGCCAGCGCCGGTGCCGCCGGCGGTGAGCGGCACGGTCGTGGCGCCGCTGACCGTCGATCCTGTGGCCGCGTAGTACGCGATCTGGCCACTCGTGCCGGGGCTCACCGTGCCCGATCCGCCCGAAGACGTGCCGCAGCCGGAGCCGGTGTTGGTCACGTATCCGGAATTGTCAATCTGCAGGCAGTTGGGGCTGCTCGTGGCGGCCAAGCCGGGGAACTGGATGGCGGTGGTCCCTGTGAACGACGCGATCAGCGCGGACGACCCGCCCGCATAGATCTTGGTGCTGGTGCCGCTCCCGGTCTCATAGTTGAGCCGGATCGCTCCACCCGTGTTCGACGCGTCGATATATGTATCGCCGCTGTTGCTGCTCTGGTAGGCCTTGAAGCTGTCCAGGCCGCCCACGGCCGAGTTCAGAGCCCAGTTATTGCTCGCGTCCTTCACCATGTACCACTGGCTGTTGCCGTTCCAGTCCTTGTAGGTGAAGGACTCCTTCTGGCTCGTGGTCAGGCCGGCCCACAGATAGGCGTCGATCTCCGCGTCCTGCTGATTCTTGACGGTGGTGGTGCCGGCGAAGGTTGAAGTCTGCCCCACGCCCAGCGTGCCGTTGAACTGCGCGTTGCCGCCGTTGTCGATGGTGGCTACCGTCGTCTCGGTCGGCCCTCCCGACCCGAACACCACCCCGCCCGTGCCCGCATTGTTTGACCCATTCAGAACGATCGCGCCAGTTCCGGCGGCGTTGATCACCGTCTGGTTGTTGGTGCTTGACGACCCGTTGTTGAGCTGCCCGATGGACAGGCGATACACGCTGTTCAGCTCGTCGAGAATTTCGTAGAACTGCTCGCCCGCTGTGGCATCGCTCAGCCCCGTAGTCCAGCGGTAGCCGTAGTCGGTCTGATAACGGTCAAGCAGCCCGCGCTCGTTGCCCAGCCCAATCCCGATCCGGTAGTGATTTGTGACAGTCGCGTCCTGCTGGCTGCCGTACCAGTCGCCATTGATGCCGTTGAAGCTGCGATGGAATGTATCGAGGAAACTGTTCCGCGTGCCGTTGTCGGTGAGCTTGCCGGTGAGCATCGCGCCGCCGGTGATCCAGGAGTTGTAGGAGCTGCCTGTGTCGGCAACGACCTGGCTGTTCGAATTCTCATTGCGCAGCCCCACGATCGTGTTGTCCTGCGCGTTGGCGCCCAGGTGCAGCGCGGTGTTGCACCCCTCCACATCGCCACCGGTGAATGTATTACCGTCACCCTGTTGCAGATCGATGCCGATAGAGCCGGTGATCGGACTCCCGCCGCTCAGCGGGCAATCGATGTGCACGCGCACAAAGGCGCTGGCGTTCATCCAGTCCGTCGTCGCGGGATTCGCCACCTGGTGGCCGATGGCGTTCACCGCAACCAGGAACCCGCTGATCTCGTTGTCAAAGAATGTGCCGCCGGTGTAGTTGCCGGTGCCGTCCAGCGTGATGCCTGTCTGGTTTTGGTTGCCGAGCAGGTAGAGGCTCTCAAGATCGATCTCCTGCGTGCGGTAGGCGATGACGGCCTGTGACGCGGCGCTCGAAGAAGCGGTGATGTTGATGACCGCGTTGTCGAGATGGAATCCCTTGGTGTCTGCAGCATAAGTCGGATCGCCCACCTGGATCATCGCGGCGGCGCCTGAATAGTTGAAAACCGTCCCTCCCTGGCTGCCGCTCGCATTGCTGGCGCCGCGCAGGGCGCATCCGCGCAGCGTCACGTTGC
>Ga0302314_10007487_pt1 | contig 19627 bp, 15 predicted proteins | sample III_Palsa_N2_3_FD_200533 | JGI IMG/M metagenome (GOLD analysis project Ga0302314, IMG submission 200533) | Peat permafrost microbial communities from Stordalen Mire near Abisko, Sweden - III_Palsa_N2_3 | ecosystem: Environmental > Terrestrial > Soil > Palsa > Peat permafrost | place: Sweden...
CGGCGCGGGCCCCCCGGTGTTTTTTGCCTTTGGGGGGGGGGGGGGGGGTCCGCCCGGCCCGGCGCCGGTGTGGGGGGCCCCGCCCCCCGGTGGGGGGGGCCCCCCCCGCGCCAACGCCCCCATGGGGTCCCAGGCGGGTAGTACGATCGGCGGCTGATCGAGGGCGGCGGCGAGTTCGGCAGGGAGCGCGGAGCGACGCACGGCGATCTCGAAGACGTGCTCGCCGAACCACGAGTCGTTCATGGTCCAGAAGCCCTTGTCGGCGTTCTCGTCGCCCCAACTGTTCTCCACGCGCCAACGACGCGGGCTGCCGTCGATCAGGTCGACGCCGGTGAAGAGCATCGCGTGGGTCATCGCGCTGTCACCGTGCAGCAGCCGGTCGGCCTTGTCCATGGTGAACTCGGTGTCGTAGACGGCGGCGTAGTCGAACAGCGCCGCGTCCCACACTCCGGCGTCCGACCGCATCATCTTGGCGACGTCGCAGCCGAACCACACCGGTTCGCCGTCGGTGATGGACGCTGCGGCCAGCTGTCTGAGCAGGTCCACCTCCACGTTGAGGTAGACCACCGGCGCCGCGCCGACGATGTTGCCCAGGTGTTCCACCGTGAAGGTCCGGCCCACCGGGCTCGACCTGCGCGGGTCGTGCACCAGGCAGACGTACTCGTCCAGCGGCAGCAGCTGGTAGGCGGCGGCGAACTCGGTCGGCGTCAGCCAGCCGTCGCGGTGGAACTGCCGGTCCTTGTCCTCCCACTGCCACAGGAAGCGCCGGGGCGGCGTGCCCAGGTGGATGCTGAGCACCCGGTGCACTCCGGCCAGCACCGCCTGCTTGCGCTCCCGCTGCGCCACGGCGCCGTCGGCGGAGACTGCCCGGAGGTCGCGGGCGCCCTGGCGGAGCAGCGTGGCCAGCGCACGGTTCATTGCCCGGGTCGAGCCGGAGCTGTTCGTCTCCGGCATGGCCGACTTCGGCACCAGGCCGTGCTTGGCGACCAGCGCCGCGAACATGTTCCACTGCCCGCCGTCACTGATCGGGTCCGCCAGCAGGTGTGCCACGGTACGGTCGTCCACCTCCCGGGCGGAGGTGTCGATGACCGCCTCCAGGAAGTAGTTGGCCCGCTCGAACTTGTCCCACCACATCAGGTGGTTCTGCGAGAACTCGAAGTCTTTGATCCCGAGTTCGCGCGCCGCGCCGACCCGCAGCAGGTTGAGGCCGGCGAACAGCCAGCACCGGCCGCTCTGCTGCTGGTTGGTGACCTTCCAGTCGTCCAGGTGGTGGGAGACGGAGCGGTCGATGGCGGTGAGCACGCCGCGGTCAAGGGCGATGTCGTCCACCGGAGTCTGGGTGACGGCGTTCTGCATCAGCCGGTTGCCCGGTTTGGCCGCGAACTCCTTCTCGAAGGACTCGACCTGGTCCTGCGTCAGTGTTCCTGCGGTGTTCGTGAGCACGTCCTCGTGTTCCTGGGTCACGGTGGAAGGCCTCCCAAGGCAGTGGCTGCGGGGCTGCGCTCACCGTCGCACGTGCATTCACCCACGGTCAACGGGACAGAGGGGTTGCCCGGGGCGCCGGGTGCGCTCCCGGGCGGGAACATCGCATAGGATCCCCTGGCCGCCGCGCGTGGCGGCAGCTGAGCGATCGGTCCGGCAGACCCAGGACGTCGAACGGAAGAATCCCCGGGGAGAAGTGAGGTATGTCGGTGATCTGCGTCGGAGGCATGATCGGGATCGGCAAGACCAGCGTCGCCGAGTTGCTGGCCAAGGAGCTGGGCAGCGGCGTCTTCTACGAGAGCGTCGAGGACAACCCGATCCTCCCGCTCTTCTACACCGCGGACCCGGAGGAGATCCAGGCCAAGCGCTACCCGTTCCTGCTCCAGCTGTACTTCCTGCAGACCCGGTTCGCCGCCATCAAGGAGGCGTACAAGCAGGACGACAGCGTGCTGGACCGGTCCATCTACGAGGACTGGTACTTCGCCAAGGTCAACCACGACCTGGGCCGCATCAGCTCCCTGGAGATGCAGGTCTACGAGGGGCTGCTGGACGAGATGATGCGGGAGATCGAGGGCCTGCCCTATCGCAAGGCGCCCGACCTCATGGTCTACCTCAAGGCCGACTTCGACACCGTGCTCCACCGTATCGGCCTGCGCGGCCGCGACTTCGAGCAGGACGCGGGCCTGGTCGAGTACTACCGCACGCTCTGGTCGGGCTACGACGAATGGGTGCACGGCCACTACTCCGCCAGCGACGTGCTCGTGGTGGACATGAACCACACGGACGTCGTCAACCGCCCCGGGGACGCCGCCCGTGTCGCCCAGGAGGTCAAGGCCGCCTTGGCGGAGGTCCACCGGCGGCGCTGACGCCCGCTGCGGTGTGTGGTCGGCGTTGGTGACCGCGGCCCGGGCCCTCCCGGCGCGCCGCCGCGGCCGGGAGGGCCAGGGCCGCGGGGCTCAGGCGCTGCGGTCGACGGTCAGTTTCTGGAAGGAGCCGATCCGCAGGTCAGGGCTGTTCAGCAGCAGGTCGGCCGGGCCGGTGGCGGTGGCGGCCCGGTACTCGGTCACGCGGATCCGCAGCCGGAAGGTGTCCGTCGCGCCGTTGACCAGGCCGCGTGGCACGGTGATCTGCGTGGCGGCCTGCCAGTGGCCGTGAGCCGCGGAGCCGACCCACTCGTCCAGGGCCAGCCCGACCCCGGACGGGGCGAAGAACTGCGGCTGTATGTCGAGCGGCTGGTCGATCCGGGCGCCGGTGCGGTTGGTGACGGTGAAGGTCTCCTCAGCCGGGTGGCCGGGCGCGACCTTGGTGCCGCCGGTGAGCGACTCGTTGATGGGACCTCCGGTCTTCGCGGTGCCGACCGGGAAGGGCACCGACTGCTTGGTGATCACGAACGGGCTCTGGCTCAGCACGCCCACCTCGAAGGCGAAGCCGGTGTCGTTGACCGGCCAGGCCCTGGTCGCCTCCACCTACACCTTCCAGGTGGAGGTGGTGTGTGCTGGGCGCCTGATCCTCGACGAAGTGCTGCTGGTGATCACCAACATCTACCACGCCAGGGCCGGCCTGTGGGACATCCTGCGGCGCGATGCGAACCCCAGCGAACCGGCGCCGAGGACTCGGTGAATCCGGGCAGGCATCAGCACGTGATCGCAGCCATCAACGAGTGGTTGTGACCAGCACTTTCGCAACAGACCCTAGATGCGGCGGATGGCCACCAGCTCGCCGAAGTTGCTGAGCGGCTGGATGTCCACGGGGACGCCGTACTCCGGCGCGCTGAGCAGCATGCCGTTGCCCGCGTAGAGGCCGACGTGCTCGCCACCCTCCACCACCACGATGTCGCCGATCCTGGCGTCGGCGAGCGAGGGGACGGCGGTCCCTTCCGACTCGTCGGCGAAGGAGTAGTGCGGCAGCTGAATGCCGTCGGCCGTCTTGAAGGCCCACATCACCAGGCCCGAGCAGTCGAAGATGTTCGGGCCGTCGGCACTCAGGCTGTAGGGGTCGCCCTCCCTGGTCTCCGCGGCGCGGAAGGCGGCCTCCTCGGCCGCGTCACCGTAGGCGCCACTGGGTCCCGGCGGACCGAAGCTGCTGCCGTTGCCGTTGCCGTTGCCGTTGCCGTTCCCGTTGCCAGCAGGGGAGTTGTCGATCTGCTTCCGCTGGACCGGGGTGAGCGACTGGACTATGGACTGGGCCTGCGCGAGCTTGGCCAGCGTGGTGCTCTTGGCCGTCTGCATCTGCTTCAGCAGCACCTGCTCCTGGGCGAGATCCTTGGTGGCCTCGCTGTTCTCGCGGGCCAGGGTCGCCTGCTGCCCCTTGAGCTGGGTCAGCGCCGCCTGTTGACCGGCGTCGAGCTCGCCCTGCGTGGAGGCTTCGTTCAGGAAGGTCGTGGGGTCAGAGGACAGCATCAGCTGCATCGTGGCGTTGACCGAACCGGTGCGGTACTGCGCCGCGGCCACGGCGCTGAGCTGGCTGAACTCCTGGTTGATGGTGCTCTGCATCTGGGCTATGCCCTCCTGCAGGAAGTTCGCCTTCTGCTGCAACGCCTGCTGCGTCGCCTGGGCGTAGTCGTACTGCTCCGTCGCCGCGTCGGCCGCCTTGCGGTCGGCGCCCACCTCGGCCTTGGCCTGGCTCAGGGTCAACTTGGGAGCGGCCTGCGCGGCACTCTGCGCGGAGAGTGCGACGACGGAGGCAGCAGCCATGGTGAGGACCGAGACCCGGGTACGGCTGACCGGTTTCGGGCGACGATGTGAAGCCACAGAGGTGTTTCCCTTCCTGCAACCGCCGCAGGCCCCTCAGGGCGCATCCCCCAATGCGGCACCCAGGTCCTGGACGGGAACCTCCGCTTCACCCGGTTGGGTGACAGTCAGGACAGAGGTTCGAAAGAGAGACTAGCGAGGTCGTTATCAATCTGTCATCCAGCTGGGAATATTGACCGGCTATGCGATGAATGTTCGTGTGAACCGCGCCAGGTTGGTCGGACAGGCAGAAGCATCGGCGGTGTCTGCTTCACCCGTAGAGGCGTTGGCCCGGCGCCGTGTCGAGGTGGAAGAATTCTGCTGCCACGATGCCCTCGGCCTGGGCGGCCTTCCTGCGCTCCCAGGCCAGTGCGCTGCCGGCCTGCGACTTGCTGGAGACCCGTACCCTGACGGGTACTCGAGTGTACGGCTTCGCGGTGATCGAGCACGCCAGTCGGCGCATCCGCATCCTCGGTGCCACTACCGCGCCCACGGCCGACTGGACTACCCAGCTCGCCCGCAATCTCGTCATGGACCTACAGGATGCCGGTAGCGGGGCCACGTTCATGATCCGCGACCGTGATTCCACGTTGCCAACACCGGCATCCGGACACCGCGGATGAACGCGGTCACACAGGGGGTGCGCACGGGCTTCCCCGTACGCACCCCCTGTTCCCCCGTGTTGTGGGTCAGCCGGAGCAGAAGCCCGCGGTGACGTAGTTCGTCTGGTTCTGGACGCAGGCGCCGGTGCAGTTGTAGGCGAACTGGACGTACTCGGCTATCGCGGTGCCTTCCCAGCACTGCGTGCCCAGGTACTGCACGCCGCACGCATGTCCGTTTTCGGGGACGCAGGCGCCTGCCCTCTGTTCGTCGAGAAACGCGCTGAGAATGCGGTTTCCCAGGGCGGTCAGCTTCTTGCTCATGTGATCCCTGTTCTGGAGCCGGTGCTCCATCTCGGCGTGGCGTGGGTTCGGAGAGTCCGGGTGCCGCTGCGGTCGTCGGATGCGACCGCAGCGGCCCCGGTTAGGCGGTTAGCCGGTCAGGCGGTCAGGCGAACGAGCAGGTAGGGTCCGGGACGCAGTCGGTCTGGGTTCCCTGGCAGTTCGCGGGTCGGCAGTAGAACGTCTCGCCCATGAAGTCCTGGCACCAGCCCGTCTGCGGGACGCAGGCGCCGGCGGTCGCCCGGGGGGCCATGCGGGCGAGGAGCGACTGTCCGAGGCTGGTCAGAGTACGGGACATGTGATTTCCTTCTGTTCGTGAGATTATTTCCGATTCCCGGCAGGAATCCTGGCTTTCTGGTGTGCTCTGGCTGGCGGGCCGAGGCCCTTTGTTCAGGAATTGGCGCTCTTGAGCTTGACGGTCTCGATTTCGTCGAGCATCCGGATCTCAATGCGGCCGTCCTGCTCCGAGGCGGAGGACGTCGCCTTCTCGTCGGCGCTCTCGATGCGGTCGATCTCAATACCCATTTCAGTCACCTCCTTTCCGGGCTGCCATGGGGGACTTCGCCGGACCGGGCCGGTCCGGACGCTCTGTGCCCCAGCGCCTCCGCGCGCTCGCTGCCACCGGGACCACTTCGGGGCCGGCTGCTGCGGATGGGCTGGGAAGTTTGCAGATGACGCGGGCAACAAGCAGCTCCGCCGGGCACGGCCCCCACTGCTTCGAGTCGTCGCTTCGTGGGTTGTCGCCCATGACCAGCAGGGTTCCTGGCGGGACTCGATCCCCTGGGTCCACGACCGCCCGGGCGGCGAATTCGGCCGGGATCGGGTCGCCCCCGATCGCCACGGCCCGCTTGACGTACCAGGAAAATCCCCAGCCGTCTTCGGGCAACGCACTGCCGCGTTTTCTCCAGCCGGTATTCGGGTCGGGCCGCTCGATAATAACCAGATGGCCTGCCCGAATCGCAGCGGCATTGCATTTTCTTGCCAGTAGACGGTCTCTGTCAAGTAGTGCCGGCGTCATGCTCCCGCCTTCCACGACAATAACCAGAAAGCGGCTTCGAATCCAGCCGAGAATCACGGCAATGAGCGTCAGGGCAGCACAGGCAAAAATCAAGGACGGCATTTTCCACGCCAATCGGATCGGGCAGGGTGGGACCACGCCGGAACGGAGTTCAACGGGCAGCGGCGGCGGCCGGTGTCCGGCCACGGTGGAGCAGCGCGCGTACCTGGGCACCGTGGCCGTGCCACCAGGCGAAGGCCCAGAGGGAATGGACTGCGAGCAGAAGGGCCAGCGTGATGATGCTGTCCGCGACTGCCGACCCGGAGCCGGCGGAGAGTCCACGCGCCGCGTGCACGGCGAGCACCCACATGACCTTTGAATAGATGAGCCAGGTGAGCAGCAGGGTTCCCATCGAGCCGAGGACCATGCACATCGCGTACCAGCGCACGCGGCGTCGTTCCCGGGGTTCCAGCCGTGCTGTCGGGTCTGTGCCGCTACGGCCGGTCAGGGAGCGCACCAAGAAGCGGCAGTAGGCCGAGGCGTCCCCGTACAGGTTGCGGCAGGAGAGCAGATCCTGCAGGACGAAGTAGATGTCGGTGCGCATGAACACCATGAATTCCAAGGCCACCGAGACGGCTTCGTTCAGCGCGACGAGTTGCAGTAGCCGGTTGGGTCCGGCGGCCTCCTGGATCAGGACGCTGCCTGCCACGATCGCCAGGGTCACGGCGATGCCCGACAGGTAGACCGTCAGCCTCACCCGGCGTTCGCAGAGCCAGACTCCGGCGACCTGTGTCTGTACCACCAGGAACTGCAGCCGGGTGCCCAGCTTGATCCTGCCCCGGACTCCGGCTGCCCGGGCGGTGATGAGGTGGGCGAGTTCGTGGAGCATGATCAGCGGCCAGGTCAGCGCCACCTCGCTCACTATGACGAAGCTTCCGTGGCCACTCCACAGCACGTTCTGCCAACTGGGGCGGACCCGGGCATCGAGCAGCGCTGTCGTCGCCCCGGACAGGATGACCAGGCAGACCGCCCCGTGGAGCCAGGGGTTCAGAGACCAGCGCGTGTGCCGTGCACGGAGCCGCGGGAGCGTGGGCCGCGGCGGCTGCTCTGCCGGGACCGGTCGCCCGTCCACTGCGGCGACCAGCCCGAGCCCGGCCAAATCGTCGACCAGGTGTCCGATGTGCACGGACAGGCCGAGTTCCGCCTTGATGCGTGCCGCGGCCGAGTTCGGTGAATGTCCGGCTTGGAGGAGTCGGACGGCCCTGGCGCCCTCTTCGGGCAGGGCGACGACTCGCCCTGTGTCCATCCGGCCGATGATCCATTCCGGGCCGTCCTTCCGAGCGCGCAGTTCATGGAAGTCAATGCGCTCAAGGCCTGTTGCGACCCATCCCGGGGCGTCCGGCGGGGCGGGTGTCGTCCTTGTCGACTCAGACACCGCAGGCCTCGCACTCCCGGCGGCTTCCGTGGCGGACCAGTACGAGGTGCTCGGGGGCAACGAGGTTGATCCCGCGCACGTAGCCCGGTGTCGAGCGGGTCAGCCCCGTGATCTGCCCGATCACCTCGTACGCCACCAGCTGTCCCGAGATGCCGGCGGACGGGGCGATCGCCCCGGCGCCGCCCAGGTAGGGGGGCTGCTGCCCGGGCAGCAGCTCCTCTTCCGTCCGGGTGAGGCATCGGAAGCACGGCCCGCCGGGGGCGAACGTGCCGATCGTGATCAACGGACCGTTGTAGCCGCCGCCGACCCACGGCATCGCCGCCTGGGCGCACGCGGAGGAAGCCCAGCCCCACAGCGTGTCCCGCAACGGTTCGTCAGCACAGAGGGCGAGTACATCGAAGCCGGCCAGGAGACCGGCCAGGGCCGCCTCGTTGTCGACCGAAGTCATCGCAGAGGTCACGGAGATGGAGGAGTTGACTGCACGGAGGCGCTCCGCCGCCGTCTCGGCCTTTGGTCGGCCGATGTCGGCTTCGGTGTACAGGGCCTGGCGGGTGAGGTTGCTGGCTTCCACACGGTCGTGATCGATGAGATGGATTCGGCCCACCCCGGCGGCGGCGAGTGCCCAGGCAGCGTGACTGCCTGTACCGCCGACCCCGAGGACGACCACCGCGGCCTCGCGCAGCCGCCGCTGGTCCTCCCAGGCGCTCGGCTGTGGACGGAGGTCGGCGTGGCGAAAGAACGCCTGGTTCCGCTGGTACCGGTCTCGATCTGCCGGGCTGATCCAGTCCGGTTCCGTGCCGCTCACGCCTGCCTCCTCGACGTACCCCGTGGCGAGCAGCTCCCGGACCAACCGGGCCGCCCCTGCTTCGGGCAGCGCTGGAAAGGCGGATCGGAGCCCATTGACCAGTTCGGCCTGCGTCCGGGTTCCATCCATGAGATCGAGCGCGGTACTGACCCAGCCATGCGGATCCTCAATTTCTGCGGCGATCCCGTAGACGCCGCCCCCGATCCGCACCGTGCGGTCTGCGATTCGGGATGCACGGTGTTCGTGCTTGACCCGTGGAAGCTCCATATTTCCCTCCCCCGACCCTGATTTCCCGGCTCGTCCGGCCGGTTCTCGGGCAATGCGAACAGCTGGGATGTCCGGCTGCTCGGCGGTGGGTGAACCATACAGCCGAGAGGGCCGGGAAATGCAAGCCCCGTGCATTCGGTGCGCCGTTGATCTCCCGTATTGCCCCTTTTTTGTGGGTCGCGAAGCTGCGCGGATTCTCCTTGATTAGAGATTGGAGAGGAATCGGATAGACCGCTTCGTGATTCTGGTCCTACTCACAGCGCGGCCCATGTGGAGCAGTGCTCCTGTTGCCGTCCCCGGTCTCCGGCATCGACCGGATTCGGTACGGGTGCACGGGCCTGAGCAGGCCTGACCTGCTCGGCCGAGGGTCGCGAACAAGTCAGTAGGAAAGGAAGCTCCGTGATCATCGGTCTGTACGTCGGCATGGTGGTGGTTGCCGCCGCCCTCATCGCCAACCTCTCCCTCACGCTCGCTGTGGTCCAGCGGATCCGGGAACTGGAATCTTCATCGCCTGGCCCCGGAAAGATGGATTCCGATTCGGAGCCCAAACCCGGCCATGTGATCCGTGAATTCGAGGCAGAAGCATTGTCGGGGGAGACGGTGAGTCGATCCGCCTTTGCGGCCGGTGATTCTCTTGCTGTCTTCTTCATGGTGAACTGCGCACCGTGCGCGAAAATGATCGACGCGATCGCATCCGGAGCCGGCCCCGGTGGCCGTGACGCCGTGTACTTCGTCACGGGCGACTCGCAGAGCGACAAGGCCGTGGAGATAGCGGAGAAGCTACGCGACCGCGGTCGTGTCGTTCTGCTGGGGAATCGAGGCCGAGAGGTCACTGAGGCGTTCGGCGGCATCTCGTCGTTCCCCCGGGTCGTCAGCGTTCGGGACGGCGTTGTGACCCGAGCTGAATTCACCCTCCCCGAAACGGGCCGGCCCGCCTCCGGCGGCAGGTCGAGCGGCTTGGTCTCCGCATGATCAAGCCGACCGCCGGGCGGTTCCGTGTCGCTCGGGCCGCCTTGGCCCTGGGCTGGAAGGCAGCACCGGCCCTGCTCGTCGTGCAGCTCCTGCTCGCCCTGCTCTCAGGTCTGATTCCCACTGCCGTAGGTCTGCTCGGCGAAGCGCTCGTGGACTCGTTGACACTGCATGGCGCCGAAGTGAGTGGTGTCCACATCGCCTGGCTCGCCGCGGGTGTCGCCATCGGAACCGGTCTGCTGGCTCTGCTCAGCGCTGTCGCGGGACTGGCCGCAACCGCCATGAGTCGTTCCGTCAAGCTTGTGGCCCAGGACCGCCTGTTCCGCCGGGTCAATGACTTCAAGGGGCTTCGCCCGTTCGAGGACCCGGAGACCCAGGACTCGATCAGACTTGCGGAGCAGGCGTCCCAGGACGCGCCGCAGCAAGTACTGGATTTCTCGATCGGCCTGGTCAGGAACGGCACGACCGTTGTCGGCTTCCTCGGCACGGTCCTGGCGATCTGGCCGTTGATGGGCCTGTTGATGCTGGCCTGCGTGGGCGTTGCGTCGACGGGCCAGATATGGCTGGCGCGCCGGCAGGTGGCCTCGACGGAGCGCTCCATGTCCGCCCTACGGCGCCAGTTCTTCTACCGGACCCTGATCCTCGAACGACGCGCCGCGATGGAAGTCCGACTGTTCGGTACGGGCGAGGTGTTCCACCAACGGTTGCTGGACTCCCTACGCCAGCTTCTGGACACCGAGGTGGTCAAATCCCGGCGCGACACCCTGATGCAGTCCGCGCTGGCACTGCTCACCGCAGCGGTGGCCGGCGTCGCCGGTGTCGTCGTTGCCGAGCAGGTGCACCACGGCTCCCTCACGATAGGCGAGATGACCCTCTTCACGGCCGCGGTCGCCGCCGTCCAGGGAGCCCTCGCGTCAACCATGGCGCAGATGGGCAGGATGCATCAGTCACTGCGTCTCTTCAGCCGTTACCTCACCCTGCTGAGCGCGCCCGACGACCTCCCCGACGGGACGGCGATTCCTCGACCGCTGTGTGAGGGCATCACCTTCGAAGGCGTCTGGTTCCGCTACTCCGCCACTGGCCCCTGGGTGCTCCGTGACCTCGATCTCCAGCTGCCGCACGGCAAGGCGGTCGGACTGGTGGGCGTCAACGGAGCCGGCAAGAGCACGCTGATCAAACTGCTCTGCCGGTACTACGAGCCCGAACGTGGCCGCATCCTCTGGGACGGAGTCGACATCCGGGAGTTCAGCCTGCAGGAGCTCCGCCGCCGCATGGGCGCCACCTTCCAGGAGTTCATGACCTATGACATCAGCGCCCGCGACAACATCGGGATCGGCGAGCTGGAATACCTCTCCGATCTCGAGCGGATCCGTGCCGCCGCACGGCTCGCCGACATCGACGACGTGCTCGACGGACTCGCCGACGGCTACGACACGGTCCTGAGCTGCGTCATCCTCGATCGGAACAAGGACAAGGGCATGCTGCTCTCGGGCGGGCAGTGGCAGCGGGTCGCCCTGGCGAGGGCGCTGCTGCGGGACGACTGCGATCTGCTGATTCTCGACGAGCCCAGTTCCGGGCTGGATCCCCTGGCGGAGCGACGCATCCACGACACGCTGGCCCGGCACCGCGCGGGACGCACCAGCCTGCTGGTCTCTCATCGTCTCGCGGCGCTCAGGGACGCAGACGTGATCGTCGTCCTGGGGGAGGGCCGGATCGTCGAGCAGGGGGACCACCACGACCTGCTTGCGCGCGGCGGCCGCTATGCCGAACTCTTCGTCGCCCAGGCCCAGGGTTACCAGATGCACGAGCCGATGACCCAGAAGGTGTAACACACGTGACTGCAACACTCCATGTCTTCTCAGCGGTCCTGCTCACCCTCGTCTTCGCAGTGGCGGCCGGGTCCAAACTCCGCTCACTGAAGGTGCTCTGGACGTTCTCGGACGAGCTGGCCTCCTTCCGCTGGCTGCCCTCCCGATTGAGGCGGGTCACCGCCCTCGCCGTGGTGTGCGCCGAACTGGCCACCGGGCTACTCGTCTGGGTCGCACCGCCGTCCGGTGCCGGCCTGGCGCTGGTGCTGCTCCTGGTGTTCACCGTGGCCACCCTGCAGGCCGGGCGGGCCGGAGACTGTCAATGCTTCGGCGAGGCGAAGGGGGCCGAGGTCGGCGGGACTGCCCTGTTCGTCTCACGCAACCTCCTCCTCGCGGCAACCGCCGCATTCCTCACACTGCCCGGCCCGGCATTCCCCGCGCTTCCGTCCGGCCTGGCGGCCGCAACGGGCGGCCTGCTGCTCGCCGTCCTGGTGATCCGCGCAGACGATCTCGTCTACCTCTTCGCTCCCCGCCGTCGCACAGAGGTGATCGGCCCGGCGGCGAACCGGTAGCGGACTCGCGGACCGCGGCTGCTGCGGGGAAGCACCCACGGCATGCCGAGTACTTCCCTCGGATCAGTCCACGACGCCCAGAGTTGACAACTTCCTCAAGTCCGGCTGACAATCCTGCGACTCGCGATTCGGTGAGCACGAACGATTCGCCACCTCGCGCGGTTCCGTGCCTCGCACGCACGCGACCGCGACAGTCGGAGGGGGAAGGCGATGAAGTACGGGCTGCTCGGCCCACTGACCATCGAGTCCGGAGGTCAACAGGTCCAGATTCCAGGTCCGCGCCTGCGCGCGGCCCTGGCCATGCTCCTGCTCCAGAACGGCTCGCCGGTCGCTGTCGAGCAGTTCATCGACGGTCTCTGGGGCGAGCGCTCACCGCAGACCGCGCGAGCACAGATCCACAACGTCATCTCGAAGCTGCGCAAGGCCCTGCCGGCCGAGGCAGGTGAGCAACTTCAACTCATCAACGGCGCCTACCAGTTCACGGTGTCACCCGACGCGATCGACGCCACCCGCTTCACGGCGGGCGTCCGCGCCGCCCGGGCCGCTGTCAGGACAGGCCCGACCGGTACGTCCATCGTCGAGCTGCGCACTGCCCTTGCCCTGTGGCGCGGCGAACCCCTGTCCGGCATCGAAGCACCGTTCGTGAGCGCCGCACGCACGCGGCTGCAGGAAGAACACAAGGCGGCCCACGAAGCACTGGCCGACCTGGAACTCGCCTGCGGAAATCACGCCGCGGTCATCGCCGAACTGTCGGCCCTGCTCGAAGAGCACCCGTTCTGGGAGGGAGTCGCAGAGCGACTCGCCACCGCTCTGTACCGGGCCGGGCGCCAGCATGACGCCCTTGCGGTGCTGCACTCCACACGCACTCGATTGGTCGAAGAGCTGGGGCTCGACCCGGGGCCCGGGCTGGCCTCGGCGGAGCAGGCCATTCTGTCCGCCACGCTCGACGTGCCGGCCCCAGCACCGGCCGTCGCACCCGAGACCGGGACGGCTCCGAAACGACCCATCAACCAGCTGCCCACCGATACCCGTCTCTTCATCGGACGTGAAGAGGAGCTGGGACAACTCTTCCGCCTGGTCGACCTGACCACCGTCGGACATGCGCCGGGAACCGTGGTGCTGTGCGCGATCGACGGACTCGGTGGCATAGGCAAGTCAGCCGTGGCGGTACACGCGGCCCACCGGGTCCGGGAGCGCTTCCCGGACGGACAGCTCTTCCTCGACCTCCGCGCCCATGCGGCAGGCACAGCCGCACTGAGCGCCGAGGAGGCACTGGACGCCCTGCTGCGCGCCCTCGGGGTCGCCCCCCAGCAGATCCCCCGTGAGCTCGGAGCCAAGGCGGCGCTCTACCGCGACACGCTCTGCGGGACGAGGACCCTCATCCTGCTGGACAACGCAGTGTCCACGGCGCAGGTCCGGCCACTGCTCCCCGCTGCTCCGGGCTGCCTGGTCCTCGTCACCAGTCGAAAGCGCCTCGCGGGTCTGGACGATGCACACACCGTGGCCCTGGGCGTGCTCTCCCTGGCAGAGGCGACCTCACTCATCCGAATGGTTGCGGGACCGAACCGGCTCGCGGAGGACGACCCCGGCCTCCCCGAGCTGGCGATGCTGTGCGGCTTCCTTCCGTTGGCCCTTCGGATCGCCGGCTCGCGACTCCGGCACCGTCGCACGCTGACCGTGAGCGACCTCGCTGCCCAGTTGCGCGACGAACGAAGCCGCCTGACCCGGCTCCGTGACGAAGAACGGGATGTCGCGGCCGTCTTCGAAACCTCCTACCGAGGCATGCGCCACGACGAACAACAGCTTCTCCTCCTGCTCGGCCGGATACCCGGAAGCGACATCGACCCGTACGGCGCTGCTGCGTTGCTCGGCACCAGCCATGACCTCGCGGAGTCGCTGCTGGAGTCCCTGCTCGACAACAACCTGGTCATGCAGCGGACTCCCGGCCGCTACCTGCTGCACGATCTGGTCCGCCTCTACGCCCGCACCCTCGGCACCGCCGATCCCTCCGACCCGGAAGGCTCCGTCGAAGCCGAGGGCTGCGACGCCGCGCTGGAACGTCTGCTGGACCACTACCAGTACGCTGCCCATCTGGCGGACAGCCACATCGCCCCCCGTGCCAGCCGCGACCGGATCGTTGACTGTCCGGTGCCCGGCGTCGTGCCGCGGCTGCCCGACCTCGCCGCAGCCCTGCAGTGGATGCGGGCCGAGCGGGAGAACCTGATCGCAGCTGCACTGTCCACCGGGCCCGCGCGCACGGCCGCGTTGAGCGGCTCCCTGGGCGCCTTCCTGGTACAGGAGGGCCTGCCGTCTCGGGGGGCGGTCCTGCACCGCGCCGCCGCCGCTGCCGCGCACGAGCTCGGAGACCGCCGGGGCGAGGCCGCGGCGCTGGACCGGTTGGGGCGGTCCCGGATCCTCGTGGGGGACCACCAGGGCGCGGCCGAACTGCAGCGGCAGGCACTGGCGCTCCATCAGGGCCTGGGTGACCGCTCCGGCGAGGCCACCGCACTGTGGCAGCTGGGCCGCGTGCACCACATGCAGAGGGACTATCCGGCTGCGACCCGGTGCCACGGGCAGGCCATGGCGATCTTCCGCAGCCTGGGTGACCGCCTCGGCGAGGCCAACACCCTCTGGGCGTTGGGACGGGTTCGGAAGGTGGCTCTCGACTACGAGGGCGCGACCGGTTTCGATCAGCGGGCCCTGGCCATCTACCGAGAGCTGGGCGAGAGCCTGGGCGAGGCCAACGTGCTGTGGGACCTCGGCGCCATCCACAGGGCACAGGACGACCTCCCGGCCGCCGCCGACCTGCTGGAGCAGGCCCTCCAGGCCTACCGGGACCTGGGGCACCGTCTGGGTGAGGCCAACGCCCGATGCGAGCTGGGGTACCTGCGAAGCGGTACCGGCGACTACCCGGCCGCCGTCGCACTGTTCAATGCGGCCATGGAGATCTACTCGGAGATCGGCGAGCGCAGCGGACCGTGCATTGCCCGCAAGGGCCTGGCTCGAGTCCGACTGGAAGCCGGCGAACCCCTGGCCGCCGAGGAACTGCTGCAACAGCTCGTCGTCGACCACCGGGAGTCCGGCGTCCGGGACGAGGAAGCGAGTGCTCTGCGCGACCTGGCACGCGTGCGGCTGGCGCTCGGGGACCGCGCGGGCGCGGCGGAGCTTCTGGCCCGGGCGCGAACGCTCGTCGAGGAGACCGGAGACCGCCGAGGCGAGGCCGAGGTCCTGCACACCACAGGCTCGCTGCTGCTGGAGACCGCCCGGCCGGACGAGGCGCTCACCTGCTTCCGTCGCGCGCTGGACCTCGCACGCGAGAACCGCAGCCCGCTGGGGGAGGCACGGAACCTGGAAGGCGCGGCCCGCTGCGCCGTCCGCCTCGGCGACCACGCCGCCGCCCTGCCGGACCTGCGGCAGGCAGTGGCTCTCTACCAACGCAGCGGAGCGGCCGAGGGCTCAGCAGCAGAGTCACTGCTGAGCTCGCTGAAGTCGGCGGCCGCACTGGGGGTCAGAGGGTAGCGGGTTCAAATCCTGAGGCGTTGTGCGAGGAACTGCTCCAATACCGCACGCCAGGCCTCTGGCTGTTCGAGGTGCACATCATGTCCGGCCTCGGGGATTACGGGCTGTCCGGAACCGCCGAAGTCCCGCAGCGCCAGGCGCACCCCGTCGCGCGCTGTGTCCATCCACGCCATGGAGGCGGATCCTGCCATCCCAGGGCGCGGCACAGACAGCGATGATGGTGCGCTTCAGCGACCGGACAGTAGGCCGATGACGGGGGCGAAGGTGGCCATGTCGCGTTCCTGTACGCAGACATAGGAGATGCCGAAGCGCTCGCGGCGGGCCAGCAGTATCTCCGCCATCTCGTCCTGTGTTCCCACCAACAGGGTCGGCGCACCCAGAATTTGTTCCGACGTCAGATACGGCAGGTGTCGGCGCATGGCCTGGGCGGCGGCGCGGCGGTCGTCGGTCACCACCACGGACTGCACCAGGATGTTGCGTTCCACCTCGGCGGAGCGGGGACCGGCCGCCTCCGCGAAGAACGCCACCCGCTCGTCCATCGCCTCGGCGTCGATCAGTTGCAGGGTGCCGCGCGACGAGCCCGGCGCGAGGACGGCGCCGGCGAAGGAGGCTATGTCCGCGTGCTGTGCGGCCAGCCGCAGCACCCGGTCGCCGTTGCCGCCGATCAGCAGCGGCAGCTGCTTGGCCGGTTCGGCGAAGCCGAGGGAGCGCGGGTCGGCCAGCAGGCCGCGCAGGGCGGCGGCGGTCTCCGCCAGGTGGCCCACCCGGGTGCCCGGCGTGCCCCAGTCCAGGCCGGCCCTCTCGAACTCCGTCCGCACATAGCCGGTGCCGAGCCCGGCCTCCACCCGGCCCTCGGTCAGCACGTCCATCGTCAGCAGCTCCCGGGCCAGCAGCACCGGCTTCCAGAAGGCGCTGTTGAGCACATAGGTGGTCAGCCGTACCCGCTCGGTGGCGGCAGCGGCCATCATCATGGCCGGGAACGGGGAGCGCACCCCGAGGTGGTCCGGGACCGCGATCACGTCGTACCCGAGTTGCTCGGCACTGCGACAGTCCGCCCACCACTCGTCGCGGCCCGCGCCCGGGGACAACAGGACGCCGAAACGGAAGTCTCTCATGGTGTTCAGCTCGTCTCGGTGAGTCGGAGGTCGAAGACCTGCTGGTCGCGCAGGTCATGGAAGTGGTTGAGGATTCCGGCCAGATCACCGGTCAACTGCCGTGCGCTGTGGGCGTCGAGGAACCCGCCCCGGTAGGCCAGATTCCCCAGCAGGACGCCCTCGGCGGCGGCGAAGGTGACGGTGAGCCCGAACTTGTTGGTCCCCTCATCCCACAGGTCGTTTTCCAGCGACGTCAGTTGGGCCGATCCCAGGGGTCCGGACCAGCCGCCGGTGCCGACGCTGTTCAGCATGCAGTCGACATAGGGGGTGCGCCCGGACGATCGGGCCGGACGCAGGCGGCGGACCACCTCGTCGAAGGGGGCGCTCTGGTGCTCGAACGCCCCGATCACGGTCTCGCGGGTGGACTCCAGCAGCTCGCCCAGGGTCGTTCCGACGTCACAACTGGAGCGCAGCACAACGGTGTTCAGGCAGGGCCCGAGCACGTCGCCGAAGCTGCCGCCGGCCCGGTTCGCCACCGGTAGTCCGAAGGTCAGATCGGTCCGGCCGGACCAGCGGTGGAGCGCCGCCGCCAGCGCCGCCGCGGTGACCATGAACTGCGACACCTGCCACTGCTCCTGCACCGGCAGCAGCCGGGCGGTCAGGTCGGTGGCCAGCGGCAGGGCCGTGGCCCCCGGCGGCAGCGCGGCAGCCGCCAGGGCCGGGCCGAGTGTGCTGGGCGCGCCCTCCAGCCTGGCGGCCCAGTACTCCAGGTCAGCGCTCGCCCGCTCCCGGCCGGGGCCGCTCTGCTGGGCCCGGACCAGCTCTCGGTACTGCCGGGGCGCCGCCGGGGCGGCCGAGTCCTGGCCCACCTGCTGGTAGCATCGATCCAGCTCGCGGACCAGACCGGGGACCGACTCCCCGTCCAGCACCAGGTGGTGGACGCACAGGGCCAGCAGTCGGTCCCCGGACGGACGGCTGAACAGGCCCGCCGCGATCAACCGTCCGTCGGCCGGGGCGAACCCACTCGCGGCGGCGTCGGACCACTTGCGCAGCCACTCGCGCTGGTCGGGCTCGGCCTCGGGCCCCGGCCAGGTCTCGTCCAGCTCCGGGGCCCACTCCGGACCGATCTCCTGCACGAGCCGACCGTCGTCGTCGACGAAGCGGGTGCGCAGGATCTCGTGGCGGGAGACGAGCAGGGCCAGCGCGGCACGCAGCCGGTCCGGGTCCAGCTCGCCGTGCACGTTCCAGGACAGCGGGATGTGGTACCTGGCGTGCTCCGGGTCGAGTCGTTCGGCCAGCCAGATGCTCTCCTGGAAGGCGGAGGCCGGGAAGACCCCGGCCCAGCCGTCGGCCGGGCCCGGGTGCCCGCTGCCGTGGACGTCCCCGTGTTGCTGCTCCTCGGCCGCCGGAGCGTCCGGAGCGTCCGCGGGGCCCGCACGGCGGCTGTCGAGGAGCGCGGCGAGGTCGGCCAGCCGGGGGTGGCCGAACAGATCGCGTACCGAGAGCTCGACGCCCGTACGCTCGGCGATCCGGGCCAGCAGCTGGGCCGCCACCAGGGAGTGGCCGCCCAGCTCGAAGAAGGAGTCATCGGGCCGGATGTCCGGGACCCGCAGCACCCGGGTCCAGATCGCGGCGAGTTCGGTGACGGTCCCGGGCGCCGCGGCCTGCAGCGGCGCCGGGGCCGGCTCCGCCTCCGCGGCGGGCCGTACGGCGTGGGCGACGGCGGGCAGCAGCGCGGTCGCTTCGGCCAGGGTGCGGCTGCGGTCGGCCACCATGTCGGCCACAACGGTCAGGTAGTCGCGGGCCAGCGCGGTGGTGACGGAGGGACCGACCGAGCCGCCGGAGTCCTTCCAGAGCATCCTGCTCCCGGTGCTGCCCTCGGTCAGCATGACGGTGAGCCGGTAGCTGGGCACGTCCATGAGGTCGAGCAGGCCGAGCCTGCAACGCGACGACTCGCCGACGAGCTCGAAGTCGAACACGTCCAGGCCCTGCCCGGCGGACAGGTCCACGTACTGGAAGGCCACCTGGTCGGTCTGCGCACGGTCGCCGGGGCCGAGCAGGTTCGCGGAGTGCAGGATCGAGAGCAGCGGCAGCGTGCCGTGGCGCAGCCCCGCGCGCACGGTCTCGCGCAGTTCCAGCAGTAGTTGCTGGTAGCTGTCCGAGGGGCGCATCCGCTGGCGGAACGGCAGGACGTTGACGAAGAACCCCACCCGCCCGTTCAGTTCCTTGTCGTCGGACCTGCCGTGGTAGGGCGCGGAGACGATCAGGTCCGGGCTGCCGGTGTGGTGGTGGAGCGTGACGAACAGCGCGCCGAGCATGACGGTGAAGTAGGAGATCCCCAGCTCTCGCGCCAGCTCCCTTACCTGCTGGGCGAGTTCTGGGTCCACCACGCAGGGCCACGGACCCGGCAGGCTCGGATCCGGAAGGCTCGGACACGGAAGGATGTGGGCGGGTGGCAGGTCCGCCAGCGTCTCGCGCCAGTACGCCCGCAGCGGCTCGCCGGCCTCCCCCTCGGCTGCCTCCCGGGAGCGGCGGGCGTGGGCCAGCATCGGCGCGAGGTCCTGCGGCAGCCCCAGTTCCTCGCCCGCGTAGGCCCGGCGCAGGTCGTCGAGCAGGATCGGGATGGAGGTGCCGTCCAGGGTGATGTGGTGCACGGTGAGCAGCAGCACGGTCCAGTCCGGTCCGGTGAGCAGCTCGACCCGGGCCAGCGGCCCCGTGCCCAGGTCGAACGGGATCCGGGCGGCCGCGAGCGCCTCCGCACGCGCCTCGGACACCTCGCGCACGGTGACCGGGACCGGGAGCTCGACGGACCAGTCCAGGCACATCCCCTCCGCGCCCCGGCGCACCCGCGCGCCCAGCGCGGGGTGGCGTCGCAGCAGCTGGGCCACGGCCGCCCGCAGGCGCGGGAGCTCCAGCTCGCCGTCGACCTCCAGCGCGATCGGGATGACGTGCTCCCACTTGGCGGGGTCGAGCTGCCAGGTCACCCACATCGCCTCCTGGGTGACCGAC
>Ga0302314_10007488_pt1 | contig 19625 bp, 18 predicted proteins | sample III_Palsa_N2_3_FD_200533 | JGI IMG/M metagenome (GOLD analysis project Ga0302314, IMG submission 200533) | Peat permafrost microbial communities from Stordalen Mire near Abisko, Sweden - III_Palsa_N2_3 | ecosystem: Environmental > Terrestrial > Soil > Palsa > Peat permafrost | place: Sweden...
GGCGGTGGTGCTCGACACGGTGAAGAAGGCGGAGGATTCCGACGCCTTCGTCCTCCGGCTCTTCGAGTCCCATGGCGGCAATCAGCATGTGACGCTGCAGAGCGCGCTCTTTTCGGCCAAGGCCAAGGCGGTGAAGGTCGATCTCCTGGAGCAGGGTTCCGAAGCGGTGCGCGTCACCGCGCAGGGGATCAAGCTGGCGCTCAAGCCCTTCGAGGTGGTGACGCTCAAGGTTAGCCCGGCCTGACGCTAAGGCGGCCCGGGAGGCGGAAAGCGGTCCGGCGGCGCCCCCTCCCCGCCCGGGCCCGGTCCTCCTGCCCCGCCGCCTCCGGGCGGGAACTGGGGCAGGGAACCGCCCGGAGGGGCGATGGGACGTTTTTCAATGTTGCTCGTCTCCAGCTTCGCGAAGTAACCGCCGATGAGGTAGGGGAATTTCCCCGGCGTGACGTGGTAGTGCCAGCCTCGCTGGTCGTCGTAGCAGGCGTTGAAGGCGTTGAGGGGATTCGTCGTCGAGTCCTTGGCCATGATGCCCGCCTCCTGATAGGGCCCGTAGATCGGCAGGCCGTCGAAGGCGAAGCCGATCACCTGGGAGGGGGCATCGCCCTTATCGACGAAGGGGGTGTTCACGCAGATCGGGTACTTGTGATAGTGGTAGCGGTTGTCGGGGCTGGGGTGGCCGCAGCACCGGTCCATCATGCTGGTGGCGTCCTGCATCCCGGCGTCGAACGGGTTGTAGAAGACGACGCCGTTGACGGCGACGCCGATCGCCCCCATCGGCAGGGCGTGGTTCCGATCGTTGGCATCCATCGCCTGGGCATTGGGGTCGATCACGGGATCGAGCGGCAGGCGGTAGGTCTTGTCGAGTTCCTGGATGTAGCTGGGATTGTAGCCCTGGGTGCCGAAGGTGTCGGGGAATTTGGCGGTGGGGTGGTTGGGAATATTCTTGGCCTTGATCGTGAGGGTGCCGTCATTCTTGAAAATGAGGACGACGTTGTCGGGGACGAAGCGGTCCTCGGTGACGAGACGGCCCTGCGCGTCCTTGTAGCCGGGGCGGAGCCAGGCGGTCATGTTGTTGAGGAAGGGGTTGATCAGCCGGTCGCTCCGGTAGAAGAGGCGGTCGGCGTTCTCCTCGGTGATGGTAAGGGGGAAGGCGATCCCGCCATCCACGGCCTCGCCTGACGCAGGCTGGTAGTACCATCGGCCGCCCAGCGAGACCAATGAGGAGAGATCGACGGGGACCTTGGCAGAGACCAGGGAGGCCGCGTCGGCGGGATCGACCCGGCCGGTCCGGGAGGCGGTCCGCTGCACCAGGGAGAAATCGTCGAGCATGAAAGTGGAATGACCGGGAACGGCGGCCGAGGCGTTCGCGTAGAGGACGGTGATCCGCACGGTATCGACGGATGGAAAGGGAATCAGTTCCTCCAATTCATAGCTCCGCCAGACCTCGGCGCCGTGCTGGCGGCGGTCGCCGTTGACGGCGAGGTTTTGGCGGTCCTGCTCGATTTCCCGATAGAGGAGGCGGGTGACGCCGTCGAGGGAATCGGCGCCCCCCTTGCCGAAGAACTCGATCCGCATCGCCAGGCCGTCCTCGGGGACGACGAATCCGTCCTCGGCCAGGCCCCGGAAGCGGAAGGTGAGCCATTTCCCCTTGGCGGGATCGATGCCGTGGACGATCTGGCTGACTGAGCCGCCTGCCGGGGAATTTCCGGGAAAAAGGATGCCGCGAGTGGTGATCTCGTCCTCACCGCCGACTCGGCCCCAGAAGGCGGCGCCCTGCAGTTGATAGCCGTCCGGCGTCTGTGGGGCGGAACCGGCTTCCACAGCCTCTTCGAACCCGGGGTTGTGGACCAGGTTCACCTCGCGAGCTTGGGCCGGGGCCGGGAAATCGAGAACGCATCCAAGGAGCGCAAATAAAAGAAGAAGGCGTGGGTTCATCGGTTGATGACCCCCAATCTATTCCTCCAACGTAAAGAAAGGATGTGGCCGTTCCCCGATTATTGTTAAGGAAAGGTAAATTTAGCGGCCTTGATTCTACTTGCCTCCGACCGGGGCAATCGCGTAATACTTCCCGCTCCGGTGTTGCCGAAGGGGCCGAGAGGCGTCCTGAAAACAGCATCGGAATCGTTCCGCAACCAACTGCGGATCATTGACTTGGCTAGGTAGCTCAGTTGGTAGAGCAGCGGACTGAAAATCCGCGTGTCACCGGTTCGATCCCGGTCCTAGCCACTCCCCTCCCCTTATTTTGAAATTCGTCGTCGCCATCACCGGGGCCAGCGGCGCGCCTTATGCCAAGCGTCTGCTCGAGGTGCTCGACCAGACGGAGCATCAGGTCGATGTCGTCACCAGCTCCCATGCGGCGGAGGTGGCGGAAGCAGAGACGGAGGGGTTGGCGATTCCGGCGCGGTTCAAGGTCTATGGCGACCGGACGATGCAGGTTCCCTTTGTCAGCGGCTCGGCGTTGAGCGGCCCGAATGGGTACGACGCTTTGGTGATTATTCCCTGCTCGATGGGGACGCTGGGGCGGATTGCCCATGGCTATTCCGATAGCACGATCACCCGCGCCGCCGATGTCTTCCTCAAGGAGAAGCGGAAGCTGCTGATCGTGCCGCGCGAGATGCCGTGGAATCTTTTGCAGGCGCGGAATGTCGTCAGCTTGTTGGAGGCGGGGGCCGTGGTGCTGCCTGCCTCGCCTTCGTTTTATGGAAGGCCGCAGACGGTGCTCGAGGTGGTCGATACGGTGGTTTCGCGGGTGCTCGATCATCTGGGGGTCGAGCATGAGTTGGTGAAGCGGTGGAAGGATGAGCGGGTGGAGGGGGAGTAGCTTTCTGAGCAGCCTCGCGAAAATATTGAGCGGTAATGGAAATATCTGAATACACCATCGACCGCTACGACGAAGTGTTCGCTCTGATGCGGCGCACTTCCGGCGTTGCTGTACGCGATATGGACTCACGCGAAGCCACATCGCGCTATCTTATTAGAAATCCATCTCTCAGCTTCATCGCCGAAGAAGAGGGAAAGATGATTGGCGTTGCCATGTCAGGACATGACGGTAGGCGCGGCTATCTCCAGCACGTCATCGTCGAATCTCAATATCGAGGCAAGGGCATAGCCCACGCCCTCGTCACAAAGTGCCTGGATGGATTGGAAGCTCTGGGCATCTTGAAAACACATATTGATGTGTTTGTTACCAACGAAATAGCAAATTCCTATTGGGCAAAACGGGGGTGGAAAAAGAGAAACGATATTTATCGGTATTCGATGATTAGGTCAGAAAACGAGAATACCTAACTAAAGGACATGGCCTTTTCACCCCTCCCGTGACATTTCCGCACGGGAATGCTATCCCTCACCTTCACATGAGCCAAACCTCGGTCCAGGCCCCTATTTCGCTCCGTATTGAAAATCTGACGGTCAGCTATCCCAATGGGAAGACGGCGGTGCGCGATCTCTCGCTGGAGGTGCGGCCCGGCGAGGTCTTTGGGTTGGTGGGGCCGAATGGGGCGGGGAAATCGACGTTGCTGAAGGCGGCGGCGGGGTTGATCGCGCCGCAGGGCGGGGCGGTTTTTTACGGCAGTGTGCAGAACAAGGGCAGCGGGGCGCTGGGCGGGCGGCATGTGGCCTTCATGCCTGATCCGCTGGGGGTCTATAACGATCTCAAGAGCCGGGAGTATCTTGAATTTTTTGCCCGTGCCTTCGGACATCCCCATGCGACGACGGCGGACCGCGCTCAGCGGATCGGCGGGGTGGTTGAGCGGCTCGGGTTGAGGCCGTGGCTGAATCATGAGGTGGAATCGCTTTCGGCGGGTTGGCAGCGGCGGCTTTCGCTGGGGCGCATTCTCCTGGCCGATGCGCCGATTGTCCTGCTCGATGAGCCGGCGGCGGGGCTCGATGTGACGGCGCGGCGGGAATTGCTCGATGTGGTGCGGGGGCTGGCCTCGGAGACGCGGGCGATCCTGATCACTTCCCACATTCTTCCCGAGCTGCAGGAACTGGCCGACCGCTTCGGCGTGATCGGTAATGGGAGCTGGGCGCCGGTGGCGGGCGGGCAGACTTTCTTCACTTCGGACGATCTCAAGCAGGGCTTCGGCACGGCGCGGGGGCGATTGGTCTGCTCGGAACCGGCGCGGGCCCGCGAGGCGCTATTGCCGCTCCATGCCGATGCGGCGCTGACGGCGGAGGGGGACGGTCTTCTCTTCAATGCCGTCGACCGGGAGGCGATGGCCAAGGCGATCGCCCATCTCACCGGCGCGGGGATCAAGATTTACGAGGCGCGCAACGAGAGCCGCTCGCTCTCCGAGGTGGCGGCGCAGGTGTTGAAGCCGACTGCCTGATTTAACCTTTCCATTTTATGTCGAAATCGATCAATCCCGTCCTCTGGCTCGAATTGCGGCTCCGGCTCCGGGAACGGAAGCTCTGGGTGATCTCGCTGGTCTTTCTCCTGATCCTGCTGGCGGTGACCTCGGCGGCGGTGGGGATCAAGCAGAACGGGGCCTCGATGCCCTCCGAGGCGATCGCCAGCGCGCTGGTCTGGGGCGATTTCGTGACACTGCTGGGGTTGATCCTCCTGATCGGCGGATTGGGCGGGGCGGGGCGGATCTCGCAGGAGCGGGAGCAGCGGACGCTGGCCGGGCTGCTGAATACTCCCCTCACCTCGGCGGAGATCGTCGGCGGGAAGCTGCTGGGGGCGTGGGCCTTTGTCGGCTGGTTCCTGCTGCTGAGTCTGCCGTTCGTGGGGGCGATGCTTTATTGGGGCGCGCCGTGGTGGCGGGTCGGCCTCGGCTTCGCGGTCTGCTCGTTGGCGGGGTTGACGGTGAGCGCGCTGGCCATCGGGTTCTCGGGGATCTTCCGCAATTCTCTCACCAGCTATCTGGCGACCGGGTTCTTTCTCTTTTTCTGGCTGATTGTCCTGCCGGCGATCGGCGGGGTCTCTCATCTGGCGAGCCTGATTCATCCGGAGGATTCCTCTTCGAGCCTGGCGCAATATCTCTTTTTCTACCCGAATCCCTTCGTGGCGCTCTATGGGGTGCTCAAGGATAGCGGGGAACCGATCCCGGTGGGGACGGGGGTCTTCGTGGCAGTGGTGTGGGTGGGGTTGTCGGTGATTGGGTTCGGCTTGGGAGTCGCAGGACTCCGCAAAGGGCTCTTCGCGCAGTCATGAGATAATTCTCCCGCGAAGCGTGCGCGGGTCTATGGCTCGTCCGCCAGCGGCGGACCATCAGGGGTCCAGGGGGGCGACAGCCCCCTTGGAAGCGGCCTCACCAACTCCCCCTTGCATCCCGGCCCGCCCATACTCAAGTCGCCAGATCTTCCCCCCGATAAACACCACCTGAAACCCAGGAGCCGGCTCTCCCGCGCCCCGCGTCCGAGCGGGGGCAAGGGGCGCAGCCCCAAAAGGCATCCCCCAAAGAGCCATTCCGTTAAAAAGCGATCTTCTCCCCTCCCTTTTGACTTTCGATTGCCTCCGGCGCGATTTTGAATACCATTCCGCCATGTTTCTTTTCAAAGAACCTTTTAAGACGCCGATCCTCTGGGGGATCGCCGCCCTGATCTTCATCGGCGCCGCGGTCTGGGTTTCGTTCCTCAACATGAGCGAATTCCCCATCGACCAGACGAAGCCGCTGACGGCCAAGCCTTCGACTTATTGAGGCGATGGCGCTCTTGGAACGGGCAGTGGCCCGGGTCCGGGCGACCCTTGAATTCGTCAAGTTCAGCCATACCGTCTTCGCCCTCCCCTTCGCGCTGATCGCGATGGTAGTGGCCGCGCATGGTCTCCCTTCCCTCCGGGTTTTCCTCTTGATCCTCGCCTGCATGGCGACGGCCCGGACGGCGGCGATGGCCTTCAACCGGATCTGCGATTGGGAATGGGACAAGCTCAATCCCCGGACGGCCAACCGGAGTAAATTGGCGACCCGGCAGACGGCTTATGGGTTGGTGGGGGTCTGTCTTTGCCTTTTTGTCTGGGCCACCGCAGCGTTGAACCCTCTTTGCTTCCTCCTTTCGATTCCGGCCTGCTTTCTGATCCTGATTTATTCGCTGACCAAGCGGTTCACGCCGTTTTCCCATGCCTTTCTCGGGCTGGCGCTGGCCGCCGCGCCGATGGGGGCTTGGGCGGCGGTGCGGGGGGAATTGACCGATGCCGCGCCCTGGGCGTTGATGGCGGGGGTGCTTTGCTGGGTCTTCGGGTTCGATCTGATTTATTCGACGCTCGATGTGGAGTTCGACCGGAAGGCGGGGCTCTTTTCGTTTCCCTCCCGCTATGGGGTGCCGGCGGCGTTGCGGTGGGCGGGGGTGTTGCATGTCTTGGCCTGGGGGTTGTTCCTCCTCTTCGGCTGGCTGGCGGGGCTCGGCGCGGTCTATTGGATCGCGCTGGGGATCGTGGCGGCGGCGCTGGTCTGGGAACAGCGACTGAGCCGGACGGGCGAGGTGGGGCGGATCAATGTCGCTTTCTTCCAGGTGAATGCTCTGGTAGGGTTGACCCTGCTGCTCTCGGTGGCGGTGCAAATATGGCTCTTTTGACTCAACGCTTTCATGAACTCGGCCTCGGCGCGGTGGCTGAGAAGGTCTATGCCGGTGAACGGATTGACGAGCGCGATGCGCTGGCGCTCTATGAGTGCCCCGACCTGAACGCGGTCGGCCTGCTGGCGAATCATGTCCGCGAGCGGAAGAATGGGAATACCACCACTTACATTCTCAATCGTTACCTCAATTATTCGAATGTCTGCATCTTGAGCTGCCAGTTCTGCGCCTTCTACCGGCGCAAGGGGCAGGACGGGGCCTTCGAGTATACGGTCGAGGAGTTGGTGGAGAAGGCCAAAGCGGCGCAGGCGGAGGGGTTGACCGAGATCCACAGCGTCGGCGGGCTCCATCCGAAGCTGCCGTTTTCCTATTATCTGGAGATGATCCGGGGGATCAAGGCGGCCTGTCCCGATCTGAAGGTGAAGGCTTTCACCGCCGTCGAGATCCGCCACCTCGCGGAGCGGATCGCCAAGAAGCCGATCCGGGAGACGCTGGAGCTCTTGATCGAGGCCGGGCTCGACTCGCTGACCGGGGGCGGGGCGGAGATTTTCGATCCGGTGATCCGCGACCAGATCTGCCGGGGCAAGGAGAGTGCGGAGGAGTGGCTGGAGGTGCACCGCATCTGGCATCAGCTCGGCCAGCGGAGCACCTGCACGATGCTCTACGGCCATATCGAGAAGGCGGAGCACCGGGTCGATCATCTGCGGCGTTTGCGCGAATTGCAGGACGAGACCGGCGGCTTCACCGCACTGATTCTCTATGCCTATGAGCCGGAGAACAACCAGCTGACCGGCAAGACCGGGCCGCGGGTCGGCGGGCGGGAAGATCTCCGCAATATCGCGGTGGCGCGGACCTATCTCGATAATTTCGACCATCTCACCGCCTATTGGATCAGCCTGACGCTGCCGATTGCGCAGATCGCGCAGAGCTTCGGCGCCGACGATCTCCACGGGACAATCCAGGAGGAATTGATCTTCCACATGGCGGGGTCGAAAACGCCCCAGGAGCAGACGGTGAAGCGGCTGGAGAAGGCGATCCGCGAGGCGGGGCGGGTGCCGGCGCAGCGGGATACGTTTTATCGGATTATTGAGCGGGACGCGGTGGGGGTTTGAGCGAAGCGAGGGGGGTATGGGATTCAAGGTGAGGTGGAAGCCGGTGTTGGTGTGGGGTGGGGTTGGTTTGGGAGCATTACTGCTGTTGGGTTTTCTTTTACCTGCACTCCAACCTCCTCTTGTGAGAAGCCAGGGGATTCAAATGGTCACCAATGGAGTTCGGCTCAATCGGATGATGCAATCAACGGAAGAGCCTCCCTCTTTTTTGGAATCCTTTCGCTATCCCGCTGATTTCCCACCGACAACAACGGCAGCAGAGTACCTCTCCTATCTGTCTGAAAAGGGGTGCTTTAAAGAAAACGATCTCAGGTTGGTTACAGGACCCCACCATCTTTTGGCCCGCAATCTTCATGAACTCTCGAATGAGACGATTGCCTTCACGATCTTCCGATTTTCCGCCGACGATCCTTCCGAGACCATCGTCCTCGCCTCCAAGCCCGATGTTTTTCAGAATCACGTCGTCGTGGTGCGAAAGGATGGATCGGCTCAAATTTATAAACTTCCCGAGGGAATTGATGAGATTCTTCAACATCTCCCGGCGATACACCCGCGGATGGTCAACAAGCTTTCCGATGGGAAAATGCTTTCCTTCATGGTGTTTCCGGTTTCCCATGATGATCCCGCCGATACGGTTTTTGCCGTTTCCATCTTGAAGGAGGGTGCCGTGGTGATTCGGAAGGGCGGGGATGCCGCATCCTATAAGTTCCCGGAAGCTCTTGAGGCGATTCTTCTCCATCTCTCTCCCTCCCATCCTCCGGTCTTTTTGCCTTAATCGCTGTTTTGGGGTACTCCAACCCCCTCCCCCCGTCATTGCTATCCCCTGGGAATCGTGTTACTTATTGAACCCCTATCATGCCCGACAACGACGTCCAATTTCCCAAGGATCGCAAAAAGCAGCAGCGCCCGAACCAGACTCCCGGTTCCAATGGCAAGGGCCCTGGCCAGACTCCACCGGCTGAGCCCAATTGGCGCGGACCGCTCCTGCTGGTGTTGGCGATCGCCCTGGTCTTCGTCACCTTTTACTATAACAACAGCAACGGCCTTCATCCCGCCGCCATCGACGAGCTGACGGTGCCGAAGCTGAAGGAGGCGGTCCGCGAGGGCAAGGTCGAGAAAGAGATCACCTTCTACCGCGACGGGGCCTCGACTTATTTGGAAGGGAAGTACCATCACCCCAAGAGCGACACCGACGCGACTGACGTCACTTCCGAGTTCCACACCGCCATCGACCTGGAATGGGATGGGCAGACGATCCGCGATTTCCTCGCCGCCAACGGCATCCCCGATATTGACACCAAGGTGGTGAATAACTACTGGAGCCAGACGTTGATCGGGTTCGCTCCGATCCTTCTCTTCGTGGTGGTGATCTATTTCATCTTCCGCCAGCAGTTGAAGATGGCGGGCAAGTCGGCCTTCAGCTTCGGCAAGAGCCGGGCGCGAATGCTCTCGCGCGACCGCAATAAGATCATGTTCAAGGATGTCGCCGGGGTCGAGGAGGCCAAGGAAGAGGTCCAGGAGATCGTCGAATTCCTCAAGGACCCGAAGCGGTTCCAGAAGCTGGGCGGACGCATCCCCAAGGGCGTCCTCATGGTCGGGCCTCCGGGCACCGGCAAGACGCTCCTGGCGAAGGCGATCGCGGGCGAGGCCGATGTCCCCTTCTTCAGCATCAGCGGTTCCGATTTCGTCGAGATGTTCGTCGGCGTCGGCGCCTCGCGGGTGCGCGACATGTTCGAGCAGGGCAAGAAGAACGCGCCCTGCATCATCTTCATCGACGAGATCGACGCCGTCGGCCGGAGCCGCGGCAGCGGGATGGGCGGCGGCCATGACGAGCGCGAGCAGACCCTCAATGCGCTGCTGGTCGAGATGGATGGCATCGAATCCCAGGAAGGCGTGATCATGGTGGCGGCGACCAATCGCCGCGACGTGCTCGATCCGGCCCTGCTCCGTCCGGGCCGCTTCGACCGCGAGGTCCGGGTCAATCTCCCCGATATCAAGGGGCGCGAGCAGATTCTCAAAGTCCATGTGCTCAAGGTGAAGATCGACAAGAACGCCGACCTTCACGCCCTGGCGCGCGGCACCCCCGGCTTCTCCGGCGCCGAGCTGGCCAATCTGGTCAACGAGGCCGCGCTGATCGCCGCCAAGAACAACCAGGATTTCATCAAGCAGCCCGATCTGGAAGAGGCCCGCGACAAGGTTCGCTGGGGCCGCGAGCGCCGCTCCCTCGCGATGAGCGAGGAGGAGAAGAAGATCACCGCCTACCACGAGGCGGGCCATGCGATTCTCAACGTCCTCCTGGAGCACACCGATCCGCTCCACAAGGTCTCGATCATCCCGCGCGGCCCCGCGCTGGGCGTGACCATGATGCTGCCGCAAAAGGATAAGTACAGCACCCGCAAGCATGAGCTGATCGACGAGCTTTGCGTGCTGATGGGCGGACGGGTGGCGGAGGAGATATTCCTCGGCGACATCACCAGCGGCGCCTCCGGCGACATCCACATGGCGACCTGGAACGCCCGCAAGATGGTCTGCGAATGGGGCATGAGCGACAAGCTGGGCATGGTCCGCTATGGGGACGATTCCAATATGGTCTTCCTGGGGCGCGACCTGGGGCACTCCCGCGGCTACAGCGAGAACACCGCGCAGGAGATCGACGAGGAAGTCCTCCTCTTCATCAATACGGCCTATGCCAAGGCCAAGCAGATCATCACCGAGAACAAGGACAAGGCGGAGGCGATCGCCCAGGCTCTTCTCGAGTACGAAACGCTCGACGGCGCGCAGGTGGAGGAGATCATCCGCACCGGCAAGATGAGCAATCCGCCGCCGAAGAATATCGAGCCGCCGGTGCTGCCCAATCCCGCCGAACCGCTGCCGGTCAATCCGGAGCCGGAGAAGTCGAAGGATGACGATGGGCTGCTGCCGGGGTTGCAGGGGGCGCCTGCGGGGGCTTAATGCCTGCGCGCGACCGATTCAAAAAAACCGCCCTTCGGGGCGGTTTTTTTTGTGAAAAGTCGGAATGAAAGATTCCTATCCTCTCTATTCTTTCTTTCAGACTTTTCCCAACTTCAGCTCGTACTCCGAAAGAGCGGGCAAGAGAGCCTCAGGAACATTAGGAAACGAATAGCCACCCGCCGTTATCCACGAATCCGTATTTGCAACATTAGTTAGGTTAAACGCGGCCTTTAAAACGGCGTCATGTGGATAGAGGAACCAAGTTTCCTCTTTTCGAAAGGCGATCCAAATCTCTTTGCCTTGATATTTTTTGGAAAACGTAAGGCGTCCCTTTAGCTGTATCCTGAAAAAGAAATCTTCGTAAATATGCTGGGCAATCATATCAGCTCCGTTCCAATCATCGGATAAGCGATGCGTGATGAAGCCGAAATCAGCAAGGATAGCCGACAATTTCTGGAAATTATAATTTTCCTGTTGGCGGGCGTTCAATGCGTCGTATTGAACCTGCTTGAGTTGCAACGATGGCATACCGCTTCCTATCAACTGGACAACGACGCCTCCAAACTTGGCCTCCTCCGCACGACAAGGCACCTGGCCTATGTAACAAGTCTGCTCCAAATAAGGAGCCTTAGAATCCACGTAAAAGCCAAGCACTCCTCCTCCCATATCGTGGTTTGAAAAAAGAACTTTGCGGCCATTCCTATCTGAGGCTTCGGAAACACATTCCTGGCAAATATAATGCGGGTATCTTTCATTCTTCGGAATGGACCTCTGACAAACCGGACACGGCTGAAATTCAGACATCGCACCTGAATCAGCATTGGCAAGGGTCATATAAAGGGTGATTACAAGAGCCGCTTAGAATAGACGACTCTATCCATCACTTCTTCTTCCCCAGAAGCTTCTTGAAGTCGGCCAGGGGGATGCCGAGGAGGGCGGAGGCTTCGTCTTCGTCGCCGCCGGAGTCTTCCAGGGCGCGGCGGGCGAGCTCGCGCTCGAAGGCGGGGAGCTTGAGCCGGTCGTCGCGGCGGGCGAGGGCGAGGAGGTTGGAGATGGCGGGATCGAGGAGTTCGGCCGGCTCGGGCTGGGGCTTGTTGGCGTGGCTGATCCACTGGGCGCTGACTGATTCCGGCAGGTGGGCGACCTGGATCGAGGGGCCGCTGGCGAAGACGATGGCCCGCTGGATGACGTTCTCCAGTTCGCGGACGTTGCCCGGCCAGGAGTGGGCCTGGAGGCATTCCAGGGCCTCGGCGGAGACCTGGGAGGGGCCGCCCGGATTCTTGGCGCGATGCTTGGTGAGGAAGTACTGCACCAGGGCGGGGATGTCGCCCTTGCGGGTGCTGAGGGTGGGCAGGTGGAGGTTGACGACGTTGAGCCGGTAGTAGAGATCCTCGCGGAATTCGCGGCGCTTGACCGCGTCGGCCAGATCCCGGTTGGTGGCGGCGATGATGCGGACGTCGGTCTTGATCGGCTCGTTCTGGCCGAGGCGGTTGAACTCGCCCTCCTGGAGGACGCGGAGGAACTTGCTCTGGGTGGCGAGGGGCATCTCCCCGATCTCGTCGAGGAAGAGGGTGCCGCCGTCGCCCAGCTCGAACTTGCCGATCCGCTGGGCCATGGCGCCGGTGAAGGCGCCGCGCTCGTGGCCGAAGAGCTCGCTCTCCAGCAGGTTCTCGGGGATGGCGGCGCAGTTGATGGCGATGAAGAGCTTCTGGGCGCGCGGGCTGTTCTGGTAGATGGCGCGGGCGACCAGTTCCTTGCCGGTGCCGCTCTCGCCGGTGATGAGGACGGTGGCGTTGGTCGGCGCGACCTGCCCGATGGTCTTGTAGACGCTCTGCATGGCGGGCGAGGAGCCGACGATGGTCTGGTGGCTCTCGACCGGGGCGAGCTTGTTGGGCAGGACGACTTCCTCGCGCATGGCTCGGGCGGCGTCGAGGGCGCGGCGGAGGAGGTCCTTGAGCTGGGCGATGTCGAAGGGCTTGAGGATGTAATCGTAGGCGCCGAGCTTCATCGCCTCGATGGCGGTCTGGGAGGTGCCGTAGGCGGTCATCATGATGACGAGCTGCCGGGAGGTCAGCTGGCGGATCTGCTTGAGGGTCTCGAGGCCGTTTTGCGTCCCCATCCGGATGTCCATGACGATGACGTCGACGGGACGGTTCTTGGCCAGCTCGCCCTTGAGCACCTTCAATCCCTCGTCGCCCGATTCGGCGCTGAGGACCTGGACCGGCTCGGCCTCGAGCAGGCGCTGGAAGGAGTAGTGGACGTCCTTCTCGTCGTCGATCACGAGGAGGCTTGCCTTGGGGGTTTCAGCCGGGACGGGCGCTTCCGGCGCGGGGGCGGCTTTCTCGGCCTTCTCCACCTTCTCGACTTTCTCGCTCTCTTTTTTGCTCATGGAATAGATCTAGACGGGACGGCCTGCGGCACGGATGAAAGGGGGGAGAGCGCGCATCAGCTCGGCGAAGCGGGCGGGATCGACCTGCTGCTGGCCGTCGCTCCAGGCTTCCGCCGGGTTGGGGTGGACCTCGATGAGGATGCCGTCGGCGTTGAGGGCGGCGGCGCCCTTGCAGAGCTCGGCGACGAGGTCGGCCCGGCCGCAGCCCTGGCTGGGATCGATGATGACGGGGAGATGGGACTCGCGCTTGACGATGGCGACGGCGCCGAGGTCGAGGGTGTTGCGGGTGTAGGTCTCGAAGGTGCGGATGCCGCGCTCGCAGAGGATGACGTTGGGGTTGCCCGCCGCCAGGACGTACTCGGCGGCGAGCAGCCATTCCTCGATCCGCATCGCCATGCCGCGCTTGAGCAGGATCGGCAGGCCGGTCTTGGCGGCGGAGGTGATCAGGCCGAAGTTCTGGGCGTTGCGGGTGCCGATCTGGAGGATATCGGCGTAGCGGGAGACGAGATCGACGTCCTTCTCGGCCAGGACCTCGGTGACGACGCCGAGGCCGAATTTCTCGCGGGCGGCGGCGAGGAGCTGGAGGCCCTTCTCGCCGAGGCCCTGGAACTCGTAGGGCGAGGTGCGCGGTTTGAAGGCGCCGCCGCGCAGGAAGGTCGCTCCCTGTTCCTTGACGATCCGGGCGGTGGCGAAGAGCTGTTCCTCGCTCTCGACGGAGCAGGGGCCGGCCATGACGCAGAATTTCTGGCCGCCGCCGATGGCGACGCCCCGGCTGGTGACGACCGTATCGACGCCGCCCGGCTTGGCCTCGCGGCTGGCGAGCTTGTAACGTTTCTGCACGGGGATGACGTTCTCGACCTCGGGGAAGGCGGTGAGGGTCTCGAGGCTCTGGTGGGTCCGCTCGTCGCCGAGGGCGGCGATCACGGTCTGGAGTTTCCCCTCGATGACGCGGGCCTCGTAGCCGAGCTTTTCGATTTCGGCGACGACGGGCGCGATCCGGCTGGAAGGGATGCCGGGTTTGAGGACGACGATCATGGGAGGCCGCCCACCTTAGAGCCTGTCTAAAAAGTTGGGAAGAGGATTGTGGACCGGGAGCGGGCTCCCGACTCTTTCCGCAATGGAAAGGTTCGGCCCCTAAACCTTGATCGCGAGGCGGCGGCGGCGGAAGGTCGGCTGGTCGAGGTTTTCGCCGTTGTGGATCGTCTCGAAGCTGTTCTCGAAGCGGCCCCGGCTGCCGGCGTCGAAGGGAAGCTCCTCCTGTTTGACCGGCTTGGGCCGGCTCACCGGCTTCGTCCGGCCCTCGGTGCGGGAGGGGAAGACGGTCTCGGAAAGAACGGGATCGGCCTGCGGGATGGCGGGTTCGAGATTGCGGCGCGCGGCCTTGCGGACCGGCGGCGCGACCTGGACGGGCTCGGGCTCGGAAGAGACGGCTTCGGTTTCGACGACGCCTTCCACTTCCTCAGAATCGAGATCGATGACCGGCTCGAAGACCTGCGCCTTGATGGGAGCGGGCTCGGGTTCGGGTACGAGGGCGGCCAGGGGGACGATAGCGGCCAAAGACTCCGGCTGGGCGGCAGGCTCCATTTCGGGAGCCGGGGTGGGGAGATGAATTTCGACCTGATCCTGGGCCGGGGTCTGGGTGGCGGCGAGGATGAGGAGGAGCTTGAGCCGCCCCTCGTGCCGATCGACGGTGCGGGCGCCGATCATCAGCGGGAGGCTGCGGGGCAGGCGCGCTTGCAGGACCTTGGTGACGGTCTTGAGCTGGCCGAGGGAGAAATCGTGGCCGCCGACGATGCAGGCGATGCAGGAATCGGCCTGCTGCCAGGCTGCCCCGTCGCCGAGGAGGGGGCTTTCCAGGGCGCGGGCGACCAGTTCGTCGGCGCCTTCCTCGAGGTGGATGCCGGAGCGGCCGATCCAGCAGTTTTCGGGCATTTCGGAACCGCCGAAGCGGCCGAAGAGGCTGCGGAGGTCGGCGAAGGCGAGCGGGTTCATCCCGCCGGGGACCATGATCTGGGCGACGGCTTCGACCGCCTGGGCCATTTCCAGGTTCATGCCGTGGAGGCCGTGCCGGATGTTCTCGCGGGCGTCGGGCCAGGCCTCGACCCGGTCGTTGGCCACGGTCATGACGGCGTCGCAATGGGTGCGGAGATCGGCGAGGGCGCGGCGGCCCTGGGCCTGCCGGGACTCGGGCTCGAAGGCGAACGGGAGCGCGCAGACGGCGACGACGCGGCCTCCCTGGCTGCGGCGGCGGACGGCCTTGGCGATCTCGACGGCGAGGATCGAGCCGGTGGCTCCGCCCAGGCCGACGGCGAGGACGACTTGCTGGACACCCTCGAGATGTTCGAGGATCCGGGCCGATTCGAGCTTCCAGAGGGCCCTGCCCCGCTCCAGATCGCCGTGGCAGCCGAGTCCCCGGCAGAGGGAGCCGCCCAGGAGGATCTTGTCGGGAGCGACCGATCCCTCGACGACGGTCTGATCGGAATCGAGGGCGAGGACCCGGAGTCCCTGCCGGTCCTGGCCGTGGATGACGACCTGATCGACGATGTTGACCCCGGCCTGGCCGAGGCCGATCACGAGGCGCTTGGCTTCGGCGCCGTCAGCGCCGTCGGTTCCTTCTTCGGTTTCGTCGCCGCAGATTCCGTCTTTTTTGAACTCGATCATAGGGTTCTCCGTGGGGTGGGGGTCGTCGTTGTGCAGGGGGGATAAGACTGAAATGGGGAATTAGAAAAGGCCGATGCCGGCGAAGGTCTTCTTGAAGATGTCGCTGACGCGGCCCCAGGGGCCGAGGGGCTGCATCCGGGACTCGGCGACGCGGGCGTAGTGGAGCAGGCCGAGGACGGTGGCCAGCTCGGGGCGGGAGGCGTAGCCCTGGTCTCCCTCCAGCGGGCATTCCCCGGCCAGCTCGACGGGGCAGGAGAAGGTTTCCGCCGCCAGCTCGATCAGGCCGTCGACCTGGGAGGCGCCGCCGGTGCAGTGGATCGATCCGGCGAAATCGGGCCAGAAGGGCTGGGCCTCCAGGTCGTCGCGGATGATCTCGAGGATCTCGGCCTGCCGGGCGTGCATGATGGTCTCGACGGCGTCGAGGCGGATGGAGCGCTCCTCGAAGCTGTAGGAGCCGGGAAGGGTGACGTGGCTGCCGCGGTCGGGATCGGCGGCCCGGGTGGAGGGATGGACCGAACCGTGCTCGCGCTTGAGCTGCTCGGCCTTGATGAAGGGGAGCTTGAGGCCGGCCACCAGGTCGTTGGTGAGGTGGTCGCCGCCGACGCCGAGGACGCCGGTGTGGATGACGGCGCCGTCCCGGTAGACGATGTAATCGGTGACGCCCGCGCCGAAGTTGACGACGATGGCGCCGTGGCGCTTCTGCTCCGGGGTGAGGACGGCCTGGGCGGTGGCGTAGATGCTCAGGGCGTAGTTGCGGACGTCGATGGAGAGTTCCTTGACGCAGCGGATGGTGGTCTGGAGGCGGGTGGCGATGCCGGAGATGAGGTGGTAATCGGCCATCAGCCGCTTGGAGGAGAGGCCGAGGGGATTCTCGGTGATCGAGCCGTCGTCGAGGCGGTAGTGCTGGATGAGGTCATGGACCAGGGCGTAGCCGGGATTGAGCGGCTGCTGGCGGGCCATCGAGGCGAGCTCGTCGAGGTGCTCGGGGAGGATCTCGTCGCCCTCGCTGTTGATGACGGTAGTGAGGCGGGCGTTGCCGGAGCGGACGTGGGCGCCGGAGATGGCGAGGTAGACCTCGTTGATGGCGACGTCGGTGCGCTGCTCGGCGTCGTTGAGGGCGTCGTGGACGCATTTCTGCGCCATCTCAAAGTCGATGATCTCGCACTTGCGGACCTGGTGGGACTGGCTCTCGCCGACCCCCAGGATGACAAGGGAACCGTCATCGCGCATCTCGGCGACGGCGACGGCGACCTTGCTACTGCCCATTTCGAGGGCGACGACGATATTGCGGTCTTTTCTCCAGAACATGGGGTTCTCCGTGGGTTATCCTTGAGGGGCGGTTGCGAGTTTAGGGGTTGGCGGCGATCTTAAAGCGGACGGGGACGTTGCGCTCGGGCGTCAGGTCGACGGTGGCGATTTCCTGGGAGCGGTTCTCGGCGTAGTCGATGACCTGCCCGAGCCGCTCGAGCTGGGCCGGGAGGTTGTCGAGCTGGAAGAGGACCTCGGCGCCGTCGCGGGTGGTCATGGCCATGGCGAGCGGGCGGTTCACATCGATCTGGGCGACGTCGAAGCGGGTGCGGAGCGGGGTGAGCTCGAGGAGCTTGAGGAGATTGAGCGCGGCCTGGACCTCGGGCTGGTCGATCCGCTGGCCCGAATCGATATCGACGAAGCGGCCACCGACGATCTCGGGGAGGTTGCGGAGCGGCTCGTTGCGCTGCGGGGCGATGGCGACGCCGTCGCGATCGAGGTAGAAGAGCTCCTTCATGTTGATGTCCTGGCGGAGCGAGGTGATCCGGGCCAGCGGCAACCGCTCGGTGACGGAGATGACGATGGTGTCGGGGAGCTGGCGGCGGACTTGGGCCTCGGCGACGTAGGGGAGGCTTTCGACGTTCTTTTCGACCTCGTGGAGGTCGATCGCCATGGTGTTCTCGCCGATCGCCAGGCGGGTGGCCTGGACCACCGGCTTGCGCTGGATGCCGCCCTTGGTCTCGACGACGATCTGCTTCAGGGCGTAGCGGGGATTCTGATAGACGGCCTGGCGGAGGAAACCCTCGACCGCGAAATGGGTGCCGACGCCGACCGCCGTGAGGGTGCAGAGCAGCGCCACAGCCCAGAGCGAGTAGCGGAGGAGCTGCTTGCGCTGATGGGTCTTGCTCGTTGTGGTGAACAGGATGTTCACCTCCGGCTTGCGGTAACGGTTGCTGCGGCGGCGGATCGGCATGGGCTGAGGTTAGGCCAGGGAGGATTGGAATTTGTTGCGGACGGCGACGGCCTCGGAGAGGTCGAGGATCCGTTCGCAGAGGGTGGGGAAGGAAAGGCCGGCGGCGGCGGCGGCCTTCGGCAAAAGGCTGGTGGCGGTCATGCCGGGGATGGTGTTGACCTCGAGGACGTAGGGATGGCCTGCGGCGTCGAGCAGGACGTCGACCCGGGAGTAGACCGCGCAGCAGAGGACGCGGTGGGCCCGCAAGGCCAGCTCCTGGATGTGTCCGGCCACGGCGCGGTCGAGTTCGGCGGGGCAGAAGTAATCGGTGGCCCCGGCGGTGTACTTGTTGTTGTAATCGTAGAAGCCTTGTTTCGGCACGATCTCGACCAGGGGCAGGGCTTCGTCGCCGAGAATGCCGACAGTGAATTCACGGCCCTTGATGTAGCGCTCGACCAGGATGTGCGCGTCGAACTGCCAGGCTTTCTCCAGCGCGGGAGCGATCTCGGAAGCCTCGAAGACGAAGCTCATCCCGACCGTCGAGCCCTGGCGGGAGGGCTTCACCACCACCGGGAGAGGGTAATCGGAAGGAAAGGGCGTCCCTTTGGGAAGGATGAAGCCATCGGGCGTGGGGATGCCCGCTGAGCGGAAGAGATCCTTGCTGGCCTCCTTGTCGAAGGCCAGACGGCTGGCGGCGATGCCGCTGCCGGTGTAGGGAACGCCCCGCTTTTCCAGCAACGACTGGACCTCGCCGTCCTCGCCGAAGGTGCCATGGAGCGCGAGGAAGACGAAATCGACGTGGGCGGGGAGGACGACCTCGCGGCCCTCGACGACGATCTCCGTCACCTCGTAGCCGCGCGCGGAGGCGCGGAGGGCCTCGGCGATGGCCGCGCCGGTGCGAAGCGAGACCTCGTGCTCGGAGGAGGGGCCGCCTTTGAGAACGGCGATGTGGCGGGGATTGGAAAGGGTCATAAATTTTCCCCGAGGATCACCACTTCGGGTTCGAGCGCGATGTTCCGGGCGGTCTGGATTTTTTCCTGAATCAATTTCATGAGTTCCTGCACTTCCTGCGCAGTGGCCCCGCCATCATTCACGATAAAATTTCCATGTACATCAGAAACTCGGGCTTTGCCCACGGAAAGATTCTTGAGGCCCGCCTCGTCGATGATCTTGCCCGCCGAATCGGTTCCCGGGTTCTTGAAGATGCAGCCGGCGCTGGGGGCGGCGGGCTGGCTGGTCCACCGCTTCTTGCTGTATTGTTTCAGCTCCTCGTCGATCTGCTCGACGGGGACGGGGACAGCGCGGAGAAGGGCGGAGACGGCGATATGGTCCTTGAGGATCGGGACGCTGCGGTAGTGGACTTCAAGCTGGGCGCGGTCGAAGACGTGGATGCGGCCCTCGGTGTCGATCATGCGGACCTGCTCGACGACTTCCATCGTCCAGCCCTTCATCGCGCCCGCGTTCATCCGGAGGGCGCCGCCGAGGTTGCCGGGGATTCCCTCCATGAAGGAGATGCCGCCCAAGCCCTTCTTCTTGGCGGCGGCGACGATGGCGCGGAGCTGGGCGCCGGCCCCGGCGTGGATGCGGCCGGTCGCCTCGTCGATTTCGATCTTCGAGAAATAAGCTTGGCCGAGGTGGATCGCCAGGCCGCGGATGCCGCCGTCGCGGACCAAGAGGTTGGTGCCGCGCCCGATGAAGGTGACGGGGACGCCGTGGCGGTGGGCGTGGCGGAGGCCGCTGATCAGGTCGCCCTCGGTGGCGGGCTCGAACCAGAACTGGGCGGGGCCGCCGACCCGGATCG
>Ga0302314_10007489_pt1 | contig 19620 bp, 15 predicted proteins | sample III_Palsa_N2_3_FD_200533 | JGI IMG/M metagenome (GOLD analysis project Ga0302314, IMG submission 200533) | Peat permafrost microbial communities from Stordalen Mire near Abisko, Sweden - III_Palsa_N2_3 | ecosystem: Environmental > Terrestrial > Soil > Palsa > Peat permafrost | place: Sweden...
TCGGGCCTGCTGATCGCGGTGACCGCGCATATTTCCACCGACGTCGCCGCGGCGCCATTGCTGTGGGTGCTGCCGCTGTCGCTTTATCTGTTGACCTGGGTGCTGGTGTTCCAGTCGCGGCCATTGTTGCCGCATAAATGGATGCTGCTGCTGCAGCCGCTGGCGATCGCAGGCGTGATCGTGCTGCTGGCGATCGGCGGCGAACAGAACCTGCTGCTGACGCTGGGCGGCCACCTGCTCTGTTTCTTTGTCATCGCGATGGCCTGCCATGGCGAACTGGCGCGCACCCGTCCCTCGGCGAAATATCTTACCGGCTTCTATGTCGCGCTGTCGTTCGGCGGCATGGTCGGCGGCCTGTTCGCGGGCCTGCTGGCGCCGTTTATATTTTCATGGATCGCGGAATACCCGATCCTGCTGGCGCTGGCGGCGCTGTGCCGGCCGCCCGGCGGCGACGCGCGCCTGGCGCGCTGGAGCCGCTGGTACTGGCCGTTTCTCGCCGTGCTTGCGGTGGCCCTGATCGCGCCGGTCTATTCGGACGGCCAATCGATGGCGAAACTGACGGACTGGCTCGACGACACCAGGGTCTGGGTGATCGGCGCGGTCGGCGTGCTCTCGGCCCTGCTGGCGCTCGGCCTCAACGCCAGCCGCTGGAAAATCTTCGCAACCGTCGCGGTGGCGCTGATTTTAATTCGCGTCTATCCCGCCGACGAGGGGCGGGTCGAGACCGTGCGCAGCTTTTTCGGCGTCCACAAGATCGTGGTGACGCCGCACGGCCAGTATCATGTGCTGATGCACGGCACCACGATCCACGGCGCGCAGAAATTCCGGAACGATGACGGCACGCCGGTCACCGGGCGGCCCGAGCCGATCACCTATTACCACAGGGATGGCGGCATCGGGCAGGCGATCACGGCGATCCGCGAACGCAAAAGCGCGCCGCTTCGCGTCGCGGTGATTGGGCTCGGCTCCGGCACGCTGACCTGCGCCTCGGCGCCGGGCGAGACCTGGAAGTTCTTCGAGATCGACCAGTCGATGGTCGATACCGCGCGCGATCCCAGATATTTCACCTACATCCGGGATTGCGAACCGGACCTCAAGCCGGTGATGGGCGACGCCCGGCTGACCTTCGCGCGCGAGCCCGACGGCATCTACGACCTGATCATCATCGATGCCTATTCGTCGGACGCGATCCCGATCCATCTCGCCACCCAAGAGGCGATGAAGATCTACAAGGACAAACTGGCGCCACAGGGCGCGGTGCTGATGCACGTCTCGAACCGGCATCTGGATCTGACCAGCGTCGCGGTCGGCATCGCCGCCGCCAATGATCTCAAGAGCTGGGTCTACAGCGAGGATTCAGGGCGCGACAGTGAATATATCTTCTCGACCTCGGTCGTGGTGTCGGCGCGCGAGGAGACCGATGTCGGCAAACTGGCATCGTCGGATGTATGGGAGGAGACCGACGCCAATCCGAAGCAGCGGGTCTGGACCGACGATTACTCCAACGTGCTCGGCGCGGTGTACCGGCGGCTGCGCGACGGCGAGCAGTAGCCTCAAATCCCCGTTTTGGCGCCAGCCGCCCCTGGAACCCTGATCCCGTGCCCGGCGTTACTGTGCCGGGCGATAATCCGAACTGCGCCGCGGCATGACGCGCGGGCAGGTGAGGAGGGTGCTGTGTCAAAACTCGGATTCCTGTCGGTGGTAGTCCTTTCCGTCGCGCTGTCGGGCGCGGCCTACGCGGCCAGAGGCGGCGGGCATGGTGGTGGCGGTGGACATGGCGGCGGCGGGCATGGCGGTGGTGGACATGGCGGCGGCGGGCACTTTGGAGGCGGCCATTTTGGTGGTGGCCATGTTGGTGGCGCGCGCGTCGGTGGTTTCCGCGGCGGTGGAGGACGGCACTTCAGCGCTGGCCCGGCGATTTCCCGGTCGGCCGGACGCGCCGGTTTCAGCGGCAGCCGTTCGTCAGCAGTTGGCAGCGCCGCAGCCGGTCTGGCCGGCCGCAACGCCAGCGTCAGATCAACCGCCAGATCAACAGCGGTGCGCCATGCACTGGTCTCGGGCGCCGTCGCGGGCGCCTTGCACAATCACTCCGCCTTGCGCGATCCGGGCGTGCGTGCGCAGATCGCAGCGAGCGCGGCACGGGCAGGTTGGCACGACCGGCGCGGCGGATGGTGGCAGCATGGCAATGGCGGCTACGGCTGGGTCGGCCCGCTGTTCTGGCCGTTCGCCTATTACGATATGTATGATTACGCGATGTGGGGCGACGGCGACGACGCCTCATTCTGGGGATATGGCTACAACGACGTCTATGCCGGCCTTTTCGCGCCCTATGGCTACGACCAGCTCGCCGGCTATTTGCCGCCCGGCACCAGCAATCCGGCGGGCGCCGCACCCGCCGCAAACCCGGTGCCGGACGAACTGTCGCAGATGTGTGGCGAAGACAGCCGTGACATCGCAGGTCTGCCGATCGATCAGTTCCAGCAGGCACTGCAGCCAAATGACGCCCAGCGCGCGGCCCTCGATGATCTTGCCAATGCCTCGGTAAAGGCCGCGCAGCGCATCAAGGCCGCCTGTCCGAGCCAGATCACGCTGACGGCGCCGGGCCGGCTCGCGGCGATGCAAGCGCGCATCGAAGCGATGATTGCGGCGGTCGGCGTCGTACAGCCGCCGCTGGATCATTTTTACGACCTCTTGAGCGACGAGCAGAAGGCCCGGCTTAACGTGCTCGGGCAGGAGCAGCGTGAAGGCCAGCGCAGCGCACGGGCAGCGCCAAAAGCCGATGCTTCACCGACCCAAAGCTGCGGCACCGCACCGTCCGGTGTGACGGATTGGCCAGCCGCCGAGATCGAATCAAGACTGCATCCGACCGACGCACAGCGCGCGAGCCTGACCGCTTTGAAGGACGCCAGCGCGAAGGCGGCGGACATGCTCAAGGGATCCTGCCAGACGGACGCAGCGCTGACGCCGCCGGCTCGGCTCACCGCGGTCGGCAAACGGCTCGACACCATGCTGGCGGCGGTCGAGACCGTGCGGGCGGCGCTTGACGACCTCTATGGCGATCTGACCGACGAGCAGAAAGCGCAGTTCGAAGCCATCGGTCCGGGCCGCGCGGGCACGGCGTCGTCTGACGACTCCACGTCGTCACCCAGACATTACCGGCGGCATCACGCCAGCGTCGGCGGAATCGTTCGCCGGCTCATTTCGATCGCCTGGTGAATCAGGTCCTATCCAACGCGTATCCGCGGCACATCGGCGGCGGCGGCATTAAGCGCCGCCCGCCGTTCGACGACCGCGTGATGAAACTGTTCGAGCACGAGGCCATAGGCGGACAGATCGCCTTCCTCGATGGCGCCGTCATCGTAGCATTCGAGCGTTTCGCGCAGGATGTCGTCGGCCTCGTGCTGCATCGCGTCCAGTTCCTCGATCGAATCGATTTTCCGGACCAGCGAGATCGCGGCCAACAGCTTTTCACGGTGCAGCGTATTCAGCTTTCGCTCGTCCCGCTTGATATAATGGCGCAGCCATGCGGTGCCCGACCCGAGCACGGAAAAAATCAGAACCGCGCCCCAGATGTAGTCGCTGTATTTGTCCATGAAGGTCCGCTCGGTGCCGTCGATGTAGGCGGCCGCGCCCGGATGGGCGGGTAGCGCGGCGTCCTTGTCGGTGTCCGGCTTCTGGATTTTGGCGGCGTTCGGGACTTCCCTGGCCAGCGAGGGCCGAACCGTAAACAGCTCGCGGATGAAGGCGCCGACGGCGGTCTCGGACAACGACTTCGGCGCAACGATCAGGTGATTGACGCCGATCGTCTCGACCGTGTCGTCGGGTCTGGCCGGCGACGAACTGAAGACACTGCCGGGAATTTCCTCCGACTCATACAGCGGGTGCTTGTGGGCGAGGGCTTCCGAAACCTCGATCGGAAGAAACACCGGCTCGCCCCTGGTGCGGGCGGTCGCGGTGATGGCTTCCGCGGTGATCTTGCTGTCGAGCGGGCCGACTGTCATGAACGCATCGATGGTGGGATCGCGCACCATCTCGGCGATCTGGGTGGTGCTGAACTGGCTGACCGCGACCTTGTCGGGATTGACGCCGGATTCGGTCAGGATGACGCGCAGCAGCATGACATTGACCGGCGTTCGGCCGATCACGCCGACGCGGTGGCCCTCGAGATCGTCGATACTCTTGATCTTCGGTTTGGATTCCTTCTTCGATCCTTTTTTTGAAAGGCCGGAAGGCGACCACAGCACCACCACGTTCTTGCGCAGGATCGCGACCGCCTGGGTGCCATCCGGCAATTCCTCGTCGCCGCGAACCACCGCCAGGTCGGTTTTGTGGCCGCGCAGATATTCAATGCTTTCAAGCGCGCCGGCCGTTGTGATCAGCGACAACCGGACCGGACGTCCCTCGCGGGCAAAGGCTTCCGACAAGGCCTGAATCAGATTCTGGTCGTCGCTTCCGGACGGACCCACGGCAATTCGCAGCGTGGTTGGCCGCGTGACCAGAAAGATCGTGCAGGCGAGGGCGGCGAACAGCAGCAATCCGGCAGCCAGGATCAGAAACGGAGAGCCGTCCTTCCGGCTGCGGGGAGGCAGGTCGGCGCTTAAACCGTCTGATGTCGACATGATGCCGCCAAGCTACGAATGACAAGCTACGAATGACAAGCCACGAATGACAAGCCACGAATGATCCAGCAGTTGTTGGATTTTAGCATGCTTCCCGGCGCGGGTCCCGGACGATCTACGGCGCAACCGGCGATCCCGCCGGCAAGGCGATGCCCTTGTCGCCGGCGATCTGGCGCAACAAATCAGGATGATCCGAGATAATTCCGTCCACCCCGATGTCGATCATGCGCGCGATGTCGGCGGGTTTGTTCACCGTCCAGACCACCACCGCTAATCCAAGACTGTGGGATTCGGATATCAGCGCCGGATTGACGTCGCCGAAGTATGGCGACCAGATCGCGCCTCCGGCGGCCTTGATCGCCCGCGGCAGCGATCCGCCATGGTCGACCGGGTTGAAGCCTGCCGTCCAAATGGAAGCCTTGTCCGCAAACACCGTCGCCCCCGATCCGGCCTGCTGGGTCAGATAGACCGTCGGTATCGTCGAGGCCTGTTTCTGCACAAGCTGTAAGGTCCGCCAGTCAAACGACTGGACCATGACGCGGTCGCTGAATTTTTCGATCTGCACAAGATCCAGCAGCAGCCTGACGAAACGTTCGGGGTCCGGCGACTGTTCCGGATGATTGGGGTCGATCTTGGTTTCGATGTTGAGGCGGACATGGCGGTCGCCTGATTTGCGCACGAGCTCGAAGACTTGCTTCAGCGTCGGAATCCGCGTCCCCGGCACCGGGCGTTGCTCCGGGAATTGCGCGGCATAGGCGCTGCCGGGGCGAATTTGCCCGACGTCATATTTTTTGACGTCTGCAAGCCGCAACTGGACAAAGGGAATCCCCGGCGGAGCCACATAGACGCCATCGGCGGCGCGGGCGAGGTCGGGGTTGAGGCCGCGCTCATGGGAGACCACGATCGCCTGGTCGCTGGTGACCCCGATATCCAATTCCAGCGTGTCGACCCCCATCGACAGCGCGTTGGCGAACGAGGGCAGCGTATTTTCAGGAAACAGCGCGCGTCCGCCGCGATGGGCTTCAATATCGAAGGCCATAGTCGCTCCGCTCGAGATACAGCACACGACAGCGGCGATGATCGCGATGCAACGGATGATGGCCATGATCGCTAACAAAACAAAGCGCGCGCAGGGCGCACCGTTCCCGATGGTCGCTGCTAGTCAAACAATCCGCGCTGATAATACGGCCGCGGCGCGTTGCCCTGCGGCGCGTATTGAGGCTGCTGATAATAGCCGCGGTTGTCGTAATATTGCTGCTGCTGATAGACCTGCGCGTCATAGACGCGCCGGCTGCCGCGCGGCGAGGGATAACGCGCGTCGCTCGAGCTGCCGTCGGCCGGATAGATGTAACCGTCGTCGACCTGCATCTGCGGCGCGATCTGGCGCGGCGCCGGTTGCTGTGGCGCCAGCATGACCGGATTGCCGGCGGCATCATATTGCGGATCGTATGGCGGGGCCGGGTTGCGGCGCGCGACGGCGGCGGGGCGGGTGCCCGGATTGCGCGCCAGCGCGACCTGGGCGGAGCCGGTCAGCGTCACGGTGGTGTTGAGCACGCCTTCCTGTTGCACCAGCGCATACAGCGTCGAGGCGTTGGCGCGCGAGAGCCGCACGCAGCCATGGGAAACCGGTGTGCCAAGCCGGCCTTCGGATTCGGTGCCGTGAATGGCATGGCCGACCTTGGTGAAGAAGATCGAATGCGGCATCGGCGCGTCGTCGAATTCCTTGGAGTAGTGATCTTCCTCCATGCGGAAGGTGCGGAACGAACCGTTCGGCGTCTCATGCGACGGATTGCCGGTCGAGACCGGCCACTGGTAGCGCGCGACGCCGTCAACCGCGACGGTCATCATCTGCGCATCCTTGTCGACGGTGATGGAGACTTTGGCCTGCGCGGCGCCGGCGGCGAACAGCATCAGACCGGTAACGGCAATGAGGAAGGAACGCATTTTACCTATGGCCTCCAGGCCTGTGTATGTCGTGCCGCGCTCTCCGTCCCCCACCGTTAATATGCCCGAGATCCGGCTCTGGTTCCAGTGGCGCGTCAGGGCAATCGTTAATGTTCAGGCGGGCGCAAACATGGCCGGGAAGCGGCTGAATCTGGCGCGCGGTATTATTTTCGCCGGCATCGGCACGTGCCGATCGCGATTTCTTCCCGAGCAGGCAACCTTTTGGTCACGGCGGCGTTACACGTGCCCGCCCTGTCGGCGCGTTGCGACCGGCCATGAGGAATTGAGATGAACAAGATGAATACCACTCAGATCAAGGCATCGGCGATCACCCCTTCGACGCTGCCGGCCGGTTCGCCCACCAGGTTCTATCTTGCGGGTGCGGCATTCGCTCTCGCACTGCTGGCGATCCCCCAGATCGGACACGCGCAGGGCATCGTGCGCGGCGCGCAGGACGGCGCCTATGAAGGCAACCGGGTGGCCGGCCCCGTCGGCGGCGTGGTTGGCGAGGCGGTCGGAGCCGGCGTCGGCGGCGCCCTGGGCGCGGTGGACGGCGTGCTGGGTATTCCCTACGGGCGTCACTACCGCTGCCGCGGTTTCTACGATCGTTATGATCGTTTTCATTGCTATCGATAGCGAGTCATTCCGGGGCGATGCAGAGCATCGAACTCCGATGTGCAATTGCACATCGGAGAATCTCGAGATTCCGGGTTCGCATCTTCGATGTGCCCCGGAATGACGGTTTACTGATTGTGTCCCGCGCCTCAGTTCTTCAGCCGGTAGCCGGTCTTGAAGATCCACCACACCACGATCATGCAGGCGGCGAGAAACGACAGCGTGATGCCGACGCTGAGGCCGACGCTGACGTCGGCGATTTCATAGAAGCTCCAGCGGAAGCCGCTGATCAGGTATACCACCGGATTGAGCAGCGTGAGGGTGCGCCAGCCCGACGGCAGCATGTTGACCGAGTAGAAGCTGCCGCCGAGGAATGTCAGCGGCGTCACCACCAGCATCGGAATCATCTGCAGCTTTTCAAAGCCGTCGGCCCAGATGCCGATGATGAAGCCGAACAGGCTGAAGGTCACGGCGGTCAGCACCAGAAACGTCAGCATCCACCAGGGATGATGAATCTGCAGCGGCACGAACAGGCCGGCGGTGGCGAGAATGATCAGGCCGAGCACGATCGATTTGGTCGCGGCCGCCCCGACATAGCCGAGCACGATCTCGAAATACGAGATCGGCGCCGACAATAATTCGTAGATCGTGCCGACGAATTTCGGGAAATAGATCCCGAACGAGGCGTTGGCGATGCTCTGCGTCAGCACCGACAGCATCACCAGTCCCGGCACGATGAAGGTGCCATAGCTGACGCCTTCGACCGAGGTGATGCGCGAGCCGATCGCCGCGCCAAACACCACGAAATACAGCGAGGTCGAAACCACAGGCGAAACGATGCTTTGCAGCAGCGTGCGCCAGGTCCGCGCCATTTCAAATTTGTAGATCGCGCCGACGGCCCTGAAATTCATGGCGCCCTCACCAGGCTGACGAAGATGTCTTCCAGCGAACTCTGGGTGGTATCGAGGTCATAGAACCGGATGCCGGCGCCCCTGAGGTCGCTGAGCAGGCTGGTGATGCCGGTGCGCTCGCCCTTGGTGTCGTAATTGTAGGTCAGTTCGCAGCCGTGATCCGACAGTTCGAGATGGTAGGCGGCGAGACCCGCCGGAATCGCATCGATCCTGCCTTGCAGGTGCAGCTTCAGCCGTTTCTTGCCGAGCTTTTGCATCAGGTTCGCCTTGTCCTCGACCAGGACGATCTCGCCCTTGTTGATCACGCCGACCCGGTCGGCCATCTCCTCGGCCTCTTCGATGTAATGCGTGGTGAGGATGATGGTGACACCCGCGGCCTGCAGCGTCCGCACCACCTCCCACATGCCCTTGCGCAATTCGACATCGACGCCCGCGGTCGGCTCGTCGAGAAACAGGATCTGCGGCTCGTGCGACAGCGCCTTGGCGATCATCACCCGGCGCTTCATGCCGCCGGACAGCGTGACGATCTTGGCGTCCTTCTTGTCCCACAGCGACAGGTCCTTCAGCACCTTTTCGATATGGCCGGGGTTTTTCGGCTTGCCGAACAGGCCGCGGCTGAAGCTGACGGTTCCCCACACCGATTCAAAAGCGTCGGTGTGCAGTTCCTGCGGCACCAGGCCGATCAGCGAACGCGCGGCGCGATAGTCAGCCCTGATATCGTGGCTGTCGACGGTGACGCTGCCCTGGCTGGAATTGGCGATCCCGCAGATGATGCTGATCAGCGTGGTCTTGCCGGCGCCGTTCGGTCCCAGCAGCGCAAAAATCTCGCCGCGCTCGATCTCGAGATTGATGTTGTTCAGCGCCTTGAATCCGGAGCCGTAGGTCTTCGACAGATTTGAAACGGATATGATCGATGGCATGGGTGATGTGACGGTCTGAACTGGCAATGCGGGAAGGATCACGCGGGGGGATCACGCGGCACTTTGGCCCGCGCAGGGGGCGAGCACCAACAGATAAGAACGCCTTCGCCGTCGTGCAAGCGCTGGCGCTGCGATGTGGTGATCTTAAACGGGGATTATCGGGCGGCGCCTGATTCGCCCTTGCCGGAGATTATCCCAAATCCGCGCAGGTCCTTAACTTCGGCTTTCGCCCGTCAGTTGAAATATTCGACGATGATATGCAGGTCGAATGGGGAGGCGGGCCTGCCGTTCAGGTTGGCGTCGATCACCCGCCGGCAAACGTCGACGGTGGCATTATCCCCGAGATCGTTCGCGGCTTCGAGAACCATCCAGGCCGCGTCCATGGGCTTGTCAGGCACCGGGTCGCTGGAAACCATGCCGGTGGAAAGACCGCCCGGTTGTTCGCGCGTGGCTTTGCCGAATGTGCTCATGGTGGATATTCCGTGCCCTGAGTTCAATGCACCGCCAGCGCGGGCTGGCGTTTCAGTTCGGAATCGGTGCCCCCGGCGTTCTTGCGGGACTGATAGAATTTCAGAACGCTGCGCGAGGTCGCGGCGTTGAGGCGGCCGTACTCGCTTTCGGTGTCCTTCAGGTCCTTGGCGGTGATGCGGTGATCCTTGGCGCCCAGAAACAGCAGTGACATAGTCGTCGCCCACGAAAAGTCGAGCGCCTTGGCCAGGATCAGCAGCATCTCGCGGTTCTTGTCCAGCACGGCCCGCTCGATGACGTCGCCCGGCAATGCGCACAACAGCGACAGGCCGATCGTGACCTCGTCGAGCTTATGAGATCGCGCGTATACCGATATGCTGTTCTCGTTCAGATTGCCCTGCCGGTGCTGCGTCGTCACGACCCGTTTGGCGACAAAATAGCTTCTCGACACCGGGCCGAGTTTGGACTGCAACTCGCCCGCGACGTCCGACACCGAGGTCTGGATCTGGTTGATCATCGAGGGCCGCTCGCGTTCGAGCCGCTTTCGCACATCGTCCGATGCCTTGGCGATCAACTGCTGGAAAACGTGCCTCGGAATGTCCTTACGCAGGCCAAGCTGTTCGGCCAGAATGGAATCGCCCTCGGCCCGCTTGATCATGTGCAGGAAGCCGAAATCCGAGAAGCGCGCGCCATCATTGTTCGCGACCGACTTCACGACCTCCTGGTTGCCGCGCGTCACCAGCACGTCGGTGACCGACTCCTCGATCGTTTCCCGCTGCGTGATCGCGAGCATGTGCGACTGGTCCTTGGTGCAGACATTGGCCACCAGGGCGTAGGCCTCCAGCCGTTTGGACTCCCGGAGGATGGGGCCGGCGACCTCGATCGAATCGTCAAAGGCGAGTTTGTGGATGATGTTGACCGGCGCCTTGTCGAACTGGGCCAGCCGCTTGGCGAGCTGGGCGCGCGCGGCGACTTCGATCTCGTCGGCGAGACGTCCGATAACCTCGCCAAAGGTCCATATTTCGTCCTCGCTATAGCGGCCGGCGATCATCAAATCGGTGGTGTGCCACAGCGCCCGGGTCCGGCTTTCGTCGGTCCCCCGCTGCACGGCCTCGTCGAGATCCCGAAGAAACGATTTTTCCGTAGTCATTTTAGCTGACCTTCAGTCGCAAAAAATACGCGCAAAAGCGAAATTCCCGGTGATCCTACCCCCGCACACGGAATTTTTCCGTAAAGGGAGCGGATAGGTATTTGTTCTAAAAATTCGCTCAAAGGCGACGAAGTTTGTTAATGTTCCGGTCATGGCGGACCGCCTTAGCGGCGCCCCGCGATCCCAAACAGAACCGGACGCGCGCAAGAAAAGGACGAGGAAATTGCCGTCTTTCAAGCCGTTTTGGGCCCGATTGCTGGCCGCCGCCACGCTCTCTATGATGCTGGGCGGTCCATCCCGCGCGGCGGAGACCGCCATCAAACTCGGAAATACCGCGCCCTATAGTGGTCCCGCGTCCGCCTACGGTACGATCGCACGGGCCGAGGCGGCCTATTTTCAGATGCTGAACGACCAAGGCGGCATCAATGGACGCAAGATCGACTTTCTGACCCTGGATGACGGCTATTCGCCGGCCAAAACCGTCGAGCAGACCCGCAAGCTGGTGGAGCAGGACGACGTGCTCGCGGTGTTCAGTTCGGTCGGCACCGCGCCCAATATTTCGGTCCAGAAATATCTCAACGCCAAACGCATCCCTCAGCTGTTCGTTTCATCGGGGGCGACGAGGTGGAACGATCCCGAGCATTTTCCCTGGACGGTCGGTTTCAATCCAACCTACGAATTGGAAGGCCGTCTTTACGCGCAATATATCCTGCAGACCCGGCCGAACGCCAAAATCGCTGTGATCGCGCCGAACGAGGACGCCGGAAAGGATTACGTCAGGGGTTTCAAGGCGGGATTGGGCGAGCATGTCGATCAACTGGTTTCGGAAACCACCTATCTGACCGCCGATCCGACCATCGATTCCCAGATGGTGTCGATGCGGGAGTCGGGCGCGGATGTGTTCTTCGCCGAGGCGACGCCCAAATTTGCGGCTCAGGCCATCAAGAAGGCCGCGAGCATGGGCTGGAAGCCGCTGATCATCCTGCCGTCGGTTTCGAATTCATTCTCCGCGGTGTTAGAGCCGGCCGGCATCGACAATGCCGTCGGCGTGGTCACCGGGCTTTACCTGAAAGATCCCAACGACGCCCGCTGGGCCGACGATCCCGCGCTCAAGGACTGGCTGGCATGGATGAAGAAGTACCAGCCGAACGCGAGCACCGGCGACCTGTTCAATGTGCAGGGCTACACCGCCGCGCAAATCATGGTCAGGGTGCTTGAGAACTGCAAGGACGATCTCAGCCGCGACAACATCATCAGGCAGGCGACGATGCTGGACGGGCTCGCGATGCCGATGATGCTTCCCGGCATCAGGATCTATACCGATCCGCACAACGTCACGCCGATCCGGCAAATCCAGATGGCGCGGTTCGACGGCAAGTCGTGGGTGCTGTTCGGCGACGTGCTGGGCGAGAAGTAGAAGGGCGTCATAAGCGAAGATTCCGATGACGGCGGACAGCTTTCATTCCGCTGCATGAGCGCGAGCGGGAAGTTCGATCAGCGCAACCATATAGGTCTTGATGTCATCGGCGATTTCCGGATCGGTCTTTAGTTCCGTCAGTGTTCGCGGGCGCGGCAGCAGCTTGCCGTTCGTTTCAATGCTTTCCGCATAAAGCTCGAGAGCTTCCGGAGCGTTGCGCAACGCCTCGTCAATGTCGTCGCCCCCGGACGTGCAACCAGGTAAGTCCGGAAACCAGACGCCCACAGCGGTATCCGGTCCTGCGTCCTCAATGATGGCGATGTAATGTGCCACGGCAAACCTCAATCAGGCTTCCATCCTGCGCCCTTATAAATGGCACGAACCAGGCCTTTTCCCAAGTCCTTCTTGGGTGTGGAACGACAACTGTTTCGGCCGAGGTGGCGCTTTTGAAAACATGGTGAGAGCCAGTGACGCGAACAAGCGTCCATCCCTCCCGCTCAAGGCGGCGAATGATGTCGCGGCTGGTGGTCAACATGAAGCGCCTCCCATCGAATCATACGATGGAAGGCTGGGACCAGCTAGCCTGCGTTGGGCCAGCAACAAACAGGAGATGGCCACCACAACAGGGATGGCTCTCCGCCACGGCCATTCCTATCTGCCCGCGCTGCCCTCGCCGGCGAGAATGAAGGGCGCCCAGAAGAACGGATGGGCATGTTCGCCGCCGGCCGAGGTGTCGTCGATCATGGCGAGCATCGCGCGTCGCAGGGCTTCGGCGCGGCCGACGCCGGGGTCGCCGGCGGTGGCGCGGATCAGTCCCGTGGTCAGCTTCACCGTCGCTTCGGAATCGACCGGCCAATGCGAGACCAGCAATGAGCGGGCGCCGGCATAGAAGAACGCCTTGGCGAGACCGGAAAGGCCTTCGGCCCCCGGCGTGCCGTCGGACGCGGCCGTGTTGCAGGCCGACAGGATAACGAAGTCGGCATCGAGCTTCAGTCTGGAAACCTCGGACGCGCGCAGCAATCCGTCGTCATTTGGCGTCGGAAGCGCAGGGGGCGTCAGAACCAGCGCCGGCTCACCGAGCTTCGGCAAATCGCCGGCGATCAGGCCGTGGGTGGCAAAGGAGAGAACGCGGGTGCCGGAGAGGTCGAGACGGCGCAGCGAGGTGACGGTCGCGTCCCGGCCCAGGTGCAGGCTGGTTTCAGGTGCGCCGAGAATTCTGGCTTCCGCGCGCAACTCGTCCGCGGTTTCCGGCAGCCGCGGCAGCCGGCGCAATTCGGGCGCGCTGGCCTCCGCTCCCCGGTACAGGCTTGCGGTATCGATGCCGCGTTTGGCGCCGCTGCCGTCGAAGATCGGATCGCCGAAGCCCGCGAACGGATCGGTGCCGTGCTTCTCTTCGGCGAACCGGCGAAGCGCCGATAGCGACGAGGCCGCCGGCACCACCGCGACCGCCTGACGGCGGATCAGCCAGGCGACCGCCTGATAGTCCGACGGTTTGGCGACCGCCGCGGCGGGCGGCTGCGTCACCAGCACGGCGAACGGCAGGCTTTGCAGGGCGCCGTCGGGGGAGACGATCAGCGCCTTCGCATCGGCGATCAGCGCATCGGCGGGACCGAGCAGCGTCCGGTAGAATTGATGCGCCTTGAGCACGTCGACCGGGGCGTCGTTGGCGAGCGCCGCACGCAGCGATTTGACGGTGTCGGCGGCCTGCGCCCTGGTGAGGTCGAGCCTGAAAAAATGCGCGTCGTGCCGGCGAACCACAAACAGGAAGCTCTCGGTGTCGGCCAGCGTAAATGCCGCGAAGGCTTCATCGCTGCCAAGCACCGCCTGGATATCGGCGACATGAACCGGCCGGGCTTCGGCCAGTTCGGCGAAGCGCGGAAACGCGGTGCGCAGTCTTTCATTGTCGGCAGCCAGTCTGGCATCGACGTCGGCCAGTTCCTTGCGCAGCGCGGCTTCGCCTGCCGGATTGCGTTTGTCGGGCGCCAGCGCGACCGCCTTGAGCAGTTCCGAATCGAGCCGCTGCCAGCGGCTGGATAGATCCTGACGGTCGCGCACCAGGGCGGCGAGGTCATCGGTGCCGGAGGCATAGCGCGCCATGGTGCCGGAAACCGCCTTCGCGGTTTCGACGCCGCCGGCATATTGCGCCGTGCGGAACGCTTCGTCGATCACGCTGTCGCCGGGGCCGCCGGCGCCGGCTGAATTGGTCCACAGCAAATGGAGCAGACGCAGGAAGTAGCCGCGGCTGGTTTGACGTTCGCGTTCGCTGCTGCCGGTGCGATCATGATCGGCCTGCTCGCTGCGTCTCACCACGATGGCCGTCGCCGCGCGTGACGCCGCCAGCGCATCGCCGGTGCGGCCTTGCGCATCATAGAGCGCGGCGAGCGCGCTGAGGTTGGTCGCGACCTCGGGATGATCCGGCCCAAGGGCCTTTTGCTTGATCGCCAACGCGCGCGTCAGCAACGGTTCGGCCTCCGGGTAGCGGCCTTGCCGGGTGTAGACAAAGCCGAGATTGTGCAGGCCGGCGGCGAACTCGGGATGGTCGGGGCCCAGCGCCTTCTCGTTGATGGCGAGCGCGCGCTTCAACAGCGGTTCGGCATCGGCGTAGCGTTTTTCGTCGATATACAGCCCGGCAATATTGTTGACGATCTGGGCGACGTTGGTGTTCGACGGGCCGAACGCCTTTTCGCGGATCGCCAATCCGCGCTTCAGCAGCGGCTCGGCGTCGGCATAGCGGCCTTCCTGCTGGTAATCGGCGGCGAGCACCATGAGGTCCGGGACGATTTCGGGGTGGTCGGCGCCATGGGTTTTTTCCTCGATCTGCAGCGCGCGCTTGATCAACGGCTCCGCATCGGCATAGCGGCCCTCCTCGCTGTACAGGCCGGCCAGATTGTTCAGGCTTTGCGCGACATCCGGGTGATCCCGCCCGCGGACCTTTTCGCGGATCTCGAGCACATGCCGGATCAGCGGTTCGGCTTCGGCGTAGCGGCCCTCGAGGTCATAGAGACCGGCGAGATTGTTGTAGCTGGTCAGCACATCCGGATGTGTCGCGCCGAGGGCTTTCTCCCAGCTCGCGGTGACGCGTTTCAGCAGCGGCTCGGCCTCGGCGTATCGGGCCGCATGCAGATAAAGCACCGCCAGGTTATTCAACACCCTGACGGTCTCGGGATGATCGGGTCCCTGCAGCTTCTCCTGGATCGATGCCGCACGCTTGTAGAGGGCTTCGGCTTCATCATAGCGGCCGAGATTATCCTCGAGGAAAGCGAGGTCATTGATGCTGTTGGCAACCTTCGGATGGGTCGGCGGGAAGGCCCTTTCCCGGATCGCCAGCGTGCGCTGCAGCGCCGTGACGGCGTCCGCGTAGCGGCCAAGGTTGAAATCGGTGTGGGCGAGCGCGTTGTAGATGTCGGAAAGCTCCGGCGCGTTCGGTCCGAGCGCGGTTTCACCCAGCTTCGCCGCGCGTTCCAGCGTGTCCGCCGCCTTGGCGTAATTGTGCTGGTCCTGGTACTGGGCGCCCTGGCGAAACAGCGCCGCGCAGTCCTCGCGGGGGCCGGCCATGGCAGCCATCGGCGCCAGGCTCATCACCAGCAACATGAGACCGCTCGCCAGACCAATTCGTTGTGCAGGAAATTGGGGGTCTGTCTTTTTCATGGCACTGCAGAAGATGCTGTGTGAATGGCGTCGATGCCGCCAGTCTTGGATGCCGTCAGTCTTAACTGCGAAAGCCGGGTACGGATGTGAAATACGTCACATTGAACGGCGCGGGCGCGGGCCGTCCGGTGGGCTCAGGCCCGCTCGACGAAACTGTCGACCACTTTCTTCTCGCCGGCCTTCTCGAAGGCGATGGTGAGCTTGTTGCCGTCGATCTTCACCACGTGGCCGTAGCCGAATTTCTGGTGGAACACGCGATCCTCGAGCGAGAATTCCGAAACGGTGCCGGTCGATTTCGCGATCAGCTCGCCTTCGATGGTCATCGGCGCGCGCTTGGTGCGCGAGGAGGCTGCGCCGCGCGAGCCTGAGGCATCGCTGCGCGAGCCCGAGAATGGCGACTGGCTTTCATTGAAGCCGCCGCCGGCCTGTCCGTTGCGTCCACTCTGGCCGCGCGCGCGATTGGCCTGCGCCCGCTGCCAGCCCGGCGTCGCATAGCTCGAGCCGAAGGATTCGACATTGTCGAAGCGCGAGGGACCGTAGCCGCTGGAACCACCCCAGCCGGAGCCGCCCTTGGATTCCGTGATCTCGACATTATGCGCCGGCAGTTCGTCGAGAAAGCGCGAGGGGATGGTGGTCGACCAGGTGCCGTGAATGCGCCGGTTGGTGGCGAAATAGAGCTTGGCGCGGCGGCGCGCGCGGGTCAGGCCGACATGGGCCAGACGCCGCTCCTCTTCGAGGCCGGCGCGGCCCTGCTCGTCGAGCGTGCGCTGGCTCGGAAACAGGCCTTCCTCCCAGCCGGGCAGGAACACATTGTCGAACTCCAGCCCCTTGGCCGAATGCAGCGTCATCAGCGATACCGCATCGTCCTCGGCGCCGCCTTCGCGGTCCATCACCAGCGAGATGTGTTCGAGGAAGCCCTGCAGGTTCTCGAACTCCTCCATCGAGCGCACCAGCTCCTTGAGGTTCTCGAGCCGTCCGGCGGCGTCGGCGGAACGGTCCTTCTGCCACATCTCGGTATAGCCGCTTTCATCGAGCACGATTTCGGCGAGCTCGGTGTGCGACACCACCTCGCGCTGGACCCGCCAGCGCTCGAAACTGGCCAGCAGGTCGCGCAGGCTGCCACGCGCCTTCGGCTTCAGCTCGTCGGTCTCGACCACGGCGCGGGCGGCCTCGAACAGCGGAATCCGGCGCTTGCGGCCGTGGTCGTGCAGCATCTGCACGGTGGCGTCGCCGAGCCCGCGCTTCGGCACATTGACAATGCGCTCGAATGCCAGATCGTCGGCCGGCGAGTTGATCACGCGCAAATAGGCCAGCGCGTCGCGGATTTCGGCGCGCTCGTAGAATCGGGGGCCGCCGATCACGCGATAGGACAGGCCCAGCGTGACGAAACGATCCTCGAATTCGCGCATCTGGAACGACGCCCGCACCAGGATCGCGATGTCGTTGAGCTTGTGGCCGCCGCGCTGCAGCTCCTCGATCTCCTCGCCGATGGCGCGGGCTTCCTCCTCGGAGTCCCAGGAGCCGGTCACGGTGACCTTTTCGCCGTCGACGTCCTCGGTGCGCAGGGTCTTGCCGAGCCGGCCCTCATTATGCGCGATCAGATGCGAGGCGGCGGCGAGGATGTGGCCGGTGGAGCGGTAGTTGCGCTCCAGACGAATGACCTTGGCGCCGGGAAAGTCATGCTCGAAGCGCAGGATGTTGTCGACCTCCGCCCCGCGCCAGCCATAGATCGACTGATCGTCGTCGCCGACACAGCAGATGTTCTTGGGCGGCGGTTGCGATGGGGGTGGCAAGATGTTTCCCCCGTCATTCCGGGGCGCACCGTCAGGTGCGAACCCGGAATCTAGAGAGGTGTCCTCTTCGCGAGATTCCGGGTTCAGGCCTTCGGCCTGCTCCGGAATGACAGGAGAGGAAACGTACCCCGGAATGACCGACGCCAGCGGTGTGCCCGGCTTCGCCGGCGCCTGCGACAACAGCCGCAGCCACAGATACTGCGCGACGTTGGTGTCCTGATATTCGTCCACCAGGATGAACTTGAAGCGGTGCTGGTATTGCCGCAGCACATCGGGATGTTCGCGGAACAGCCGGATGTTTTCCAGCAAGAGATCGCCGAAATCGGCCGCGTTGAGAATCTTCAGCCGCTCCTGGTAGAGGGTGTAGAGCTTGCCGCCGCGGCCATTGCCGAACACCGCGGCTTCGCCCGGTGGCACCTGCGAGGGCATCAGGCCACGATTCTTCCAGCCGTCGATCAGGCCGGCGAGCATGCGCGCCGGCCAGCGCTTGTCGTCGATATTGTCGGCCGCCAAGAGCTGTTTCAGCAGGCGAATCTGGTCGTCGACATCGAGCACGGTGAAATTGGATTTCAGCTGCACCAGCTCGGCATGGCTGCGCAGGATTCGCCCGCCGATGGAGTGAAAGGTGCCGAGCCACGGCATGCCTTCGACGGCCTGGCCGAGCATATGGCCGAGCCGCAGTTTCATCTCGCGCGCCGCCTTGTTGGTGAAGGTGACGGACAGGATCTCGCCGGGCCGGGCACGGCCCTGGCTCAGGATGTGGGCGATGCGCGAGGTCAATACGCGGGTCTTGCCGGTGCCGGCCCCGGCCAGCACCAGCACCGGTCCGTCCAGCGTTTCGACCGCCTCGCGCTGCTCCGGATTGAGCCCGGTGAGATATTGCGGGGTCGCGGCCGCCCGGGCACGCGCGGCAATGCCGCCAGCGGCGGGCTGGTGGTCGGGGACGCCATGATGGGTCAGCTTGTTCGGCTCGGTCATATGCGAATCGTCTTGCGCCCACGATGGCACCGCGGCGCCGTGAAGGGGAGCCTTCATAGCAGGATTGAAAGGCATATAGGGCTTTGATGGCGGATTTGACAGGAGTTATCCCGTCGCGGCTGCGGGCGCCGATTGGCCGCCAGTCCCTGATTTTGTTCCCGCCAGAACAGGATTTTCGTGGTTTCGGGGCCTCGAGCGGGCCGGAACATTTGTTCCGGCGCCGGATTGTTTTGGCAGCGCAGGCGCGAGGTTCTCCGTCGCGCGGATCTTGAAACAGGGATTGCAAACAGAGGTTCTATGATGTTGAGCTGGGTCGTTACGTTCCTGATCGTTGCGTTGATCGCCGGCATTCTGGGCTTCGGCGGCGTCGCCGGCGTATCCATCGAAATCGCCAAGACGATCTTCTTCATCGCCGTGGTGCTGTTTCTGCTCTCCGCCGTGGTTGGCGTGGCGCGCGGCCGCACGCGGGTCTGAAGAATTATTTCCTGGACGGCATCGCGATGTTTCGCCCAATCCCCTCGGGCCGCGCCACCGCGCTGTGGGCGTTCGCCACGGCCTGAATGCGGGCGCGAATGTCGGGTGGAAACGGCGCGGTCTTGCGCGCGGTCATGTCGATATGAATCGTCATGTTTTCGGAGGTGGCCGATAGCCAGCCCTCGCCGGCATGGCGCAGTTCCTCGAACGTGTGCAGCCGCTTCTCGTCCGCCCCCACCAGCAGGATCGACACCTGCACGGGATCGCCGAGATGAATCTCGCGCAGATAGCGCACATGGCATTCGGCGGTGAAGGTCGAGCCCTGGCGCGCCTTCATGTAGCCGGGCCCGATCCCGAGCTCGAGCCATAATTCGTCGATCGCCCGGTCGAACATCACATTGTAATAGGCCATGTTGAGATGGCCGTTATAGTCGATCCATTGCGGTTCGATCTGCATCACCGACGACAGGAACGGCACGGGCCGGAGCAGGTCGTCACCGGCGGCAAGCGTCGTCATCGTCTATCCCCTTTGTTCGGACCAGGATCTTCACCGAAGTCGCGACCATGGTCCCTTGACCCACTTTATATCCTTTGCCACGGTATTTTTTCCGGGAGGATACCGCTTTGATCATGACCATCACCAATAATCCAAGACGTCCGGAACCGCAGGCGCTGGCTGGCAC
>Ga0302314_10007490_pt1 | contig 19619 bp, 16 predicted proteins | sample III_Palsa_N2_3_FD_200533 | JGI IMG/M metagenome (GOLD analysis project Ga0302314, IMG submission 200533) | Peat permafrost microbial communities from Stordalen Mire near Abisko, Sweden - III_Palsa_N2_3 | ecosystem: Environmental > Terrestrial > Soil > Palsa > Peat permafrost | place: Sweden...
ACCGACCTCGGCTACATGCCGCCCAACGTCAAAGCCGCCCTCAAGCGCATCGACGTCCTCCTGCTCGAATCCAACCACGATCTCGACATGCTCAAGGACGGCCCCTACCCCTGGGCGGTCAAGCAGCGCGTCCTCTCCCGCGTCGGCCATCTCTCCAACCACGCCACCGCCGAATTCCTGGCCCGCGACTACGACGGCACCGCCACCTGGATCGTCCTCGGCCACCTCTCCGAGGCCAACAACGCCCCCGAATTAGCCCTCATCGCCGCCGAACAGGCCGTTCAGGGCCGCGCGACCCTTCTTGGCAACCGCATCCTCCTCGCCCGGCAATCCGCCCCGCTCGCCCCCATCTGCCTCTAAGTCCTTCAAAATACCCCCGTGACAGCCGGCACAGCGCAAGTCCACCCACGCCTGCAACATAAGGGACCTATAAGGAAATCGGCGATGTGGGTTCTACTTGCATCTTTTTGCAACTTCGGCCTATCCAATCGAGTAGAATGATCTTTACATCACCATGGTCGGTTTCTTTTCAGGCACGTCAAGGTCACAACGCATGATCGCTCCCCACTGCACAGACCCGCTGATCGGAAACATCCTTGCCGGCTGGAGATATGACATCTCAGGCCTGTCGCCCGCGATGCGCACCGACTACGACCAGCACCTCTCCGATTGCGCCCACTGCCGCCGCCGCCAGCACCTGGCCCGCACCATCGACGTGCTGCTGATCTCTGTCAGTTCGCTCTCGATCCTCGCCTTCCTGCTCGCCGCCGCTGTCCTGCACCGCATCGAGGCCATGGCGCACCTCAGCAGCAGCCTCCACGGCCACGTCTACCACACACCCGTCACCATCTCACTTGAGGCCGCTGCCATCGGCGGCCTGGTTATCTCCCTCATGCTCTGGGTCCTGGTCGCGGTCGCCACGCCCATCCCCGGCCTGGTCTCCGACGCGCTCCAGCAGCGCATCCCCGCGCACATCCGTGAACGCATCATGAAGAACGCCGCCTGACGGCCGTTCTACGTTGTCAGTTGTCAGTTGTCAGTTGTCCGTTCTACGTTGAAGACAAAGACAACCGCGCATGCACCCCTCGACCGAAAAGAGTGTGCAGCACTAGCCCTGCTCCGCCGTTTTCAACGGACAACGTAGAACGTACAACGCACAACCACCCCCAAAATGCGATAGCGTAGGAACATCACCATGTCCCCAACGCAATCTCATTCCGAAGGCGAAGTCCTCACCCCAACCCACCCCGAGCAGCCCGCCGAGGCCTACACGCCCGAGCAGGCACGCCGCCGCCGCGACTACAGCGTCTGGGACCCGCGCTCAGCTCCCGGAACCTACCTCCTGCTCGCCATCAACATCGGCGTCTATCTCTGGATGATCGCCCACCACGTCGACCCCAGAACGCCCTCCGACCCCGCCCTGCTCCACTACGGCGCAAACGTTCCAGTGCTCGTCCTCCACGGCCAGTGGTACCGCCTGCTCACCGCCTGCTTCGTTCACGTCGGCTGGATCCACATCGCCACCAACATGTGGTGCCTCTGGAACCTCGGCATCCTCGGCGAGCCACTCGTCGGCCCCTTCGGCATGATCGCCATCTACATGCTCACCGGCATCGCCGGAAACCTCCTCAGCATGGCCTGGAACGTCTACCACTATGCCGCCTACCACGAGTCCGGTTACCTGCTCCAAATCGGCGCAGGAGCCTCGGGCGCCGTCTTCGGCATCGCCGGAATCCTTATCGTCCTGCTCTCCAACCGAAAACTCCCATTCCCCTGGGCGGAACTGAAACGCCTCCGCTCCAGCGTCATTAAGTTCGCCGCCATCAACCTCGTCATCGGCATCAGCACCGACCTGCCCTTCGTCAACGTCGGCATCCACATCGACAACTTCGCCCACATCGGAGGATTCCTCTCCGGCCTCGCCCTCGGAGTCCCCCTGGTCCCGCGCATGACCGCCGGCCGCGAGCGCTACCTCGCCCGCCAGAAGGAAGTCTTCGCCGTCGCGTGCCTCGTCCTCGCCCTCGTCGGCTACTTCATCGCCCGATTCGCGTGAAGCGTTCTAAGTTGTAAGTGATTCGTTCCACCACCCACCCGCATCGCCGCAGCCCGTGTCTCTAAACGGACAACGTAGAACGGTCAACGTAGAACGGATGACGCCCTATACCAGCGTCGTCTGCGCGAACTTCCGCACCATCGCCAGCAGCAGTTTCCGGTCGTTCTCGCTCAATCTCGACGCATACCGCTGAATCTGCGTCAGAAAGCGAATCTCGTCCTCGCTCAGCCGCAGCGACGACATCTCCCGGATCACCGCCTCATCCGAGAAAAACTGCGCCAACTGCAAATCCAGCGCATACGCGATCTTCTGCAGCGTCTCCAGAGAAGGCACCGTGTGCCCGTTCTCGACCCGCGACAAATAACATCGCAACAACCCCGTCCGCTTCTCGATATCGCCCTGCGACATCCCCTTCTGCAGACGGTAAGACCGAATCGTGGACCCAATGCTCATTGCAATCGTGGTGACAGGGGGGAGGGAACTACCAAGCGCCGGGATTGTTTGCATATCAGTCATTGACCACAAAGTAACCATCCAGCACGGCTCGGTCAATGACTAATTCGTGCTATCCCTCGATTCTCGTACCACCCAAGGTTCCCCAAAACGGTTGTCCGCTGTTCGTTCTACGTTGTTCGTTGAAAACAATCAGGAAAACCGCCGCAACAGTTCCACCAACGTAGAACGTACAACGGAGCACGCATAACGTAGCCCTTACCCCATATACATCCCGCCATTTACATCCAGCGTGTGCCCGGTAATATACCCCGCCCCGTCACTCGCCAGAAACGCCACCGCCGCCGCAATATCCCTATCCGTCCCAGCCCGTCCCAGCGGAACCACCCCCAGCATCGCCGTCCGTTGTTCCTCCGTCAGCACCGCCGTCATGGCCGTCTCAACATACCCCGGAGCCACCGCGTTCACCGTAATCGTCCGGCTCGCCAGCTCCCGCGCCAGAGACTTCGTCAGCCCAATCAGCCCCGCCTTCGAAGCCGCATAGTTCGCCTGCCCTGCCTGCCCCATCTCCCCCACCACCGACGCCACGTTGATCACCCGTCCCCACCGCGCCTTCAGCATCGATTGCATCACCGCCTGCGTCATCAGAAATGCCCCCGTCAAATTCGTCGCCAGCACGTCGTCCCAGTCCTTCTTCTTCATCCGCAGCGTCAGGATGTCGCGCGTAATCCCGCCATTATTCACCAGGATCTCCACCTTCCCCAACTTCGCGATCACCGCTTTCGCACACTCCTTGATCGAATCCTCACTCGCCAGGTCCAGCGCAAACACATGCGCCGTCCCGCCACCCGCCGACGCTTCCAACGCAGCCTCAACCTCGGCCAGCCCCGCACCCGCGCTGGCCGCGCCACCGCAGATCGCCGCCGCGCCCTCGATCTCGCCCTCAGCCTCGGCCACCACCCCTCGCCGGCCATTGATCTCCGCTGCAACCTCCTCCAGCTTCGCCACATTCCGCGCGCACAGCGCCACCGTAGCGCCCGCCTCCGCCAGCGCCAAAGCACACGCCCGCCCAATCCCCTGCGACGCCCCCGTAACCAACGCAACCCGACCCTGCAATCCACTCATTCTCATCTCCATTTCGCAACGACCCCTGATTATACGAACACCTCGCCTCCGACGCGCGCTTGCTCAGGCGACTGCCCAAAAGCGCTGAAGGCGCGAAACATACCAGCCTAGGTCGGAATCGTCGCAGTCAGCTTGCTGGCTGGGGCGATGCAGGCCTGGGTTTGCGTCTGAAAAAGAGTCACAGCGCAGAAGGCGCGACACAAAATCTGCGACGAGCCTATGAATTCCATCCCCGGAGACGCCTGATCAAACTTGATAACTATCTCTCCCGCACCTCAAGCGCATTCCGCGCGAACCCTCCGCAACCACATGCTACGATCTCCCTACCCCAGGGGCCACGCAGCCAGCAACTCATTCCGGCTTTACCGGAGCCACCCTGAAAAGAACGATCTGCGCCCTCGCCCTCACCGCTCTTGCCAGCGCCGCGCTCGCCGCCGGTGACCCTCCCTTCCATCCCGACATTCCCCGCGCCTGGGACGACCAGGCGGTCGCGACCATGGAATTACCACTGGTCCAGCGGGACCGCTCCCCGCGCTACATGACCTCCGCCGAGTACTACGCCCTCACCGTCCGCCCCATCTATCGCTCCTGTCCCGCCTACGCCAAAGGCCGTGAGCCACCAGGCTATCTCGACACCCTCAAGCAAAAAGATCCCGAAATCATCTTCGATCCCTCCAAACTTCACACCAGGGAAGACTGGATCCGCGCCGGCAAACTGGTCTTCGAGTCGGATACCTCGTTCCGGCCCGCGCCAGCGGCACAACCTGCGTCCGACCAAACCACCTGGGCCGTCGCGCCCGACGGCACGCTTCCCTCGTACGTCCCCGGCTTCCGCTATTACATTCGCAAGAAGGGGGTGCTCGAGGTCGGCTCCAACTCCTGCGCCGGATGTCATACGCGAATGCTGGCCGACGGCTCTCTCTTCGAGGGAGGACAGGGCACTCCGAATTCGCCTCTGCCTCGTTCCGAAGCCGCAATCCGCGCGATACGCGAACTCACTCCCGACGAATTCCAGGCACGGCTGGACCGTTTATGGACCTCCTTTGGCGCTCCCTGGGTGATGAGCAAAGAGGAGTTCGAGAAATCGCTCACGAAGGACGAGTACGTTCAGATTGTCTCGGCCATGCCTCAGTCGGTATTTGCACGTCAGGGGACGAGTATCACCCATCCGGCGCGCGTGCCCTCCCTCATCGGCATCGCGGACATCAAATACCTCGATGCCACCGGCCTGGTCCGCAACCGCGGCATCGGCGACATCATGCGCTACGCCATCCTCAACGAAGGCCTCGACACGCTGGCGCGCTACGGCGACTTTCAGCCGTCTCCAGGACCTACTGCGTTCAGCGCCGAACAGGGCACTCGCTATAGCGACGAGCAACTCTACGCCCTCGCCCTCTACATCGAATCGCTCCGGCCGCCGCCCAACCCCAACAAATTCGACGCGCTCGCTCAACACGGTCAGGAGATATTCAAGTCCGAAGGCTGCCCCACCTGCCACACCCCGCCGCTCTACACCAACAACAAGCTGAATCCGGTCCACGGCTTCAAGGTCCCAGACGACCTCCGCAAGACCGACGCCATCATGAACACCACGGTCGGCACCGACCCCACCCTCGCCCTCGAAACCCGCCGTGGCACCGGCTTCTACAAAGTGCCCTCGCTCCGCGGCCTCTGGTACCGCGCCGGCTACGGCCACGGAGGCCAGGCCGCCACCCTCGAAGAGTGGTTCGATCCCGCCCGCCTCGACGACAGCTACGTCCCAAAAGGATTCCACACCGGCCCCGGCCCCATCGCAGGCCACGAAAAAGGCCTCGACCTGACCCCGCAGGAAAAGAGCGACCTCATCGCCTTCCTCAAAACTCTCTGACCACACAGGCAGTCGAGCCGTTGACCTGGTCTTGCTTCTAAGATAGGTTCGGGCTTTAGCCCCAGGGAGACGATTTCGTGCATCCCGGGGATCCACAATCATCTCCCCCGTATTTGTCTCGGCCGACAGAACGAAGTTCGCCACCCGCGAACCGCGATATCCTCGACACCCCTCGTATAATTAAATCAGGAGTAAAAGGAGCGAGGCTTCACGCCTGGCCCTCTACTTAATCACTCGAATACACAACAGGCTAGCCAGCAACTTGTTGATTGCAGATATTTTGTATTTTAAGTCATCTGAAATCAGTATTTTACGAAGTCGATCAAGACCTAAGCGCTTTGTTTCAAAGATTATAGCGTTTTTTGATAGGGGGGGGAGGGCTTAGTCCAGCAACCCCGGAAAGGAGGAGACAACACGTTATCCACGTATGCCTTTCGCCGCGTGGCTTATCCTTGCTCAGACATGTCTGACACAGTTTCCGCCATCGCCGAAAATAAATCCGATACCGCGCCCGCCGCAGCCCAGCCCGCCGCCAGCCAGACCGACGTCTACGCCATCACCGGAGCCGACCCTGAAGTCCTCGCCTACGCCATGGCCAAGTATTCGCGCTCCTCGCTCTCCATGAAGGAGTCACTAGCCGAAATCTCCTCCCAGCGCGCCGAGCAGTTCCTCAACACCTTCTACTTCCAGTACGGCCACCGCTCCATCGCCGACCTCGCCCACATCCCCTTCGCCATCGAGCGCCTGTCTTTACTCGCCGCCATCTCCCTCGTCGACGAAACCCGCTGGGACGGCCAGGAGCGCAGCACCCGCTACCAGAACTTCCGCAAATCCGGCTGGTACACGCCAGCTCTCCCGCCCCAGCAAACCACCTCCTACACCGCCTCCGTCGAAGCCCTCTTCGCCGCCTACGACAAGGTCGGCGCGGAGATGCTGGTCGCCCTCAAAGCCTCCATCCCCAAGCCCGCCAGCCTCGACGACGCCGCCTACACCCGCACCCTCAAGGCTCGCGCCTTCGACGTCGCCCGCTACCTGCTCCCGCTCGCCACTAACACCTCGCTCGGCCAGATCGTCAGCGCCCGCACCCTCGAATCGCAGATCTCCCGCCTCCTCACCAGCGAATTCGCCGAAGTCCGCAGCCTGGGCCAGAAGCTCAAAGACGCAGCCGCCGCGGCAGCCTGGAACGTCAACCACGAGTCCGCCCGAGTCCTGCTCGAAGAAGCCGCCTCCTTTTCCATCCCCAACGCCTCCGGCCGCGAGGACTTCCACGCCCGCCTCGCCGACGCCCTCGTCTGCGATGTAAAAACCGCGCCCACCCTGGTCAAATACGCCTCACCCAACGACTACGCCATCGCCTCCCGCGCCGAACTCAGCACCGCCGCCGCCGAACTAATGTCCTCGCAGCCCATCGAACCCGCCCCCGTCGTCGATCTGGTCGAAGACGAACATACAGCCTCGCTCGAAGTTGAACTGGCCACCAGTCTCCTCTACCCCGCCTGCCATTACTCCTGGCGCCAACTCCAGCGAACTGTCGCCGGCCTCCCCGCAGCCCGCATAGCGGAACTCATCGCGCTCGGCACTCATCACCGCGGCCGCCACGACGAGCTTCCCCGCCCCTTCTCCGCCGGCCAGAGCTTCAAATTCGACATCCTCATGGACATCGGCGGCTTCCGCGACATGCACCGCCACCGCCGCTGCGTCCAGCTCATCCAGGACTTCACTGACCTCCACGGCTTCGAGGAGCCCATCTGCCCCGGCCAGCCCACCCTCGCCGAAGCCGGCCTCGACGAAACCTACACCGCCGCCATGACCGCCGCCCAAGCCGCCTATCGCACCGCCACAAACCGGGGTGCCCCATCCAAGCTCAGCTTGGGTGGGAGTACAACCCCCAACCCCGACGCCGCCTACCTCCTCCCCCTAGGAACCCGCGTCCGCGCCATGTTCAAAATGGACTTCGCCGAAGCCCTCTACATCGCCGAACTCCGTTCCGGAGCAGCCGGCCACTTCAGCTATCGCCGCGTCGCCTGGGAGATGTATCTCGCCGTCGCCAAACGCCACCCCGCGCTCGCCCCGTACTTCCGCATCGAGGACGTCAACCAACCCATCGACCTGCTCAAACGCTAACCCGGCTTGCGACCATCGGGAGCACAACGCGAAGCCCAATACAAGTCACGAAGTGACCGCTGCCCGCGCAGGGCGCCCGTCCGGCAGGACCGGTCCCTCCGATTTCAAACTTCCATCACGGTCTCAATCACGCCCTGCTCCGCCCGCGAATCCGGATTGAACGGCTCCGGAACCCGCGAGCCCAGCGCATGCGTCAATCCAGCCAGCACAATCAGTCCCAGCGCCATCCCGCAAACGCCGTCGAACTTCCAGCGTCCCCACGCAATCGTCGACAGCGCCGACCCAGCCGCCGCGCCCGCAAAGTAAACCGTCATGTAGACCGTGTTCAGCCGGCTCCGCGCCGAAGGCACCAACCCGAAGATCCTCGTCTGGTTCCCAACCTGCGTCAGTTGCGCGCCAGTATCCAGCAGAATCACGCCAACCAGCAGCACCGCAATATGCAGCCCGAACGTCAGTCCCGACCGCTCGCCCGCCCACAGCAGCGCATACGATCCAGCCAGCGCCGTAATCCCCAGCGTCAGCACCGCTCGAGTCCCGCGTTTGTCCGCCAGCTTGCCCGCAATCGGCGCAACCAGCGCGCCCGCCGCGCCCACCAGCCCAAAGCTCCCTGCAACGCCAGCGCCGAGCCCGTAATGGCTGCTCAGCAGATACGCCAGCGTCGTCCAGAAGCAGCTGAACGACGCGAACACCAGCGCTCCGATCAGGCTCGACTCCCGCAGCAGCGGCTGCGTCCGCCACAGCGTCCACAGCGACCGCATCGCGTCCGCGTAGCTCAGTTCCTGTTTCGCCGGCAGCGTCGGCATCACCCGTCCCAACAGCACCAGGAACCCCGCATTCATCACTGCCGCGATGATGAATACGTACCGCCAGCCGTCCGTCACCCAGAACGCGCCCGGCGGAAACAGCCTCGGAGCGTGCCCAAACAGCACCGGAACCTTGCTCACCCAGCCCGCGAACGTCCGCGCCAGCAGGATGCCCAGCAGCAGCCCCATCATCACCGTCCCAATCGCCCGTCCGCGCTCGCGGCTGCGTACCAGGTCCGGCGCAATCGGCAGCACAATATGCGTGACGGAAGCCACCATTCCCAGCACCACGCTGCCCGCGATCAGCCACGCCAGAGTCGGCGCCAACGACACCAGCAGCAGTGCCACGATCACCGCCGCGTACATCCGCATCATCAGCGAGCGCCGCTCCAGCACATCGCCCAGCGGCACAAACAGCAGCAGTCCCAGCGCGTACCCCACCTGCGTCGCCCCGGACACAAACATCACCTGCCCCGCCGGCGCGCCGTACGTCCTGCCCATATCCACCAGCAGCGGCTGGTTGAAGTAGATGGTCGACACACCGATAGCACACGCCAAACCGAGGAAGTTCAGCGGAGCGCGCGGCGTGCCGGGTTGGGACTGTGCTCTCACTCGCAGGACAGATTGCTGCGTTCCAGTGTAAGTCCAGGCACCGAACTTTGTCGCCAGTGGTCCGTCCACCCGCGCAAAAAAAACGCGCGCCAGCCTGCACCATCCGCCGGAAAATCACTGGACTTGGCCGGCTGCCCAAATCAGGTGCCCGCAACCGGTCCGCCCACGTCTAAATCTGTGCTCCCAGCCTAAACCGCCCGGTCCTCCCGCCTCGGATTACGCCTTCCCCAGCGTCAGCTTGGCGATCGTCGCCAATTGCATAAACGACGTCCCCTCATAGATCTTCCCAATCTTCGCGTCCCGATACAGCTTCTCCACCGGATAGTCCTTCACAAAGCCCGAGCCGCCAAACACTTCCACCGCCAGGCTCGCCACCCGCTCCGCCACCTGCGACGCAAAATACTTCGCCATCGCCGCTTCCTTCACAAACTCGACGTCCCGGTCCCGCAGCCGCGCCGCGTTGTAGACCATCAGCCGCGCCGCCTCAATCTCCGTCGCCATCTCCGCTAATTGGAACTGCATCGCCTGGAACTCCGCCAGTGTCTTGCCAAACTGCTTCCTCTGCTTCGCCCAACGGACCGCGTGTCCCCACGCCCCATCCGCCAGCCCAACCAGTTGCGCGCCAATCCCGATTCGCCCCTCGTTCAGCGTCTCAATCGCGATGCGGTAACCCTTCCCCGGCTCGCCCAGCACCTGGCCCGCGCCCACCACGCAGTCGCGCAAAATCAGTTCGCACGTGCTCGACGCCCGAATTCCCAGCTTGTCTTCCTTGCGCCCCACCGTAAATCCCGCCGTTCCCTTCTCCACCAGAAACGCAGTCACGCCCTTATACCTGGCCGCCGGATCGATGGTCGCAAAGACGATAAACAGCCCCGCCTCCTTCGCATTCGTGATCCACAGCTTCTGCCCGTTCAGCACATACTCGTCGCCGCGCCGCACCGCCCGCGTCTCCAGCGCAAACGCGTCCGACCCCGACTTCGCCTCGCTCAGCGCATACGCGCCCACCATCTCCGCCGCCAGCCGCGGCATATACCGCAGCTTCTGCTCGTCAGTCGCCCAGCGCAGGATCGCGTTCGTGCACAGCGTATTCTGCACATCCACCAGCACGCCCACCGCCGGGTCCACCGCGGAGATCGCCTCCACCGCCAGCACCGCGTCGAAGAAGCTGCCGCCCGCGCCGCCAAACTCCTCCGGCGCCACAATCCCCATCAACCCCAGCACGAACATCTCCCGCACCAGCCCCGCGTCCATCTGCTGCGTCTCGTCCATCGAGCGCACCAGCGGAGCCACACGGTCGGCCGCAAACTCCCGCACCGACGTCTGAAACATCCGCTCGTCTTCGCTCAACTCCGTCAACGCCCGTACTGTCTCGTCCGCCACGCCTTCACCTCAAGCTCATCCCTACACCATCTTCCGGTACACCACGAACCCCGACTTCTCCGCAACCTTGTCATACAACCGCATCGCCGTCGCATTTGTCTCGTGAGTCTGCCAGTACACTCTGCTCGCCCCCGCGGCCTTCGCGCGCCGATACACCTCTTCGATCAGTGCACTCCCCACGCCCTTTCCTCGCGCGGCCCCAATCGTGAACAGGTCTTGCAGATAACACACCGGCTCCGCCGAGATCGTGCTGCGATGAAATAAATAGTGCGTCAGACCGAGCAACTGTCCCGATCGTTCCGCTACCAGAGCGTGAACCGGCTCGGCTTCATCGAAAAAACGCTCCCACGTCAGATGGGTCACTGCGTCGGCCAACGCGGTCGGTCCGCAGCGGCCATAAAACGCGTTGTAGCCGTCCCACATCGCCTTCCACTCCGCAAAGTCTTCCCGCCGGACCTCACGTATCCGAATCGCCTCGCTCAAAATGAACGCTCCGCTGTCTCTCCCCGATCTTCAGCCATGTTAGCCCCACCCGCCGAAAATTTAGCCGCCCGGAATGCTTTCCGCCTGGGACCTGTTCCCACCAGAATCAGGGCCGCCGCATGCGCTACGGCGCACTTCTCGCAATCGGAGGAGGAGGAGGAGCTTCACTGCCCGATCCCGGCAGTGAGCTATACCAGTCGATCGACCGCGTGAAGTACATCGCAACAGCCACCGCCGCGAAGCTCGCAATCGCGCCCACCAGCAGCGCGTTGTCTTCCAACCGCAGCAGCATATAGATCAGCGCATACAGCGACGCAAAAACACCCAACGCCTTCAGCCCCTGCATCCGGCTGGCGAAGATCCACCCCGCATTCGCCGCAAGCAGCGTCACCGTAGCCGCTCCGCCCAGCAGAAATGCCCAGTCGAAGCCCACTCTCTCCGCCAGCGACAGCAGCAGCAAATAGAAGATGATCTGCGCCACGCCCACCAGAACGTACTGCGCCGGATGCACCCGCTTGCCCGTCGAAACCTCGAAGATGAAATACGAGAGGAACACCAACCCCAGAAAAAGCAGCGCATACTTCAGCGACCGCGTCACCGATTGATACGGATCAGCGACCTCGATAAACGAAACCCCCAGTGCAGTTGCGTCGAGCCCCGTAATCGATTCGCTGGTCCCTTCCGCGCGCACTCCGCGAGCAATAAACGGCACCGTCCAGTCCGCGCTGAAGCCATTTCCATACAGCGTCCGATTAGCCGGCAGAAATCCGCCGTCGAACCCCGGGCTCAGCCAGTCGCCCTGCATCGCCACGTGCGTCGTCTTGCCATACGCGAGCACCGCAATCCTCTGCGCACCTGAAAACTTCAGGCTCGTGGAGACATTGAACTTCGCATCCGGCTTCGCAATCCCTGCGGCGCCTGCGCCAAACAGCGTCAGCTTCACCCGCTGGTTCGGGTCCGAGCCAATGGAAAGATCCGGCGCCACATTCGCCGGCGCCAGCGTCGACGTCTTCCCATCCGCCGTCAGCGTCGCGTCCGCCTGCGCCCCGCGCGCGTCGCTCACCCCAACCACAATCTCGGCGCGACTCCAGTCCAGCGTCGCACCCGGCGGCGCCGCGGCGGGCACCCCAGCCAGATCGAAGCTCGCATCCAGCTTCAGATCCGCCTTGAACACCGGCACCTTGAACAGCGATCGCCGCCGCTCTTCAGTCGCCGTCTTCACCACCGCCGCAGCCTGTGCGGGAAACACCAGGTACGTTCCATGCCGCGCAAACTCCGCAGCAGTCGCCGCAGGGATTGTGTACGGAATCAAAAGCGTCGGCCCCAGAAAACTCTGCTCGCCGCCCACGTGGCCGCTGATCTCGCGCACCACAGCCGCCTCCCGCTGCGTCCGTTCGTCCACCAGGCTGTCCACAAAAAGCGCCGGAATCCCCATAAATAGGGCCAATCCGCACACCACAATCAGTTTCAAGCCCATCGACCGCGACTTGGGTTTCACCGGCAACGCAGAATGCAGCAAAGAAAAGTCACTCACTTCGATTCCTCCATTTCTCAAAATAACTTTGCACTGCAAAGTCACTGCACAAAAAAATTTACGCCCGCACCGGGGCCAATCCGCGCAACCCGCCGGACGCCGCCTCGACCGTCGCACCCTTCGCCGCATCCCGAACCACCTGCTCCAGCGTGGCCAGATATTCGAGATAACGCTTCCGCCCCGAAGCCGTAATCCGGCACACCGTCAGCGGACGATTGCGTTCGTGTCCCTTCACAATCTCCACCAGCTTCGCTTTTTCCAGCACGCTCAAATGCCGGCTCAGGTTCCCGTCCGTCAGCGCACACAGCTCTTTCAAATCGCCAAACGTCAACCCCTTCGCATTCGTAATCAGCGATGTCAGCACGCTCAGCCGCGCGCGTTCGTGGATCACGCGATCCAGGCCTTCATACGCGAATCGCCCTTCCCGGCCTTGCGTCTTAGCAGCCATCGGAGCCCTCCCGCGTACTGAACAGAAGAATCCCCGCCACCAGCATCTGCCCCACACCATACGACACGCCCATCGCCCACGGCGACAGCGCGCGTCCATCCCCGAGCGCCACGCAGAATAGCCCAGTCAGCAGATACCACGCGCCCGCCGCCTTAATCCACTGCGGTAGAAAGCGGCACGACGCGAAAATCCCCAGGCCGAAAATAATCTGCCACAACCCCGGCAGCATCCACTCCGCCGCCGGTACAAATCGCGCCAGCACCAGCGCCACCAGCGCGCCCGCGCCCGCCGACGGCAGAAACTGCTCCACCGCCATGTGAATCATCTCGTCCGCCATGCCCGAGTGAATCCTGCGCGTGCGCGTATGCATCTGCGCGCCAATCAACCCGGCCGACAGCACCGCCGTCGAAATCCAGATCGCCAGGTACGCCGCAATATGCCGCGCCGGAGCAGGCACCCAAATCGCCTGCGCCACCGCCGCCGCAACCGCAAACACACCCGTCGCAGCCAGCGTCGCCGGCCCATAGCCGCGAAACACCGTGCTCTGCGCCATCTGCCTGCGGATGCTGCTGATGTCGCCCAGCGCTCGATTCAGATCGTTCATCGCCGCCTCACTTTGTATTGCAAAGTAACCCAACCGCCGGCCCTTGTCAAGCCCGCCCAGCCACAGGAATTGCTCCAGATTTTCAAACCCCGAAGGCCCGCATACCTGAATAGCGTCATTCTGTAGATGGACCATCCAGTCAGTTCAGGCAGACTTGCGTCGGCACTGCCTTGAGGGCCAAAGGCCCGCAACATACCAGCCTAGGCCGAAGGCCTAGGGATCCAGTCGCCGCGAAGCCGAGGGCTGAAGGCCCGATCCATGCCCCTCGCGCAGCCCGACTTCAGTGCGCCTAGGCGAGCGAGACAATTAATCTCTCTGTATGACTTGCCACCGTGGTCCTTCCCTCCCGACCCGCGCAAACACCCGCGCCCTGCTTCCTGTCGGCCCGCGTCGAATCCCCCAAATTTTTCAATTGGGGAAGTATTTCCAACCGTTACTGCGGCAATGTATAACGCTGAGGGCGGCACACGAATCGCTTCACCCGCTGGAGACATTGGCATGCGCAGCATCGGAATCAAGTCGAAGGCCGCTTCAGCGGCCGCGTTTTTGGCGTTCGCAGCAACCTGCCTCAGCCAGGCTCCTACGTACGCGCCGCACGCGTCTTTCCCCGCCATCGTCGAGCAGCAGGGCCGCGCCACCCTCATGGTCGACGGCCAACCCTACTTCCTCCTCGGCGCACAGGTCGACAACTCCAGCGGCTGGCCCACCCGCCTCGACGCCGTCTGGCCCGCCGCCGAACTCCTCCGCCTCAACACCCTCGAAGTCCCCATCTACTGGGAGCAGCTCGAGCCAACCCACGGCGCCTTCGACTTCACCGTTGTCGACTCACTCCTCGCCCAGGCCCGCGCACACAACACCCATCTCGTCCTGCTCTGGTTCGGCACCTGGAAGAACGGCAAGATGCACTACGTCCCCGACTGGGTGAAATCCGATCCCGTCACCTATCCGCGTATGCTCTCGAAAACCGGCGTGCCCATCGATGTCCTCAGCCCCAACTCCCCCGCAAATCTGGCCGCCGACCGCGCCGCCTTCACCGCGCTGATGCACCACCTCAAAGCCGCCGACCCGCAGCACACCGTCCTCATGATGCAGGTCGAAAACGAGTCCGGCTCGCTCGGCCTGGTCCGCGACTTCTCACCCATGGCGCAGAAAATCTTCGACGCGCCCGTCCCCGCCGACCTGCTCCGCGCGCTTCATAAAACCGGCTCGGGCACCTGGTCCCAGGTCTTCGGCGAAGACGCCGACGAAACCTTCGCCGCCTGGTCCGTCTCCCGCTACATCAACGCCGTCGCCGCCGCCGGCAAGCAGGAACTCCCCCTGCCCATGTATGTCAACAACTGGCTCAAGAGTCCGCGCGCCTTCCCCGTCACCACCGTCCCCGGCGACGACTACCCCTCCGGCGGACCCACCGTCAACATGTTCCCCATCTGGAAGGCGATGGCCCCGGCAATCGACCTACTCGCCCCCGACATCTACGTCCCCAACTCCGAGCGCTACCGCTCCGTCATGCGCGACTTCCACCAACCCGGCAACCCCCTGCTCATCCCCGAAAGCCTCGGCTTCGAACCCTTCCCCGGAGCCACCGGCTACGCCCGCTATCTCTACTTCGCCCTCGGCGACGGAGCCGTCGGCTTCGCCAACTTCGGTCTGGACCGCCTCGACATAGCTCAGCCCAACCAGGAGATGCAGGCCGTCGTCAACGGATTCGCCCTGCTCGGCTCCTTCACCCCGCAACTCGCCGCCCTCAAATTCGCCGGCAAACTGCAAACCGCAGTCGAGGAAGACGGCCTCTCCCAGAAGGAACTCGCCTTCGCCACCGACGGCGCACCCCTGCAGCTTGAGGGCACAAACTCAGCCCCAGCCGCGCCCGCCAACGCCGCCTGGCGCGTCATCGTCTCCTTCCCGCCCTCCTACGATCCGCCCGCCGCACCCGTCTCCACCACCTCCGGCACCACCAGCCTGCACGAAGGCCGCGCCGTCGTCGCATCGCTCGGCCCCAACCAATTCCTCGTCGCCGCCATCGACTGCCGCGTGCAATTCGCCCTGCCCATTCATTCAGCCGGAAAACAGGCGCAGATGCTCAAGGTGGAAGAGGGCCACTATGATGGCGAAAAGTGGATTCCCACCCGCCTCTGGAACGGCGACGAAACCGATTACGGCCTCAACTTCGGCGGCAAGGGCTCCTTGCTGCGCATCACCATGGGGAGCTACTGAAAATGAAATCTAAACTGGCAACAATCATTCATTGCGACCATCGGGAGCACCAAGCGAAGCTCGGCAAACGTCACGCAGTGACCGCCCCGCGCGCAGCGAGCCCATATGTAACCGGACTAGTAGCATGCGCCCTCGCACTCTTCATCCAGCCAGCCGTCGCGCAGACCGCAACCGACTCCAGCGGACATCCCTGGCAGAAAATTCAGATGCCCACCGCCACCGAAGTCGCCAGGGCCTGGGTCAATCCGCCCTCAGAGTACGGACCCGAGCCCTACTTCGGCATGAGCGGCCCTCTCACCATCGAGTCCCTCGCCCACGACCTCGACACCATGAAGAGCCTCGGCTTCCACGCCGTCGCGGCACAGGCCGCCGGAGGCATGACCACCACCTACCTCTCGCCCCAGTACTTCGCCTTCTTCAAGCAATTCGTCGAAGAGGCCCGCAAGCGCGACATGAAGGTCTGGATCGTCGACGACATCGGCTACCCCTCGGGCTTTGCCGGTGGCCTCTTCATGCCATCGAAGGACAAGCACGACCTCAGCATGCAGGCTCTCTCGCTCGGCCCGCGCTTCCCAGTCAAGGCCGGCGAGACGCTGAATCAAACCGTCAGCGCCAATGCAATCGCAGCCATCGCCACCAATCCCGCAGGCGAACGCATCGCCGTCCCCATCCAAAACGGCAGCATCTCCTGGACCGCTCCAGCCACCTCCGACTACACCGTCGCCGTCGTCGAGCACGTCTTCCGCACCTCGCCCACCAGGAGCGACACCAACCCCACCCACGCCAAGGACTCCACCCAGCCGCTCGAGGACTACCTCAACCCCGAAGCCACCGCAGCCTACATCGAAGCCACCCACAACGGCTACTTCAAGGCCATGCCCGAGTACTTCGGCACCACCATCCTCGGCTTCCGCGGCGACGAGCCCGACTACTCCATCGCCGGCCTGCCCTGGACCCCCGCCTTCTTTGACACCTTCCAGAAGGCGAAGGGCTACGACATCCGCCCCTACCTCGCAGCCATCCTGCTCTCGCAAGGCGGCGGCCGGCCAAGGCCTCCGGCTGCTACGCCCGTCGCCGCTTCAGTTGGCGCAGCCGCCGCCACGCCGCAATCCGATCCGGCATTCATACCCACAGGCCCGCCCACTCCGCCGGTCAAACTTACCGACGCTGAACTCCGCGCCAAGGGCGACTACTACGACGTCTTCTCGCAGCTCTTCCGCGACGGCTTCTTCAAGCCCCAGGGTCTGTGGTGTGCCGCCCATGGTGTGGAGTACCAGGTCCACCTGAACCACGAAGAGATGGAGATGGACCTCACCCGCTCCGAAGGCGATTTCATCCGCGACATGAAGTACGTGGAAGAGCCCGGCATCGACGCCATCTGGCACCAGATCTGGACCGACACCATCTCCGACTACCCGCGCCTCGCCTCCTCAGCCGCGCACATCTACGGCCACCCACAGTCCTTCACTGAGAGCTTCGCCGCCTACCGCCCCGCGCCGGACATCACCACCGCGCGCTACATTCTGAACGAGCAACTGGTGCGCGGCATCAACGTAATGGAGACGATGTTCTACCCCGCCATGCGCCCCGATAATCCCCCCGCGCAACCTGTCTCTGGAAATGAGTCTCCCGGAGCTCCTCCGCGTCCGCGCGGCGGCCCTTCGCTGCTGATGCGCGACCCCGGATTCCCGGCGCTCGCGGACTACGTCCGGCGCGTGGGCTATGTGATGAGCATGGGCCGCCCCGCCGCCTCGGTGGCACTCTACATCCCATCCAGCTCCATGTGGCTCAACGACACCGCCTCCGACATAGCCTTCGTCTCCACCGAGCGCCTTCTCTCCGAGCGCCAGATCGACTTCGACATCATCAACGAGGACGCCCTCGCCACCGACCTCAAAGCCGGCCCCGGCTCCCTCGAATCCATGAGCGGCAACCGCTACTCCACCGTCATCGTCCCTTCCGGCAGCATCCTCTCCCAGCCCGAACTCGACCGCCTCAAGGCCTTCGCCCGCCCTGTGGGCAACCAGCCCGGCGGCAAAGTCCTCTTCCTCGGCAAAACGCCGTCGCTCATCTTCGCCAACACCATCCTCGACGCCCGCGCCGCCACTCCCGCCGACTTCACCTTCGCCACCGTGGAAACTTCGGCGCAGCTTCCACCCACACCCACGCCGCCGGCCCAGGCCCCCGCCACACCACCCGGCCCGCAGATCGTGCCCCCCGCCGTCGAAGCCGCCCTCAATAGAGTCATCCCCACCCGGGACATCTCCCTCGACACCCCCGACACAGCCCTCAAGGTCAACACCCGCCGCCTCAAAGACGCCAGCGTCTACTTCTTCTTCAATGAGAGCGCCCAACCCATCTCCCACGCCGTCACCCTGAAAACCGCTGGCAAGACCGTCGCATTCTGGGACCCGGCCACCGGCACCGTCTCCCCGGTCGCCTCCACTCCAGCCAACGGTTCCATCACCCTCAAACTCGACCTCAAGCCCTACGAAACCAGGTTGATTACCGTCAAATAAACCGGTTGCCCCATAGCCTGCCCTGAGCTTGTCGAAGGGATCATCGAGCGCCCGCGGCGAGGTTATCGTGGGGTCTGTCTCTTCCGGACCTCGCCTCCCCACCCATCACTTGTCGTAGATCACCGGATTCCGTTTCAGCCACCAGCAAGCCCCGCCGCCGGCCTGTGGAAACAACGACTTGCTGCAATCCACCGTCGCGTACCCACCCCAGTCGTACTCCATCTTGTTGCCCTTCAGCGGAGTCTCAATCAGCGTACCCACCTGCGCCGACCCCATTCCGCCGCCCATCGCCACCCGCGCCCGCCACACCGCCCAGTCGCCCACGTACGCCACCGAGAGCGCTCCAATCAGCCCAATCAACGTCCTGCCCAGGATCCGCTTCACCACACCCAGCCGCCTCCATCCCCTGCTGCGAAGACTAGAAGAGTAGCAGAGAACCCGCCTTCCCCTGCCGCTAAGACAAAATGCCCAGCCACATCCGCGGCCGAGCCCTTCGCACTTCAATCTCTTCCCCGAAACTCAGGGGGTTTACGAAGCCATCTTCAACAATTCCCGTTCGGCCCGCAGCCAATCCTGCTCTGCCTGGCCATCCTGCCAGCCGCGCTCCGCCCAGTACTGCTGAGCCAGCCGCGCGATCTCTTCGTGGGTAGGGGTAGTCGCGGTCACCTTCTCCGCAACCGTCTGCTTCTTCGCCTTTATCATGGTTGTTTTGGCCGCTGCTGCAGTCGCCTTTGGCTTCGCCGGAGCCTTTGTTTTCTTCACTTTCTCCGCCATGTTCAAATCTCCTTAAGGGTTGTCGCCGCCCGCTTTGGTTGGCATCGTCTCTAGAATACCGGACTCTGTCAAATAAAGCTCCACCGAACGCCAAAAGGGTACCTCTCCGCACAACCCACAAACCGTCAAAAATCCCTCCGCTCGCAGTCTCCTAATGCGCAGCCGGAGCGTCCCCACCCGGAGGCCGAATCCGCCCCATCGCCAGCACCAGCGGAATCATGCACGCGCAAAACACCGCGAACACAGCAATGATGTCCATATACGCCAGCATCGCCGACTGCCGATGCAACTGGTTGTAGAGGAACGCCTGCGCCGTATGCAAATTGCCGGTCGCCTTGCCGCCAAATCCGTCCGCCGACCCGCTCCCGCCTCCGGAAAACATCCCTTTCATCCGGTTCACCTGGTTTCGAAACGCCTCATTCCCAGGTGTCAGGTCGCGGGTCATCACCGCCTCGTGCGCCTGCTGCCGCCGCGTCAGCATGGTCGCCACAAAAGCCGTCCCCGTCGACCCCCCAATATTCCTCGCCAGGTTCGTCAAGCCCGAAACGTCGTTGCTCTGCTCCCTCGGCACTCCAATGTAACTGATTGTATTGATTGGGATAAACAGGAACGCCAGCCCCGATGCC
>Ga0302314_10007491_pt1 | contig 19618 bp, 12 predicted proteins | sample III_Palsa_N2_3_FD_200533 | JGI IMG/M metagenome (GOLD analysis project Ga0302314, IMG submission 200533) | Peat permafrost microbial communities from Stordalen Mire near Abisko, Sweden - III_Palsa_N2_3 | ecosystem: Environmental > Terrestrial > Soil > Palsa > Peat permafrost | place: Sweden...
GCCAGGCGCGCGCCGCGGTCGAAGGCGCGCTCCTGGGCCTCGAACAGCGCGCGGCGGTTCTGGTGCAGGCTGTCCAGCGCGCCGACCTTGATCAGGCTCTCGATGACGCGCTTGTTGATGATGCGCGTGTCGACGCGCTCGGTCAGCTCATAGAGCGAGGAGAAGCGCTGGCCACCGGTGCGCGACGACATCAGCTCCTGGGCCGCGCCCTCGCCGACCGCCTTGATGCCGCCGAAGCCATAGCGCACCTTCGAGCCGGCCTCGGCCCCGGACGGCCCGGGCACCAGGGTGAACTCCCAGCCGGACTCGTTCACATCCGGCGGCAGAACCGGGATGTTCTTGGTGCGCAGCTCCTCGACGAAGAGCGTCATCTTGTCCTTGTTGTCCATCTCGTAGATGAGGTTCGCGGTCATGAAGGCGGCGTAGTGGTTGGCCTTCATGTAGGCGGTCCAGTACGCGATCAGGCCATAGCACGCCGAATGGGACTTGTTGAAGCAGTACGAGGCGAAGCCGAGGATCTTGTGCCACATCTCGGTGCAGCGCTCGCGCGGGAACTGGTGGCGCTCCCACGCGCCCTCGACGAACTTCTGCTCGAGCTTCTCCAGCGTCTGCAGATCCTTCTTGCCCATCGCCTTGCGCAGGTCGTCGGCCTGGGCCGGGGTGAAGCCGCACAGCTCGCGGCTGATGTTCATCACCTGCTCCTGGTAGATATAGAGACCGAAGGTCTCCTGCAGCGACTTCTCCAGGATCGGGTGCGGGTAGTCGACGCGCTCGCGGCCATGCTTGCGGTCGCAGTACTGCACATGCATGTTGGCCTGAAGCGGCCCTGGCCGGTAGAGCGCGACCAGCGCGATCATGTCCTCGAAGCGGTCGGGTTTCAAAGCCTTGATCAGCGCCTGGAAGCCGGTGGATTCGCACTGGAACACGCCGAGCGTGTCGCCCTTGCCGAGCAGCTCGAAGGTCGGCTGGTCATCCAGCGGCACGGTGGTGATCTCGATCTCGCGCCCGGTGGCGGCGCGCACGATGTCCACGCACTTCTTCAGGATCGACATGGTCTTAAGGCCCAGGAAGTCCATCTTCAGAAGGCCGCACTTCTCGACCTGGTTCATGTTGAACTGCGTCGCCGGCTTGTCCTTCACCCGGCACACCGGCACGTAGCTGCTGACCGGCCCCGGGGCGATGATCACCCCGCAGGCGTGCACGCCCAGCGAGCGGCCGAGCTTCTCGAGATGCAGCGCCTCATCGATCACCAGGCGGGTGCGTTCATCCGCCTCGTAGCGCTTGACCAGGGCCTCGACCGGATCGTACTGCTCCTTCTCCAGGGGCTTGCGCCCCAGGCACACCATCAGGTCGTGCTTGCCGGTCGGATCCTCGGTGATGAGGTTCGCCAGATCCTGCGATTCCTCCGGCGTCCACTCGAAGGCGCGCGCCACGTCCTTGATCGCGGAACGCGCCTTCATGGTGCCGAGGGTCATGATCTGGGTGACCGCATCGCGTCCGTACTTGTTGGCGACGTACTCGATGACCTCCCCGCGGCGGTCCTTGCAGAAGTCGATGTCGATGTCCGGCATCGACTTGCGCCCGGGATTGAGGAAGCGCTCGAACAGCAGGCCGTAGCGCAGCGGGCAGATGTCGGTGATGCCCATGCAGTAGGAGACCAGGCTCCCGGCCGCCGAACCGCGCCCGGGTCCGACCGGGATGCCCTGGCCCTTGGCCCAGTTGATGAAATCCGCGACGATCAGGAAGTAGGCCTCGAAGCCCATGGTGCTGATCGTCTCGAGCTCGAAGGCCATGCGCGTGCGGTGCTCATCGGTGATCAGAGCGCCGTAGCGCCGCGTCAGGCCCTCGGCGCACAGCGCCGCCATCACCGCCTGCTCGCTGACCCCGGTCGGGCACTGGAATTTCGGCAGGTAGTACTGGCCGGTCGGGATGACCTTGCCGGAGCAGCGCTCCGCGATCACCATGGAATTGCGCAGCGCCTCGGGGCAGTCGCGAAACAGCGCAGCCATCTCGTCCGGGGTCTTGAGGAAGAACTGCTCGGATGGCATGCGCTTGCGGCGCTGGTCGGAGAGGGTGGTGGCGTTCTGGATGGCCAGCTGCACATCCTGGGTGCGGTGGTCGCCAGCCTCCAGGTAGTGCACCCAGTTGGTGGCCACCGGTGCCACGGCGAACTCAGTGCACAGCCCGAGCGCGGCGCTGGTGATGTCCAAAGGGCCGCTGACGCCGTGCTCGGTCAGCTCGATGTAGAGGCGGTCGCCGAAGACCTCCTTCAAGAGCCCCAGGTGGCGGCGCGCCTCGTCCAGGGCGCCGACCTGGAGATGGCGGTTGAGGTAGCCATCGCGGCCGGCGCCGGTCAGGCAGATCAGTCCGCCCGCGGCTGCGCGGATCGCCTCGAGGTCGACGCGCGGCTCGAAGTAGAAGCCCTCCAGCCAGCTCAGGCTGACCAGCCGGCAGAGGTTGCGGTAGCCGGCCTCGTCCACCGCCAGCAGCACCAGCTGCTGCATGTCGCGGACCTTCTCGCGCATGCCCAGGGGGGCGACGTTGACCTGGCAGCCGACGATGGTCTTCACCGCCTTCGGCGGGTGCGCCGGATCGGTGGCCTTGAGCTTGGCCTTCTCGTAGAGGTCCTTGGCCGCCGAGATGAACTCGAAGGCGCCGAAGAGGTTGCCGCGATCGGTCAGCGCGACCGCGCCCATGCCCTTGGCCTGCACATTGGCGATCAGCTTTGCGGGCGTGATCGGCGACTCGAGCAGCGTGTAGTGGCTGTGCACGTGCAGATGGGTGAATTCGGCCACGTCGGCAGCCTAGCGGCTGGGCGGGGGCGGGGAACGAGGGCAGCGACGCCGCGCCGTCGGCCGCTGGCCGGCGGTCGGCAGCGAGGAGCCTAGAACGTGGTCAGTAGGTTGATGCCCAGGAGCGTGACCAGGTTGGTCGACGAATGCAGCACGCCCGCCGGGGCCACCGCCACGAACCCGGCCTGCGGCTTGAAGCCGGCGGCGAAGAAGTTGAAGGTGGTGCTGTAGGTGTACTGCCAGACCAGGGTCAGGTCGCCTTCGGAACCGAAGTTCTTGGACTGGCCGGACTGCGGGTCGGGGATGCGGAAGTAGCCGGCGGTGGCGTTCAGGCGCACGCGGTTGTGGTCATCGAAGGACATCCCCATGGTGCCCTTGAGGTCCTCGAGGTTGCCCTGCACGTAGTGCGAGAGCTGGCCGTATTTGGGGCTTTCGACGATGTAGGTGTCGTCGGTGCCCGACCAGTTGTTGATGAAGGCATGGTAGCGCGAGTCCTGGGCGTTGGAGTCGCCGCTGAGGTAGTCGCCCTTGAAGCCGATCACGAACTGCTGGCCGCCCTGGAGGTTGGCGCGGTACTCCATGCCGGCGTTGCCGCCCCAGCCGTCGAACTGCGCGCCGTCCGACTGCGAGCCACGCTGGGTCGCGACCTCGCCATAGATGTCGAACTGGTCGAAGGTGAACTCGGCACCGGCGTAGTAGGTCATCAGCCGGCTGCCCTGGTCGGGCGTCGGGTCGGCCGCGACCGGGCGCAGCACGACGTTGCGCTCGAGATCCACCGAGGTGGTGATGAAGGCGCGGTTCGAGCCGCTGCGCGGCGGTTCCCAGTCGAGGATCGCGCCGTAGAGCGTCGAACTGTCGGGCAGGCTGTAGGAATAGGGCCGGAAGGTGAAGGAGTCGACGTCGTAGGCGGCGCGCGCGCCGTCCCAGCTGGTCACCGCCGGGTCGTAGGCCTTGGAGTCGTAGAGGAAGGCGCCGTGGCCGTTGCGCAGGTACCAGCTCACCGGCATGCGCCCGGCATCGAGCTCGAGCTGCTGGAAGCTGAAGAACTGGTTCAGCTGCATGTACGCCTGGTTGATGACCGCCTGGCCGTCGCCGCGCCGCTGCGTCGGCTCGAGATTGTCCGGATAGGTATCAGGCGCGAGGGTCGAGGGCGCGGTGCCGCCCAGCGCATTGTAGTAGCCGACCTGCAGGACGGCGGTGACGCGCTCGTCGATCTTGACCTTCGCGCCGAGCCCGGCGCGCAGCAGGCCGTAGCCGCGATGATCGGAATTCTGGCGGTCGCCGTCGGTGTAGTTGTTCTGGATCAGCGCGTCGAGATCGATGAAGCCCTGCAGCTGCACCTGGTTGACGACGTTCATGCCGAAGCGGCCGCCCGGCGGATTGTCCTGCGAGGCGTCGTCGGGATTGTTCGATGACGGTGCCAGGGTGCTGTCGCCGCCGGTCAGATCCTCGGCCTGCGCGCGGCCCGCGCCGAGCAGGGTAAGCAGCGCCAGCGATGCGACCACGGGACGATACTGAGAAAGCCGCGAAAGCTGCGAAAGCTGCGAAAGCGGCGCAGGCGGTGCGAAGTGGTGGGGCATGGCAAAGACGGCCCTAGAAGAGCGTGCTGAGATTCAGACCGAGCAGGTACGCGGGATCGGTCGAGGCGATGATCGGGCCGATCGGCGCGACCTGGATGAAGCCGGAGTCGGGCTTGAAGATGCCGCCGAACAGGCGGAAGGTGGTGTTGTAGGTGTAGTCCCAGGTCAGCGTCAGGTCGGCCTCCTGGCCGAAGCCGCTTGAGCTGTTGGCCTGCGGATCGGGCAGGCGGTAGTAGGCGTAGATCGCCGACAGGCGGATGCGGTTGTGCTGGTCGAAGGCGATCCCGGCGCTGAGCTTGATGTCCTCGAGGTTGCCCTGCACGTAGTGCGAGAGCTGGCCGTACTTGGGGCTTTCGACGATGTAGGTGTCGGCGGTGCCCGACCAGTTGTTGATGAAGGCGTTGTCGCGGTTGTCGTTGGGGTTGTTGTCGCCGGAGAGGTAGTCGCCCTGGATGCCGAGCACCATCTGCTGGCCGTTGGCCAGGCGGGTGCGCCATTCGGTGCCGATGTCCCCGCCCCAGCCGTCGAAGTTCACGGTGTCGTTCTGCGTGCCGCGCTGCGCGGCGTACTCGCCGTAGATGTCGATGTCGCCCAGCTCGAACTCGGCACCGGCGTAATAGGTGTAGAGGCGGCTGCCCTCGCCGGGGGTCGGATCGGCGGCCACCGGGCGCAATACGACGTTGCGCTCGAGGTTGACCGAGCCGGTCAGGAAGGTGCGGCTCGAGCCGCTGCGCTCCGGCTTCCAGTCGATGGCCCCGCCGTAGAGCGTGCTGTTGTCGGGCAGGCGGTACGAGTACGGGGTGATGTCGATGGATTCGTAATTGTAGGTCGCGCGCGCGCCATCCCAGCTGGTGACCGCGGCGTCGTAGGCGCGCGAATCGTAGAGGAAGGCGCCCTTGCCGGCGCGCAGGTTCCAGCACACCGGCATGCGTCCGGCGTCGACCCCCAGCTGCGGCATGTCCAGGAACTGCTTCAGCTCGACATAGGCGTCATTGATGACCGCCTGGCCCTGGCCGCGGTTCTGGGTCGGGGTCAGGTCGCCCGGGTAGGTCAGGACCTGGGGCGGCGGCTGCGAGTTGCCGAGCTCGCTGTAGTAGCCGATGGTGATGACGGTGGTGACCTTCTCATCCAAGGTGACCTTGGCGCCGAGTTCCGCGCGCAGCAGTCCGAAGCCGCGATGGTCGGAATTGTTGCTGTTGCCGTCGGTATAATTGTTCTGGATCAGGCCATCCATGTCGATGAGGCCCTGGATCACCACCTGGCGAGGCGAGTTGACGCCGAAGCGCGAGCCGTTGCCGAGATCGAGGCTGTCGCTGCCGCCCGATGCGCTCGGACCGCTGGTGCTGGTGCCGGGCGCCGGACCCGAGGGGATGACCGGGGGCGGCGGGGTGCTGCCGTTGTCCTCGGCGCTGGCGTGGACGCCGGCGACCAGGAGCGCCAATGTTGCGGCCAGACAGCGAGGATGGTAGGACATGGGAGCTCCGCGAGGGAGGCACGCTAGCGCTGCGCTGCGCAGGCGCCAGACGCCGCACGTCGCGCACCGCTCAGCTGATGCAGGGAGCGAGCTTGGGCCTTTCCAGGACCAACCGCTGTGCCAAGGTGAGCAATCCCTCGAACGAATGGAGCGGACATGCGTCCCGTCCTGGTGGTGATCGTCATCCTGCTCGGCTGTGGTGGCGCATGGTACTGGCATAGCCATCGCAAGGCCGCCCAGGCCGACTCCGCCGCCGACGCCCTGCGTGGCGACCTCGGCGCCACTGCCACCGCCAGCGGTTCCGGCACCGCCGCGGCCACCACCGGCGGCGACGCCGCCGGCGGCCTGACCGGCGCCCCGCCCGCCGAGACCCCGGCGGCCGAGGCCCCGGCCGCGGTCAAGGGCCTGCTCAGCCAGGCCGACGCGGCCTGGGACAAGGACCATGGCGATGTCACCGCGCCCGATGCGCCGCAGATCGCCCTGCTCTACTCGCAGGTGCTGCAGGGCCTCTACAACCAGCCCGGCCAGCACGCGCGCGAGAGCCAGCTGGTCGAGACCCGGCTGACCCCGCTCGGCCAGTCGCTGTTCTTCACCCGCACCCGCTACAACGACGACCCGACCGGGACCTTTTCCTCGCACGTCACCGCCCCGGGCGAGTCGCCGGATGCGATCGCGCGCCATTACGGCATGAGCCAGCAGTTCCTCAACCGCCTGCGCGGCCACACCGCCAATGATGGCAACCTCAACATCGGTGACGCCCTGAAAGTGGTGAATGTCCGCGACAAGGGCGGTTTCCTGCTGCACATCTCCAAGAGCGACTTCATCCTCGACTGCTACGTCGGCGGCATCTTCGCCAAGCGCTACGCGATCAGCCAGGGCTCGAAGGCGACCCCGACGCCGGTCGGCAAGGCGCATGTCGTGGTGCGCGAATGGCACCCCGACTGGACCAGCCCCACCACGCATCAGGTCCTGCACTACGGCGACCCGGGGCACATCCTCGGACCGATGTGGCTGGCGCTGAATGCCCAGGAGCTCGGCCAGGAGGGCATCGGCATCCACGGCTACACCGGGGAAAACACCGCCACCGGCCAGTACGCCTCCAATGGCTGCGTGCGCCTGCCCAACGACGACGCGATCCAGGTCTACGAGACCCTGTCCGCCCCGGACCGCGCTCCGACCCTGGTCGAGATCGTCGAATAAACCCCAGCTGGACTCCAAACGAGTCACCTAGTCTACTGCTGGTCGGGTCTGACAGCCCGGGTCTTGCCAAAATCCCCCATTCATTAGGGTAGCTCCCCCACCCTGGAGTTGCAGGTCCTATGATTCGCGTCGAAGCTCGTAATGGCGAACCGCTCGAAAAGACCCTCCGCCGCTTCAAGAAGCGCTGCGAGAAGGAAGGTCTGACGAAGGACATCAAGAAGAACCTGTACTACGACAAGCCCAGCGAGCGCCGCCGCCGCGAAGCCCGTAAGCTCGAGAAGCGCATCCTCCAGGAACGCGCCGAAGCCGTCCTGCCCCGCTGACACCGCTGGCGGGTCCGCCCACCAGCGCCGTCGTCTGTCCAGCCCGTCTCATCGCGAGGCTGTCCGACACCGCTCCTCACCGGGCGGTGTCGTCATGTCCGGGCAGCGTCGTCCGACCACCGGCCATCTGGCCAAGCCGACCAGACGCCGCCCCTCGACACCGGCCTGGCAACGTCTTCTCCACGCCCGGCCGCCTGCTACCCTGCTCGCGTGACCCCATCCTGGCTGATCGAGCTGCCCGAGTGCGATTCCACCAACACCTGGGCCCTGGCGCATGCCGAGGCCCTGGCGCATGGCGCCTGCGTCTGGACCCGCAGCCAGACCGCCGGCCGCGGGCGCGGCGCGAAGCGCTGGTTCGCCCCACCCGGGGTGCTGACCGCCTCCTTCGTGCTGGTGCAGCCGAGCCCCTTGGCGGCGCGCCAGCTGTCGCTGGCCGCCGGGCTGGCGGTGGCGCACGCGGTCGAGGACCTGGCGCCGCGCGCGCGGGTCGCGATCAAGTGGCCGAACGACTGCATCATCAGCGACCGCAAGCTCGCCGGCATCCTCTGCGAGCATGCGCAATCCTCCGAGCGCGTGGTGATCGGGGTGGGCCTGAACCTCGATCCGAAATGGGAGCAGGCTCCTGAACAGCTGCCCTTCGCCCTCGAGGGCACCGCCTCGGTCGCCGAGTGCTGCCACGCCGATAAGGCGGTCGTGCCGAGCATGCCGGAGATGCTCGCAGCGCTGCGCCGCTACCTGATCGAGGCGGCGGGACTGATCAGTGCCGACGGCTTCAACCGCCTGCTGACGCCGCTACGCAACCGCGACTACCTGCACGGCAAGCAGCTGCAGGTCGAGGACGGCGCGCAGCAGCACGCCGGCATCGGCGCCGGCATCGACGGCGAGGGCCGGCTGCTGCTGCGCGACGGCGCCACGCAGCACGCGCTTAGCAGCGGCTCGGTGTCGATCGTCGGGCCGGGCGAGGACGCGCGGCGCTTCTCGCGCTGGTTCGTGGTCGGCGACCGCAAGACGCGCAAGCGCCCGAACTGAGGCCGCGCTCCCGCTCGCTCCACGCGCTCGCTGAGCGGGACTTGAAGCCGGCCATGCGATTCCTACGGTGGCGCTGGGAGTCGCTGCCATGGACGCGTGTGCACATGCTGTGAATCGTCGCATCCGTCGCATCGCCATCGGCCCCGTGTCCCGCGTGTCCCGCGAGTCCCGCGTTTCGCACAGCGACCGGAGCGGCAGGGCGCGCGCGGCTGCGGGAGTCCGGTCATGAGCGTGGCCTGGAGCGATACGGATCTCGAACTGGCGCGCCTGCGCGCCGATCCGGTCGGCGATGAGCTGGCGGGGCGCGTGCTCGGCGGCGCCGATCCGCATGCCGGCGATACGCGTCTGGGCTACAACCATCTGCTCGACCTCGCCGACCGCCTGCTCGAGGAGCCGGAGCTGTTCCTGGTGCCGACCAGCTCATTGCGCCAGGGCATGAACGCGGTCGACCCGGCGCTGGCCGACTATTTCGATCCCAAGCCGCTGCCGGCGTGGGTCGATGAGCAGCTGCTCAACCAGGGCGGGGCGGTCTGGGACCAGCATGCGGTGGCGATCATCTGCGCGCTGTACGCGGCGAGCCTGCCCAACTGCTACCTGATGGCCAAGGGCATCCCAACACTCTACGCCACGCGCAAGCTCGGCGAGGGCCGCTTCGTCTTCCAGCGCATCTACGAGACCGGGCTGATGCTCGACGCGGCGATGCGCGCCGATGGCCTGAAGATCGTGCGCGACGTGCCGCTCGGGGACCTCAAGCAGAGCCTCGCGGCCGAGTGCCAGCGCCGCCAGCCGTACGCCGACTGGCAGTGGCGCGGCGACTCGCTCAATCCCAGCGCCGGCAACGCCAAGCTCGAGCAGGCGACGGTCGCCGGCGCGGTGCGCAATCAACTCCAGGCCGCGCCGCGCTGGGCGTGGGGGGCCGGGGTCATCGCGACCTTGAAGGTGCGTTTTCTGCACGCCAGCATGCGCTACTACCTGCTGAACCCGCCGCCGGTACGCACCACCGCCCCGACCACCTCCGGCGAGGCGCTGCTGAGTTCGGAGGGCACGGGCTATGACCAGAAGCTCTTCGGCCTGCCGCTGAACCAGGAGGACCTGGCCTTCACGCTCTTGTCCTTCGGCTACGTGCTGCCCGAGGCCCTGGCGCGCTGGGGCATCGTGCTCACGCCCGCCGAGCGCGAGGCCTTCTGGCACCGCTGGCGGCTGATCGGCCACATCCTCGGCGTCGAGGAGGGTCTGGTGCCGGTCGACTACGCCGGTGCTGGCGTCCTCTACAGCCGCATCCTCGCGCGTCAGAAGGGCGCCAGCCCCATGGGCGTGGAGCTGACCTCGGTCCTGATGGGCTTCCTGGGCAGCTACCTGCCGCCGAACCTGCGCGGCACGCTGCCGGCGATGCTGATCCAGAGCCAGCTCGGCGATGATGCCAAGCTGCTGCTGCCGGCGACCCAGCCGCCGCCATCGCGCGCCCTGGCCTTCACCTACCACTGGCTGGTGGTGCCGGCCCTGAAGGTGGTCAACCGCCTGCGCCGCACCGCGCTGGCCGACCTGCCCTTGGGCATCGGCTGGCTGAACCGCATCATGCATCACGCCGGCCAGGCGCTGATCGACAGCTGGCGCGACGCCTATGACCGCAAGCCCTTCTACATCCCGGATTCGGTCGCGGGCGGCTGGCAGCGCGTGCGCGGTGTCGATCCGGCCTACCTCGAGCGGCTCATGCACTGGCGCTCGAGCCTGTTTTTGACCTGCCTGGCCGGGGTCGCGGGCATGATCACCGGCACGCTGTTGTGGATCCCGGCGCTGCTGCTGTGGCCCTTCAGCGACGGACTGTCGTCCTTCGTCTTCGGACTCGGCGGCATGTGCTGGCTGATCGCCGTCCTCATGCTGAGCCTGTACCTGCCCTACCTGGTCACGACCCGTCCGAAGCGCACCGACAACAAGGCGGTCCTGCATCAGCCGGCGGCGCCACCGCCGCCACCACGCGCGCCGTAGGGTCACCCCGCCTCAGCCGATGAAGGTGATGGCGATTGTCGGACGAAAGTTTGCATAGAGAAAAGGTGCACAAGCGCGGTCGCGCTGTGGAAGCTGCCCGCGCGGGCGGTTGACGCCCTGCAGGCATGATCAAAGGTCGTCCGCCTGCCCGGTCTGATCGCCGGTTCCGCACGCACCACGACAGGATCATCCATGCCCCGATTCATGCCGGCCTCGTGGTCCCTCCTCCTGGTCCTGATGCTGTGCAGTACGCTCCCTCGGGCATCGGGTGCGGACACGCCGCAGTCGGTCACCGTCTATTGCCAGAGCGCGACCGCCGGCACGCAGTACGGCTCGCAGTTCATCGCGGGAACCCAGAACACCGCCGCCAACGCCTACACCCTGACCTTCAGCGACAGCGGCGCCGCGCTGAGCACCACCACCGGCACGGTGATCGCGACCACCAGTCTGCCGCCCCTCATGGAGCTGACGAGCTCAGCCGGGATCCTCCTGTATCCCAACCCTTCGGCCAGCGCCGCCCTCAAGGCGCAAGGTCTCGGCTATGCCGAGATCATCGTCAATACCGGCAGCAGCCTCGGGGTCGGGCCCTATGGCGTCACCGGCTGCGTGCTGCAGTACAGCGGCGATCCGCAGGTCAGCGCCCTGTTCACCGTCTCGCCCAGCGCGGCCATCCTCGCCGCGACCCCGGTGATCACCGCGGCCACAACCCCCAATGGCTCGCTGATCGCCGCCACCGTGGGCACGGCCCTGTCCTATCAGATCGTGGCGACCAATTCCCCAACCTTGTATACCCTCACCACCCTCGACCTGCAGCCCACGCCGCTGCCCACGGGATTGACCCTCGATGCCACCACCGGCGTGATCAGCGGCACGCCGGCGGCCGGCACCGCGGGCTCCTATGTCGTGGACATCAAGGCCATCAATGCGGCGGGCGTCGGCTCGGCCGAGGCGACCATCAACGTCGCGCCCAACGCCGGCAGCCCGGTGATCAGCAGTGCGCTGTCGGCCACCGCCACCGCCGGCACCGCGTTCAGCTACCACATCACCGCCAGCAACACCCCGACCGCCTACAGCGTGGCCGCGGGCACGCTGCCGCCGGGGCTGTCGCTCTCCACCGGCGTCATCAGCGGCACGCCGACCACGCCCGGCCTCTATGAGGTCGGCATCTCCGCCGGCAACGGCTCGGGCATCGGCGATTCGCTGGTCTACATCACCGTCGCGCCGAGCGCGAATGCGCCGGTGATCACCAATGGCACCTCGCTGACCGCGGTGGTGGGCACACCGCCCACCTTCACTTTCACCGCCACCCACACCCCGACGTCCTTCACCATCGTCAACTTCAGCACCTCCACCGTCCCAGGCCTGACCTACAGCACCTCCACCGGTGTGATCAGCGGTTCGCCGACCACCACCGGCATCTACTCCTTCCAGGCCTACGCCAGCAACGCCGCCGGAATTGGCGGCATCACCACGTTCACCGTCCTGGTGGGCCCGACGACCGGCGGAGGGGAACCAGTCATCAACAGCCCCGCTAACGACACCGTCACCATCGGCACGGCCTTCACCTTCGCCGTCACCGCCAGCGGCACGCCGACCGTCTATGCGCTCAGCGGCCAGCCGCCCGGCGTGACCATCAATGCCGGCACCGGGGTCATCAGCGGCACGCCGACGGTTGCCGGCACCTATGTCGCAACGGTCACCGCCAGCAATACCGACGGCACTGGTGCCCAGACCCTGACCTTCACGGTCCGCGGCAGCGCGACGGTGGCAGCCCCGAGCATCTCCAGCCCGAGTACTGCTGTCGCTGTGGCTGGTACGGCGTTCACCTATCAGATCACCGCCACCCAGTCGCCCACGACCTATGCCGCAACCTTCCTGCCGCTGGGCCTGACGCTCAATGCCGCGACCGGTGCCATCACCGGCACGCCGGCCATCGCCGGCACGTCCTACGTGACCATCTCGGCGACCAATACCGGCGGCACCGGTACGGCGCTGCTGGTGATCAGCGCCAATGGCGGCAGCGGGGCCACCACCGGCGGCACGACCACGGCGGCCACCACCACCGCCGGGACCACCACGGGTGGCCAGGCCAGCAGCGGGGATGGCGGTGGCGGCTGCGGCCTGGGTGGCTCGGGGGCGGCCCTGATCCTCTTCGCCATGCTCGCCCTGCGCCTCGGCGCGGGCCGCCAGCGCCCCTCCATTCGTGGCTGAACATCGGGAGGCGCGGTCCGTCACGCCCGTCGCGACGGCCACCCGCCGGATTCGGCTCTCAGGATCAGCTGTTCAGGTATAGTAGAAACGCACCAGGTGGAAGAACACCGGGGCGGAGAAGCACAGCGAATCGATGCGATCGAGGATGCCGCCATGGCCGGCGATGGTCGCGCCGAAATCCTTCACCCCGGCGTCGCGCTTGATCGCCGACATGACGATGCCCCCGAAGAAGCCCATCACCGTGATGATCAGCGCCATCTCCGCCGCATGTAGGGGCGTGAACGGCGTCATCCACCACAGGCCCGCGCCGACGCCGGTGGCGGTCAGGATGCCACCGAGGAATCCCTCCCAGGTCTTGTTCGGGCTCAGGTGCGGGGCGATGCGGTGCCGGCCCAGGAGCTTGCCCCACACGTACTGGAAGACGTCGCTGAGCTGCACCACGACCAGCAGGAAGAGCAGCAGATCAGCCGGATGGGCGCAGCCGGGGATGGTGAGCATCAAGAGCGCCGGCAGGCAGCTGAGGCAGTACACGGTGATCATCAGCCCCCACTGGATCTTGGCGGTGCGTTCCAGATAGAGGCGGTGGTCGCCGCTGAGGGTGCTGCGGATCGCCACGAAGAGATAGGCCCAGACCGGGATGAAGATCGCCATCATGCCATACCAGCGCATGCCCACGAGCACGTACTGCAGCGGCAGGATGATGAAGAAGCACCAGAAGAGGGTATGGTGGTCGGCACGCCGGGTGGGCGCCAGGGTGATGAACTCGCGCAGCGCCAGGAAGGACAGCAGCGCGACGAGCACGATGGTGGTGATCGTCCCGAGAATGATCGCCGAGAAGACCAGGGCGCACATCACCCACCAGGCGCGCGTGCGGGCGTTGAGGTTCGTCACCGTCGCGCGGGCGCGATCGGTCGCGGCGCGGCGCTTCAGGACCGCGCCGATGAGGCTCGCCACCACCAGGATGCCGAGAATCCCGGCGCCGACGGTGGCGATGCCGCGGTCGATCATCATACCTCCTCCTGCGCCAGGGCCGCGACCGCGGCGCGCGCGCGCTCGAGGAAGGCCTGCTTGTCCTCGCCATCGAGAAGCCTCAGCGGCGTGCCGAAAGTCACCGCCGCCAGCAAGGGGACGAGCAGGACGTCGCCCTTGGGCAGGATGCGGTTGAGGTTCTCGAGGTGCACCGGCACCAGTTCGATCTGCGGGTGGCGCTTGGCCAAGTGCCAGAGCCCGGGCTTGAAGGGGTTCATGCCGGCATCCTCATCGACGGTGCGCGTGCCTTCCGGGAAGATGATCAGCGACGCACCCTCGGCCAGCGCGGCCTCCATGGCCTTGAGCGGGTTGTTGGCGGCGGTGATCTTCTCGCGGCTGATCAACACCGCGTGGAACACCGTACGCGCGAGCCAGCGCCGCAGCATGCCCTTGTCCCAGTAGTCCTGGGCCGCGATCAGCCGGGTGCGCGCCCGCACCTGGTCGGGCAGGGACGCCCAGATCGTCGGGCCGTCGAGGTTGCTGGAATGGTTGGCGAAGTAGATGCGAGCCCGCAGCTCCGGCGCGCAGCCGACCCAGCGCGCCTGCGCACCCGTGACCAGGCGGATCAGCCCGGCGATCATGGCGCTTTCCGCTTCAGCTCACCGGCGATGGCATGGATGCGGCGCACGCAGGTGATGATCCCACCCGCGGCGATGACGCCCAGCGTGATGCCGAGGATCCGCCCGGCCCAGGGCAGGGCGACCGCTGCCACGAGCGAGGCGATGGTCATGGCCGCCATGCGCTGCTGCTTGGCCATGGGCCCCAGGAAGCAGGCCGGACAGCCGAGGGCCTCGCCCAGGGCCCGCAGGTAGGCGGTCAGGACCGCCAGGCAGGCGCACAGCCAGCCGAGATCGGTCAGGTGCGCAGCCCCGCGGGCCGCATAGCCGGCGCCAACCAGGATGACGGCGTCCGCGATGCGGTCGGGAATCTCATTGAACAGCCCACCGGTGGCGCTGCGCCGGCCGCCTTCGATGGCCACCATGCCATCGAGCAGGTTGCAGACCAGGCGCAGTTGGATCAGCACTGCCACGCCGACCAGCAGCGCGCGCTCCGCGATCCCTGATGCCACTGCGGATGAGGCCACCAGGCAGGTCCCCGCGCCGATGGCCGACACCGCGCTGCCCACCGAGATCGCATTCGGTGCGACGCCATGGCGCGCCAGCCAGGCTGCCGAGACGATCGCCCAGCGCGTATCGCGCGATTTCAGGGGACGCCTCCCTGGTACCGGTTCTGCCATGCCGCAGGTCTTATCAATGACGTGAAACAACCCTACTGCCAAATGGCGTCTGGGATGGCCGGCGCCGCAGCGCCCGCGCCAGGTGCGAGCGCCGGTGCGGGACCGTTGTTCGCGTGTCATCCCTCGGGCTCGCCGCGGACGCCAGGCCGGCATCGTCCCCGTTGCGGGTCACATACAGCGGCCGCTGCCGGGCATCGTCATGGATGCGCTGGATGTAGGCGCACGCGATGCCCAGGGCGACAAGCTGGATCCCGCCCATGCCGCCGCTGAACATGAGCGGCGCAGCCCAGCCCGGGCAGTCGTGGCCAGCCAGGTGCACGAGTACCACACCGAGCGTGGCCAGGACGCAGGCGCCCAGCAGGGCGGTGCCGGCGACCAGGGCCAGGCGCAGCGGCAGGTGCGAGCAGGAGAGCAGGGCATCCCCCGCCAGGCCCCACATCCGGCGCCAGGTATAGGAGGTCGTCCCGGCGGCGCGCGCCGGACGCTCATAGGTGACCGAGGCGTGCCGGAATCCGAGCCAGGCGACGAGACCGCGCAGGTAGCGGTGCTGCTCGCGCACCCGGCACAGCGCCGCCACCACCTGGCGGTCAAGCAGGCGGAAGTCCCCGCAGTCCACCGGTATCGCCTGCCCGGTCAGGGCGGCGAGCAGCCGGTAGAAGGCGTAAGCGGACACTTTCTTGAGGATGCCCTCGCCGTGCCGCCGTGAACGGATCGCGTATACGACCTCGAACCCCTGCCGCCAGCGTTCCACCAGATGGTCGACCACCTCGGGAGGGTCCTGGAGATCCGCATCCATGCTGATCACCGCAGCGCCCTGCGCAGCGTCGTAGCCGGCGGTCAGCGCCGCCTGATGGCCGAAGTTCCGCGACAAGACGATAAGGATCACGGCCAGGCGATTTCGCGCATAGGCGCGGATCAGCTCGACGGAACGATCCCGGCTACCGTCGTCGATGAAGAGGATCTCGGTCGGTCCACTCAACCGTGCACGCAGCGCGTCGAGCCGCGGGAAGAGTTGGGGCAGGGACTGCTCCTCGTTGAAGACCGGGATGATGAGCGAATGGGTGATCTGGGTGAGCGGGTGCGGCATGGGCGTCTCGGTGCCTGATCCCGACCATTGCATCGCGATCTTCCGCCAATCTAGGATGGTAGGGTGTGGCATGCGGCTGCGTCGTTCCTCGACACGCTCCTGATGTGACGACCAAGCACTCAAACGGCCGAAGCCCGCTACCGTTTCGTGAAGGTCATGAAGAGCGACCACGCGAAGATGGCTCCGAGCAGGAGGAAACTCTCTGGTCCATGGAGTGGTCCGAACCCGGTCACGGCCAGCGTGTAGACGAAGACCACCGTGAACGGGCATGCCACCATCAGGACCTTGGCGGCGACCAGGAATCCGTCCGCAGTGGCCGGCATGGCACGACGCTTCAAGGCCAGCGACACCAGATAGCAGATGTGCGACACGTATGCCAAGCCGAGGAACAGGATAATGGTAATGAGGTCAGGCATGTCTGCAGATCTTTCATTCCTGGTGGTGTCGATGCCGCAATGTCCACCATCTGCAGGTTGCTTAGCCTCTCGGAAGGCAACCAGGCGCGCGATAACATCTATGCCGCCCTGCACCGTGGGAAGCTGTGGGCAGTGGAGCATCCCGCGCTCAGCGCGTTGGCCCTGCTCCGCTCAGGCGCCAGCGGCGGAGAGTTCAGCCGTGACGGGGGCGCCGATGAGCACCGGCGCCGCACCCGGCACCAGCATCGCCACCAGCCGCGCCGGCTCCGCAACACCGACATCCAGCATCTGCTGCTCGGCCGCCTGCAACGCCGCCGTGCGCTCGACCGACGGCTCGCGCTGGAACCCGACCTCGGCCGCACGGCGACGCGCCGCGAAATGGTGCAGCTGCATGCCCAGCGCCTGGTAGGCATCGGCCGCGCGGACGTAGCCGGCAACGGCCTCCGGGATGCGGCCCTCGGCACTGAGCGCCGCCGCCTCGGCCGCCTGGGCATGGGCGGTGGCCCAGCTCAGACCCTCGGCCGCGAGGCGCTTGCCCTCGGAGCGCAGCTTCGCGATCAGCTTGCGTGGGCTCGCGGTCTGGTGCGCCGCCATGGCCAGGGCGCACGTGTGCAGATGGATCTCGAAGACCCGCTTGATCTGCAGCTTGTTCTGGAAGCTCGTCGCCATGCGCTTGCGGATCGTCGCAAGCGACGCCAGCGCGGTCTGCGCATCGCCGCCATAGAGGTCCGCGCGGCAGTGCGCGAAGGCGGCGAAGAGGTGCTGCAAATGCCAGTGTTCGCGCGACCAGGCGTCGATCGCAGCACTGGTCTCGGCGCGCGCCAGCTCTGGCTTGCCGGCGGCGAAGTGCAGCAGCGGCTTGGCCACGGTGCGCATCGTGGTCAGGGTGTAGCGATCGCCGAGACGCTCGAACTCGAGCTCGACTTCAGCGCAGAGGTTGCGCAGAGCGGTGAGGTTGCCCTGCGCGGCCAGCGCCGGGGCCAGGCACCAGGCCATCACCGAGCCCAGCTCCCAGGCCACATCGTGGCCCTCCTCGCGGTAGCTGGCGGCGGCGGCGATCGAGGCGTCGATGGCCTCGGTGAAGCGGCCCTCGCACCAGTGCCCGTAGCCGGCCGCGGCCTGCGACCAGGCGCGCAGATGCTCCTGGTTCAGGCGCAGCGCCATCCCGGCGCTGCGTTCCACCAGCTGCCAGCCGTGCGCCAGTTGCGTGGTCCCGCCCAGGGCGAAGGTCAGGATCGCCTCCCAGGCCAGGCCCTTGGAGGAGCGGATGATGTCGCCCGAGCGCAGCGCCAGCTGCAGGTGCCGGGCATGCATCGCCGCGGCGCGGATGGTGTCGATCCCGCCCAGGCCGTGCGCGATCTCCCACAGCGCATCCATGCGCTCGACCGTCGCCGGCTCGACGTCCGCCGGATTGGGATTGAGCGGCTCCTTCCAGGGCGGGTGCATCCAGCGGCCGACGGTGAGCGTCCACATCGCGCGCGGGGTCGAGCCCATGCGCTCCCCGACCACCGCCAGCGCGGCGTGCGCGGTCTCGAGGCCTTCACGCATCTGCCCGGAGCGCAGGTACTGGCCGGCCGCGCGGCACAGCGCGTGGCGCGCCGCGGCGCCCTGCATCGCATCGCCGGCCTGGCGGTATTCCTGCGCCGCCTCCGGGCCGCGGCCGGCCGCGGCCAGCACGTCGGCCAGGCGCATGCGCACCTCGGAACCGCGATCGGCGATGGTGAAGGCGATGCGGTAGAGCTCGACCGCGCGTTCGAAGGCCAGGCTCGCGGTGGCGCGGGAAGCCGCGATCAGCGCCCAGTGCCCGGCCGCGGAGGTGTCGCCGCTGGCATAGGCGTGGCGGTGCAGGGCCTCGGCCTCGAGCTCCGGCTCCTTGGCGGCCTTGAGCTCGATCAGCAGGCGGCTGTGCCAGTCGCGGGTGGTGTCCGGGGTCAGGGCGTTGAGCACCGCGTCGGCGACCTGGTCATGGAAGAGCGAAACCTCCTCGTCATCGGCCAGGGCGCGGGTGCGCACCAGGCGCTCGGAGCGCAACAGCGCCATGGCATCGAAGGTGCCCTGCTCGAGGCGCACGGTGCGGCGCAGCATGAGCAGCGGCCGCGGGCGGCCGGCCACCGCCAGGCAGCCGAGCAACCCCAGGGCCGCCTCGGGCAGGTTCTTCAGGCGGCCGGCCAGCAGGCCCGAGACGGTCGGCGCCTGGCTGCCTTCGCTCAGCCCGGTGCGCGACAGCTCCAAGAGCAGCAGGGGGTGGCCATGCGCGGCGTTGCGGATGCCGGTGAGCACCTTGTCGGAGCCCTCATGGCCGATCTCGGCGAGTGCCGCGCGCGCCAGTACGTCGCAGCTCTCCTCGGCCAGGGGGCCGACCGCCAGCTCGATGAGCGGCACGCCGGCGTGCCCGAGGGTCGCCTTGATGTGCTCGAGTCCTCCCGCCGCATGATCGGTGCGGCAGCTGCCGATCACCATCACGGGCGGCGGATCCGGCACGCCGAAGACCGCGCCTATCGCCGCCAGGGAGTCGTCATCGCTCCACTGCAGATCGTCGATGACCACCACCAGCGGCCGCGATTCGCCGAGGCGCACCAGGAGCTCGCGCAGCGCCAGCAGGCCACGGCGGCGCGCTTCCGACGGCTCCAGGGCCGTGGCCTGGGCCTTGGCGGCCTGGATGCCGGGGATACTGGTCAGCACCGGGAAGAGGTGCGCCAGCTGCGGCGCGTAGCGCGGCAGCAGACGCGTGATCACCTGCGGCGACTGGGCGGCGAGATGCTCGGCCAGCGCGTCGACCACGCCGTCGAGCGCCTTGAAGGGCACCGCCTCGCGCTCGTAGCAGCGGCCTTCGAGCACCACCGCGCCCGGCTTGCAGCGGAAGTCGGTGAGGTACTCCTGGATCAAGGCGCTCTTGCCGATCCCCGAGGCGCCATGCACCAGCACCAGGCAGCCCTGGGTGCTGGTGGTGATGCGCGCCGCGTGCCCGCGCAGCGCGGTGAGTTCCGCCTGGCGGCCGACGAACGGCAGGGTCACGCTGCTGGCCGCACGGACGCCGTCCGGGGCTGGGACCAGGGCCTGCGGCCGACGCGCCGGATCGGGCTGCAGCAGCGCCAGGCAGCGCTCGCACAGGTCGGCCGGCAGTCCGGGTCCGGCCAGGCGCGGATCGGGCGGCAGGCGCTGGCTCTTGGCCTTGATCATCTCGCTCGCGGCCCCGACGTAGGGCGGCACGCCGGTCAGCAGCATGTAGAGGATGACGCCCAGCGAGTACCAGT
>Ga0302314_10007493_pt1 | contig 19616 bp, 21 predicted proteins | sample III_Palsa_N2_3_FD_200533 | JGI IMG/M metagenome (GOLD analysis project Ga0302314, IMG submission 200533) | Peat permafrost microbial communities from Stordalen Mire near Abisko, Sweden - III_Palsa_N2_3 | ecosystem: Environmental > Terrestrial > Soil > Palsa > Peat permafrost | place: Sweden...
GAGTGGTCATGGTGTGTGCGGAATATCGCGCGGGTCGGTCCGTTCGGTTGCCGCGACCTTGACATTCATGGTGGCGGGTTTCGTGACGGTCTTCGCAATCAGACATCTGTGGGGCGGCTAGCATGCGAAACATGAGCTCGTTTCTGGCCGGTCTGCTTTTCGGTGTCGGCCTGATCGTCTCCGGTATGGCAAACCCGGCGAAAGTGCTGGGTTTCCTGGACCTCGCGGGTCACTGGGATCCTTCGTTGGCCTTTGTCATGATCGGCGCGATTGCGCTTGCATCAATCGGCTTTTTTGCCAGCCGGCATACTGGAAAGCCGCTTCTCGACGACACCAGGCATCTCCCCACGAAGAAAAAAATCGATGTGCAATTGATTGTGGGAAGCGCGATTTTTGGAGCCGGTTGGGGGATAGCAGGATTTTGCCCGGGGCCGGTCATGGTAGCGGTGGGCGCGGGGAAAACCGAGGCTGTGATATTTCTTTCAGCGATGCTTGCAGGCATGCTCGCTTTTAACTTGTTCGACGCCAGGCGAACAATCCGGGGCAACGCGGATGCGCGTTAAGCCGTCATCGCGTACGCTAGCCCGGACGGACGAACGGTTTGAACGCGGTTGACACGCTTTCGGAGGTAGTGCCATGAAATCCCTGGTTGACCAGCTCGGAAAATACGCGATGTATCACCGCGACTCGCGCAACATCGTTTCGCACCTCTTTGGCATTCCACTGATCGTGGTCGCGGTTGCCACGTTGCTGGCGCGTCCGGCGGTTGGTGTAACGGGCACGCTGAGCGTGTCGCCGGCAATGCTGCTCGCCGCCGCGGTCGCCGTGTTCTATCTCAGGCTCGACATACGATTCGGTATCCTGATGACTCTCTTGCTCGCGCTGAGCGTGTGGGCGGGGAAGCTACTCGCGATGCAATCGACCGGACTGTGGCTCGCCTGGGGCCTGGGCCTGTTTTTTATCGGCTGGGTGATCCAGTTCATCGGACACTACTTCGAAGGTAGCAAGCCGGCCTTCGTGGACGATGCAATCGGGCTGGCGGTCGGGCCGCTGTTCATCGTGGCGGAGCTGGCATTCTTCCTGGGCTTGCGCGATCCGGTTCGCCGCGCGATTGAAGAACGCGCTGGCCCCATTCACGGCGGCACCGGTAAAAGAGCCGTTCGGTGACCGTTAGCCGTTTGTATGGCAGCGTTATCGCCGCGCATTCAGGAGTCTAGGGTTTACACCTAATTCGACAATAATCCCTTGCGCAGTCTGCTATTAATCTTAAGCGCGTACTTACCTACACTTGAATCACTGAAATGCGAACAGGGTTGTTCGCGAAGAAAATCAAGATTCGGAGGTAGGTCATGAAACTCGTTCAATCGCTTATTGTTGCTGCCGTCTTGGCTGTTCCGGCCGTGTCGTCTTTCGCTCAATCGAATGCGCCTGTCACTCGCGCCGAAGTGAAGGCTCAACTGGTCCAGCTTGAAAAGGCGGGTTACCAACCCGGCCGTGATGATCCGAATTACCCGGCTGATATTCAAGCTGCAGAAGCACGTGTTGCTGCGCAAAACGGCGCTGCAAACAGCTTCGGCGGTGTGACCGATGGCACGTCGGCATCAGGTGCCCGCGCCGTGGTGAGTCCCGCGCTGAACGACAACGCAAAGTCGGTTTACTTCGGCCATTAATCAAGATTAGTCAATCGCGTTACGAAACCGCCCAGCCACCCTGGCGGTATTGAAGACGGTTCGACGATGGTTGATGAGCGCGCAGCGATCCTGTGCGCTCATCCATTTTTCTCAACTATGTCGAATCAACGAATAGCACCTCCTCCAGCGGGGTTGCTCCGATCCCGATGGAATTTGCCCAGCTATAAGTTGGGCTTTTTTTGCCTTCGACGACCTGCAATGTCAAGTGACGGGTACGGGCGTCTTCAACCGAGTGTGCTGAGTGCGGCCGCGAATCGAGGGTCCTTCAGATACGCGACGTTAAACCGGCAGTACGGCGAAACGCCTTCCGCGTGCGGCGAGAACACGGTCCCCGGCGCGAGAATGACGGATTGAGCGAGCATCGCCTTGGCAAACTTGATTGAGTCTTCGCCATGGGGCAGCGCTGCCCAAAGATAGAGGCTTTGCTCGCTCACCTTGTAGATCTTCGCGCCCAGTGCGTGGAGCGCGTTGACGCCCGCTTCGGTCGCCCGCCGAAGCTTCTCCTGCATGTGATTGGTGTGACGCAGGAAATGGCCATCGCTCAGAATGGCCTCCAGCGTGCGCTCGCAATACTCCGAACTGCTCACGTGCGTCAGCATTTTCACATCGGCGAGATCGCTTGCCAGCGCCGGATCGCACGCAAGAAAACCCACACGCAACGCGGCAGAAACCGACTTCGCGAAGCTGCCGATATAAATCGTCCGGCGCAATTGATCGAGCGTCGAGATGCGCGTCAGCGAGCGCGGTTTCAGGTCCGCGAGCGCGTCGTTCTCGACAATCGTGAGGTCGTAGGTTTCGGCCAACCTGAGTATGCGATGCGCCTTCGCGGCGCTTGTGTCCGTCGCGGTAGGATTGTGTCCCACCGACTGCGTGAAGAAGAGTTTCGGCCGATAGGTTTTCAACTGCTCCTCGAGCACCGCAATGTCAGGGCCGTCGATCTCCCTCGGCACGCCGACCATGTTCGCGCCGCTCAACTTCAACTTCCCGAATAGCGGGTAATAACCGGGGTCGTCGACGAGTACGGTATCTCCCGGGCGCACGAAATATCGCAGCACCATGTCCATTGCCTGATTGGCGCCGTGCGTGAGCACGATCTGCGTAGGCGCCGCTTCTATCTCATACGCGGCCAGTTTTTGCTGAAGGTGCTGGCGCAACGGCAGATACCCGAAGCGGCTGCCGTAGCGAAACAGCGATCCCACGCCGGTACGAACCACGCGCTGATGAAATTGATCCAGACGGGTTTCCTCCAGCCATTCCACCGGCGGAAATCCTTCTCCCAGATTAAGAAACTCGGGCTTGTTCTGCAGTTGTTCCCGCATCAGCCAGACAACGTCCATCGCCCGATCCAGGGTAGTGGGTTCGTCCCCGACCGGCTGTACCTCGACCGAACGTGACACGAAGAATCCCGACCCTCGCTTCGGTTCAATCAGGCCGTTCGCCGTCAGGATGTCGAACGCGCTGATGACGGTGTTCTTGGAGCAACCGTTCCCCTCAGCGTATTCCCTAATCGATGGCAATTTGGCGCCGGCTTGCAGCAGGCCGTCTTTGATCTGTCTGGCCAGATTGTCCGCGATGGATCGAGGCAGGCCCGTCTTTTCGCGTTGCATGATCGTAGTTACTCCGTGTTCGACCGAATTGTTCTGGGTACAGTGATTTCACTGTCTCGTGAAAGTGTGCCTTTTAATAGGGTACAGCCGGCCTATTATTCGCTCGATCAAGAAACTTCCGCAAGCCGGGCACGCGGGGCGAATGAATGACAGAGAAAAGCCAAGGAGCATTGCAAGTGAACATCGATTCGAAGTTGCCGAATTTTCGTGGGCTGTCGCCGGCGCAACGCCTGAAGCACATCGCCCAGGCGGCGAATCTGAGCGACGCCGATCACGCGTTACTCGGCAATCCCGGCGCACTTTCGCTGGAAACCGCCAACGGCATGATCGAGAACGTAATCGGGACGTTCCAGTTGCCGATGGCCGTGGCCGGCTACTTCCAGATCAACGGACGCGACGTGCTCGTGCCCATGACGGTAGAGGAACCATCGATAGTCGCCGCGGCCTCGTTCATGGCGAAGATGGCGCGCGAGGCTGGCGGCTTCATCACGTCGAGCACCGGGCCGCTGATGCGCGCGCAAGTGCAGATCGTCGGCGTGAGCGACCCCCATGGTGCACGCTTATCGATCCTCAAGCACAAGGAGGAACTGGTCCAGCTCGCAAATAGCCGCGACAAGGTGCTGATCGGTCTCGGCGGCGGTTGCAAGGACATCGAGGTTCATGTGTTTCCCGAGACGCCGCGCGGGGCGATGGTGGTCGCGCACCTGATCGTCGATGTACGGGACGCGATGGGCGCGAACTCCGTCAATACGATGGCGGAGTCGGTGGCGGGTCGTATCGAGGAGATCACGGGCGGTAAAGTTCGCCTGCGGATCTTGTCGAACCTCGCGGATCTCCGTCTCGCCCGCGCGCAAGTTCGTTACTCCGCCGAAACGCTGGCGACCAAGGAGTATTCGGGTGAGCAAGTGATAGAAGGCGTGATCGATGCGTGTCTGTTCGCGGCCATCGATCCGTACCGCGCCGCGACGCATAACAAAGGGATCATGAACGGCATTGATCCGGTGATCGTCGCCACGGGTAACGACTGGCGCGCGGTCGAAGCGGGCGCGCATGCCTATGCGTGCCGGAACGGTCGATATACATCGCTGACCACCTGGGAGAAAGCGGGCAACGGTGATCTGGTGGGCACGATCGAGATGCCGATGCCCGTGGGTCTGGTCGGCGGGGCCACCAAGACGCATCCGCTCTCCCGGCTCGCCCTCAAGATCATGAATGTGCACTCGGCGCAGGATCTCGGCGAGATTGCTGTCGCCGTCGGTCTCGCGCAAAACATGGGCGCGCTGCGCGCGCTCTCCACCGAAGGTATCCAGCGTGGGCATATGGCGCTTCACGCGCGCAATATCGCGATGTCTGCGGGCGCGACAGGCGCGGACATCGATTGGGTAGTCAGAAAGATGGTCGCGGCAAACGATGTCCGTACCGACTACGCAATGACGCTGCTAGCAGGATCTCGCGACGCCTGATCAGCGACCTGACTGGCGGCCGAAACGCACGACGGCGGTACCGAAACAAAAACTTCCGCAAACGGAGGAGACAATGGAACATTCAGTATTGGACGCCGACGAGGCGTTAAGCCCGGCGTCCGTTGGCATGACCGCCGCAGTCGACGCGCAGACTTCCCACCTGGTTGAAGTCTGGGGAGACACCGTCGATATCCGGCATCTCGCGTGGTCGGTCGCGCTGGGCATAGGCATCAGCCTCGGCGCTTTTTTCTCGGCCAATTATTTTCTCGCGCTTTACGTACACGACGCCGCGATGACTCGCGCTTACGCAATGCTGGTGGGTCTCGCCGGCTGCCTGATCGCGGGCGCCGTGTGCGCGAAGCTGTTCAAGCCGAAACGCGTAGTGGTCGACCAGTCATCCGACACGGCTCGCCGTGAAGAAGTGCTCGACCAGCTTGCCGGCGAGGCGGGTGGCCTGGGGTTTGTTTCGGACTTGCCGCTGGCGGTTGCCACGGAGATGAAAGAGCTTGGTCTCTACGATGTATTCCTCAAACACGAGCAGCGCATCGACGCGTCAAAACGGGCGCTCGATGAGGGCCGTGTTACCACAGACGCCATTGAAGAAAATACAAGCAAGGAGTCCTCCTGATGGATGCTCTTGCTCACCAGGTGCTCGTTGCTGTATCCATGGGCCTGATTGGCGCCATCGTGTTCGCCGGGATCGGTCTTATCTCCGGGACGGACGAAACCACGACTCTTGCACCGCTCACATTGCTGGTTGCGCTACTCGGCGTGCCGCCCGCGGGCGTCTTCACGTTCTTCATGGCCGGGGCCGTGGCAAAGCACATGACGCACGCCATCCCGACCGCCCTGCTCGGCATTCCAGGCGACACGCTTGCGGCCCCCTTGCTTCAGCAGGCGACCATGCTGCGCAATCTCGGCGTGCCGCACATTGCGTTGCGAAAGATGATTTCGGGTGCGATTATCGCGGCCTTCGTCGCGGTGCCATTGGCCGTGCTCTTCGCTGTGTTGCTCGCGCCGTTCGGCCCGTCGATATCGAAAGCGGCGCCATGGGTGTTCCTTGCTGCAGCCGTAGCAATCGCGTACTTTTCATCGGGCCGATGGGCGTCGGTGTTGCTGCTCGTGCCGTTCGTGCTGGTGATCGTCGGGCTGCAGGCGTTGACCGGAAAATATGGCGTGAAACTCAGTGTCAGCTACTTTCTGGGCATTGCCATCGGTCCGTTGATAGCGGACCTGTTCTCGATCCTTTCGCCTGCCGATCGCGCGACCATGCGCCGCGATCGGGTCAAGACGTTCTCGCTTGCTCCCGACGTCAAGAGCTGGAGCGGCTACTTCCCCAACCCGCTCAAGGTGCTCGACCGGACGCAGCGGAACTGGACCATTGCGACGGCGGCGGTATCGAGCGCGACGTTCGTGTTCAGCCCGGTCGCGATGACCGTCGTGATGGGCGAACTGGTCGGCTCGCGGATCAAGCACGCGTACCATCGTTTGACTACGGTCATTGCTGCACGAAACGGCGTCACCGAGGCAACGTATATTGCCGAGGCGCTGATTCCACTGATCGCGTTCGGACTGCCTTTGAGTCCCGTGGCAGCGGGTCCGGCTGCGCCGCTTTTCAACGCGCCGCCGCGTTTTTTCGTCGATACAGCCACGGGGCACATGAACAATCTGCACACGCTGATGACGAGCTGGGAATTCCTCGGCTACGGATTATTGTCGGTGGTGCTGGCCGCGCTGATTGCATATCCGTTTTCGATGAACTATGCGCACCGGGCGGCTTCGTTCGTTGCTCGACGGCTGAGCCACGAAGCGATTATCGCGACGTTCGCTGGGCTGATCGTGGTGATCAGCGTGTGGGAAGGGCAGTTGCTGGGATTCCTGGTGATCGTGACGATCGGGCTGCTGGGAGGACTGTTGTCCCGGCGCTTTGGCTTTAACACCGGCGTTCAGTTCATGGGGTACTACGCGGCAGTACTGAGCGTTCCGGCGTTGACCAAATTGATCGCTTGAGGCGAGCCGGGCAGGCGCTGAATGGCTCCGCCGGCATGCACGAAAACCAGTCTCATTGCTTGAGGCTCGCCTTGATCTGCGGGGCAACGTCTGCGCCTGAGCGCGCAGCGTTTTCGCCGTGCTCTCTGGAAATGTTCGATCGATCCAAGCGACACCTGCCAGCGCTCAGCTCCCACAGAGAAGTGGGCGATTACGATCCGTCCTTCGGCGGCCACCCGCTTGGCGAGATGCGGTGCGCGCTGAGGCGTGATGGTATGGTGATCCAGGCTCGCGGCGAGCATCAAGCCGCCTCAGGAGGCAGTCGGCCAGCCAATAAGCGCGGCGCGACGCATGCTTGATCGAACCACCATTTCATGGAACGGCGTGATCAGCAGGATGTAGGTACGTCCCAAAAGATTGTGGCACCGCACGACAGTCGATATTGTCAGGTAACGCCCACCGCCCGCGGTCTCTGCCCGCGTCTCCTGAAAGACGGACACCCTGAAGTCGAGATGCTTGTCGTCTTCGCCAAGGACGATCTCGTCGACGGTGCGCTCGTAGATCCTGAAAATGGAGATGTGCTTTTCACGCTCGGAACGCGCGAATTCCTCCAGGTGCTTTGCCGTCTTCAGGCCAAATCCGGCAACGAGCGTGTCGCGTACTCGAAGGAGCTGTCCAATCCACGCGGCCTGATGCGAAAACATGAACCGGGCGAGTAGTTCGGGATCGGTGGTCGCGTTGTCCGGCAAGCGGATGGTATAGGCGTCCGCGAGGTTCGGGTGCGCATACATTTGCGTTACGCGCGAGCTGGCAGGTAGTGCGACGGAGGTCACGGACACACTTGGATTTTGCATGGGTAAGCGACTCCTGTGAGCGGCCCGGGGATCAGATAAGCGCGAGCCTTATTTGCGACTGTACACCCGCCGTGCATGTCACCTTTTCTATGGCTGAACTGCACTTTCCCATGCGAACGGAAACACCAATGCGTTGTGGTACGACCCTTCCGATCAGCGACCGTGCGCTGACGCGATCCCGCGAAGGATGAGATGGATTCCGGCGAGAAAATCGACACGGTCATCGTGAACGCGCAGCAGTCCGGCCACGCTGAGGGTGAAAGGATACTCATTGGGATCGAGCTCGGACCACACGGTCGACACCTCGTCCAGGAAGTTAGACCTGTCAAGGCCCTGCTCCCGAGCGATATGCGCATTCGCCGCGTTCTGCCCGCTCACGCCAAGGATGTAACTCAATAACGCGGACACCGCTGCCCACTGAGCGTCCTCAGGTACGCCGAGGGCGCGGACCTGCTGGCCTATGCGTTCGAGAATACGCACCATGGGCAACTGCCCCGGGGCACGTGTGAGCGCCGAGCCAACCCACGGATGTGCATCGATCGCGTCGAACATGCCTAGCGCGAGCGCGCGAATGGCCGCTTCTGGCTCCGCGCTGATCGACGGCGCGTTCATCGCGCTAGCGATGATGGCGTCGCAGGCGGCGATCAGCAGATCGCTCTTGTTGTCGATGTGCCAGTAAATAGCGCCAGGACCGGTGGCGAGCCGCTCGGACAGGGCGCGGAACGTCAGACCGCGCTCTCCGCTACCGTCCAGGAGCGCGATCGACGCCTCGATGATCCGATCCCGCGAGAGCGATTCCTCCCGTCGTTGCGTGCTACCTGCTTTTTTTACCATGCCGCTTCTTGACACCTCTGGAATGTTGTTCCAATATTACTCTGGAATGTTGTTCCAGAGTATGCCAGCAGCAGATCTTGTGGCGACTTCCGACCACTAGGGAATAAGAATGAATACTTCAGTTGCAATCATCGGCGCGGGGCTTGGTGGACTGACTCTTGCCCGTGTCCTTCACGTCCACGGGATTGCCACGACGATCTACGAGGCGGAAGCCTCGGCGAACGCGCGAGCGCAGGGCGGCATGCTCGATATCCACGAAAACAACGGACAGCTCGCACTCAAGGCGGCGGGGCTCTTCGATCAATTCCTCGACATCATCCACGCTGGCGGTCAGGCAACGCGAGTTCTCGACAAAGACGGCAATGTCTTGTTTGAAGACCCCGACGACGGCACAGGCGGTCGACCCGAGGTACCTCGAGGAGACCTTCGCCGGATTCTGCTTGACTCACTTCCCGCCGGCACAGTCCGATGGGGACACAAAGTCACAGCAGCGTCTCCACTCGGCGGCGGGCGGCACGTGTTGACCTTTGCTGGCGGCTCAACGGTGACTACCGATCTCCTCGTGGGTGCCGACGGCGCTTGGTCGAGAGTTCGTCCGCTTCTATCGGAGGCTAAGCCGGTGTATGTCGGCACGTCATTCATCGAGACGTACCTGTTTGACAGCGACACCCGCCACAAGGCGAGCGCGCAAGCGGTTGGCGGTGGCGCGCTGTTTGCGCTCGCACCGGGAAAAGGCATCCTCGCGCACCGTGAGCCCAATGGCGCGCTGCACACGTACGTGGAGTTGAACAGGCCAAAGGACTGGATTGACGGTATCGATTTCTCTGATGCGGTAGCTGCCAAGGCCTACGTTGCCAAGGAGTTCGATGGTTGGGCTCCGGAGCTGACAGCGCTTATCACCGACGCTGAGACGGACCCTGTGCCTCGCGCTATTCATGCGCTCCCGGTCGAGCACAGATGGGCTCGCGTACCCGGTGTGACACTGATCGGCGATGCAGCGCACCTGATGATCCCGTCAGGTGAAGGGGCCAACCTCGCCATGTTCGACGGCGCTGAACTCGCGAAGGCCATCGCCGCCAACCCCGGTGACGTTGAAGCTGCGCTCGTCGCGTATGAAAAGGACCTTTTTCCCCGCAGCGCGTCCGAGGCTGCGGACGCGCAAGGGATCCTCGATGCGTGTCTCGGCCCCCACGCGCCCCAGAGCCTGGTTGCTTTCTTTACTGGTAACCAGCCCGAGAGCCAGCCCGCAAAGTAACCGACCCGCGCCAGCAAATCGTCGTGTGATCGCGGCGATCGAGACGGCCGTTGCGCACGGCAAGACGGTTGACGCAGGCAATGCATCGAAGTGGACTCATGCACGCTTAGCTGCAACAGTCCAGCCGCGTAGGTGGTCGCGGCGGGAAGCACTCACTGCGCTTACTGACCAGACGCGTGTGCCCTGAGAAACGCCACATATCCATTCTGGGTCTTGAGGATCTTCCCGGCGCACTTGTCGTAGTCCGAACCTTTTGCGCTGTCCGGCCCATACATACCGCGGCACTGCGCAAAGAGGGTTAGCGTTGCGCCCGCACCTTTCGCCGCACGGGTCGCCGAAAAGCTGGCCTTACCCGACCCGGAGGGCACGTCGGTGTCGATTGCGACCCCGTCCGCGCGCGTGACAGGCGTGTCGGAGTGCTGTTCAATGTAGCGTTTTGTAAGCGCCCAGGCGGCGTCGCAGTTCGCCGCGTCGCAATCGACTGCCGCGTTGCGTTGAGCGTCGGCAAGGCTGGCTTCGTTGTAGACGAATTTCTGCGCTTGCTCCGCCTGCTTTTCGGGGGACGAGCAACCAGTGAGTACAAGCGCAACAAGTGCGAAAGCAGCAATCTTTTTCACGAATAAAACTTCCTTGGCCACGTTTGAGCACGATTATAGCTGCGCGCCCGAAGCATCCACAGATGAGCTCGTAAGGCTCGCGCAAGCATTTGTCAGCCGCGCACGGCTGTACCCTGGCCAGATGCGAGGCTGGGCGATATCGTTCTCAAGGTGCGGATCATGAGGTCCTTCACACTTTCCACAAGCAGCGAATCGGCCGTACCCGAGTACGAAACGACGGCAATGCCAACGTGCGGAAGCGGTGGCAGCATGTCTCCAACGGGCAAGATCCGCAGATCTGCAGGAACGGCCCCTCTAGTCAGCACGGCGACAGCAATGCCCGCTCTCACGATTGCCAGCAGCCCATCCTTGCTGACACTTTCATACGCCACGCGGTAGCTGACCTTGGCACTTTCGAGCGCACGCCGCGCCGCCTGATGGTCAAGCGTTTCAGCCACCGACAAGGCTATTTGCAGAGTGCCATCGCTTAGCGGAAAGAAGTCTTGCGATGCGATCCACACCAGGTCCTCCCAGCGAATCACCTGCTCCAGGTTCCCCTCTGGGGCGAGCGACACCAACGCCACATCTACGCGGCGCGCATCGAGCATTTTCTCGAGCAAGGGCGTAGGCGCGCATACGACTTCAAGTGCGACCCGCGGATGCTGCGCCGCTATCGCGCGCAGCACGGACGGAAGGAATTCAGTGCAATAGTCCTCGGGGCATCCGAGTCGAATCGACCCAGTGAGCCCGCGGCCGGTCACGTCGACCAGCGCCTCGTCATGGGCTCGCACCAGCCTTCGGGCGTGCGACAACAATCGATCTCCGCGCGACGTCAGTTCCACGCCGCGTGCGGTACGTACGAGCACCGCACCATCGACGATCTCTTCGATCCTCTTGAGTTGCATGCTGATCGCGGATTGCGTGCGGCCGACTTCCGCCGCCGCGCGCGTGAGCGATCCAGCGTCTGCTATTGCGACGAACGTCCTGAGCAAATCGAAATCCAGCTGCAACATGATGACATCAGCTCCTCGAATGGCAGGCATGAGAACTTTTCATTTCCACCCGCCGACTTAGTTCGCTTACATTGACCTTCGGCACACCTGCCTTCCACTCTGGACACAGTCATGTCAGCACAAACCGATCAGGACTTTTGGTCAAACGCTCAGCGGCACCTGATCCGCTACGGTGGAACATTCTCGCCCGTCATAATCGAGCGTGCCAGCGGCAGCCATGTCTATGATTCCACGGGCCGGGCGATACTCGACTTCACCTCTGGACAGATGAGCGCCATACTTGGCCACTCTCATCCGGAAATCGCCGAAGTGATCGCGGAGAGCGCGCGCAATCTCACTCACCTTTTCAGCGGGATGCTCTCGCGCCCAGTGGTGGATCTGGCAACGCGCCTCGCCGGCATCGCACCCAAGGGACTCGAACGTTCGTTGCTGCTCAGCACCGGTGGAGAAGCCAACGAAGCAGCGATCAAGATGGCGAAGCTCGTGACCGGTCGGCACGAGGTCATCAGCTTTGCTCAGTCGTGGCACGGCATGACGGGCGGTGCAGCTTCGGCCACTTACAGCGCCGGTCGCAGGGGTTACGGTCCGGCCGCCGTGGGGTCCTTTGCCATTGCGGCACCCTATCCGTACCGGCCACGATTCGAACGCAATGGTGCGTATGATTGGGCGGCTGAACTCGACTACGCATTCGACCTGATCGACAGGCAGTCCTGCGGCAGCCTCGCCGCGTTCATCGCTGAGCCAATCCTGAGCTCGGGTGGCCTGATCGAACTGCCGCAAGGCTATATGCGCGCGCTGAAAGCGAAGTGTGTCGAGCGTGGGATGCTATTGATCGTGGACGAAGCGCAAACCGGCATGGGCAGAACCGGAACCCTGTTTGCGTGCGAGCACGACGGCGTGGTGCCCGACATCCTGACCTTGTCCAAAACGCTCGGTGCGGGTCTTCCGCTCGCTGCCGTGCTGACGACCCAGGAAATCGAGAATCAAGCACACGAACGCGGGTTCCTGTTTTATACAACGCACGTGTCGGATCCGATGCCGGCAGCTGTCGGCCTGAAAGTCGTCGAGATCATCGAGCGGGATGGGCTGGTTGAACGCGCTGGTGTGCTCGGTGCTCATTTGCGCGACGGTCTGGAGACGCTTCAAAGCCGCTTTGAATGCATTGGCGATGTGCGCGGACGTGGGTTGATGCTCGGGATTGAAATCGTTGGCAACAGATCGACGAAAACTGCAGCCCCGGCGCTTTCCGCTGCGATCACACGTCGCTGCCTCGAACTCGGCTTGCACATGAATATTGTTCAGTTGCCGGGACTTGGAGACGTCTTTCGTCTTGCTCCGCCGCTTACCATTGCCGAGGCTGAGGTTGACAGGGGACTATCGATCATCGAGCAAGCTATCGAGGAAAGCGTGAGCACGTGACACGCATTGCCAGGTTGCAAAGCCCATGAGGCTAACGCTGTCAGTGGTCGAGCCGGCTGAAGCGGGAACAGCTTCTGCTGAAAGGTGCGAGCGGCCGAACTCCGCCGTTCAGCGGCCATTCACTTTTGAGCATCGAGGGATGGGTTATGGCCGCCGGACAGATAACCCATTTATCGCCGCCCCGAAAGCGACGTCAGTTTGCAGCCAAAATCGTAACTCACGGATGGCTATCTGGCACAAAGCCACAACTCGAGAAAAGCCGCTCCGACGCGTGGTTCCCGACAGTGACCATTGCGCAACATTGAGAATAACCCAGCATTGCCAGCGACCGTACAGCTGCGTCTAATAACGTGTTCGCGTCCCCCCTTTGCCTGAACTCTGGCGCGGTTGCGACGACGGCGATGACCGGGCAACCATAGGGCTTGTAGTCGCTTACAAGGCATACCGACCGAAGCGTTCCATGGTCGATGAAGTTCCATGACGCCGCGCAGACCCAATCGCCGTAGCGGCCGTCCAGGATAGCCTCCACTTTTTGAACATAGTGCATTTCGCGCTGCCCCGCGTCATCAATTGTTCCGCTAAACGCTTCGAAAAGCAGCGCGCCTAAAATTTCGGCATCCTTTCGATCGACCTCGCGCATATACGGCGGCGTTTGGCCAAGCGACGGATTGCTGGGAAGGATGCGTCGCCAAAGCCGCGCGGTTCGCTTTCCCGCTTCTTGCGACATGCCTCTAGCCTCCTTTCCGGCGTGATAAAAAGCGCGTGAGTTCGCGTGATTATCAGCGATACAAAATCAGGCATCTACGTCCGTAGCGGTCAATCAAAATGGTGCATGAGCACTCGTGAAACCTTGATTGCGGCCTCGAGCCGACATTCGTCATTCGCGCAAACAGATCGTTTTAAAGTCATGCCCTTGGGGATCCCCGTTTTTAACGAACTATCTTTAATCGATCGTTTTCCAGATCATCAGCGGACCGTAGATAACCTGGCTGCAACGTTTGGGCCGATCGCCCGCTTCATGCCTGCCCTGCTCGCAGACTCAGCGAGTCACCTTCGCCTTGCGTTCGAAAGCGCTTTCTGTAATCCCCTGGAGACAGTCCGGTCAGCTTGATGAACACTTTCCGGAATGATCCGACATCCTCGTAACCGACTTTCCAAGCGACCTGGTCGAACGACTGTTGGCTCGTTTCAAGCATCTCACGTGCTTTGCCGACCCGAAGATGCTGGCAATACTCTGTCGGGCGAAGACCGGTCGCCTTCTGAAATCGACGAAGAAATGTCCTTTCCTCCAAGCCGGCGCGCTGAGCCATCAAAGCAACTGTGGAATGGCGGGCACCGTCCTGCTGTAACCAGTGCTGCACTTCAAGAATCGTTTTGTCGCCGTGATTGAGCTTCGGAGAGAAGACACTGTAGTAACGTTGTTCTCGTCCCGGGGGATCGACCAAAAGGAAACGAGCAGTCTCTACCATTGCTGCAGAACCGAGCAGACGGTCGACCATCCTGAGTCCCAGATCGGCCCATGCCATCACGCCTCCCGCAGTAAGAATGTCGCCATCGTCAATCAGGAGCTTGTCACCATCCACGTGGATGTCGGGAAAGCGCTCAGCGAGGAGTTGCGTCTGCGACCAATGCGTTGTTGCCGAGCGCCTCGCGAGCAGACCAGTCTGAGCGAGAAGAAACGTCCCGACACAAACGGACGCCAGCACGGCGCCTCTCGCATGGCAGTCGTTCAGCCATTTCACGATTGGAGCGAAAGCATCGCCGATGGGCATGGTCCCGAGCGCGGGCGGAACAATCACGAAGTCAGGTGCACCGTCTGCCCATGGCGGGGACGAGTTGCCAGCGTCAAACTGAATGTGGCTGACTCTGAGCACCGGGTGTTCAACAGCGTTTGAACGCTGAGTCGACCGCTGAGTCGACCGCTGAGTTGACCGCAGATATAAGCGCTCGGCAATGTGGAACAGGTCCGTCAGCCCATGAACGGCAGCCAGCTGGCTCCCCGGATAGATCAGCAACGCTATTTCCACGGGTGCTATTTTCTTCGCCATTGTCAGTTTTGCCTCGTATTTTGTCAGATCCGCCAATTCGCCGAGCCGTCGCGCAAGCTTACTATCGAGTCTCACAGAATGCTTTTGTTTCTCGTCAATATCAGGAGATAGACATGACCAAGCGTGCACTCATCATCGTAGACCTGCAAAACGATTACTTCCCAGGCGGGAAATGGACATTGACGGGCATCGAGGCCGCTGCCGCCAACGCAGCGCGACTTCTTGAATCAGCACGTGCTGCCGGGCATCTCGTCGTTCACGTTCGCCATGAATCGCCAAAGAGCGACGCGGCGTTTTTTGTCGCGGGTTCCGAAGGTGCGGCGATCGCTCCGCAGGTGCTCAATAAAGAAGGGGAGCACCTCGTCCTGAAACATCAAATCAATGCCTTTCGTGACACCGGTCTCAAGAATATTCTGGACACTCACAGCATAGAAGAAGTGGTTATCGCGGGAGCAATGAGCCACATGTGTGTCGACGCCATCACGCGGGCATCGGTCGATTTTGGCTACAAGGCGACGGTCATACATGATGCCGTTGCCACGCTCGACATGGAATTCGGCGGCGTGAAAGTTCCGGCTGCGCACGTGCATGCGGCCTTCATGGCAGCCCTTGGCTTCGCCTATGCAACGATGTTGTCCACGGACGAATACATCAACGCTTAGTCCGTGTCGAAAACGGTCTCGCGCTTTGGGCGGGGATGCGAAAGGCGCTCCGCTTATCCAGTGCTCACTCGCCGCGTAGATGCGCGATGACCAGATCCGCCACCGCGTCGGGTGCTTCGCGAGGCGGAAAGTGCCCCACACCGTCCAGCACGACCCGCTTATACCCGCCCGTGAAATGCCCTTCCATCCCTTCCGATGATGCCGGTTCATCGTAGAAATCGGCGCCCCCTGGATCATCAGCGTGGGTGTCGAAAGCTGGTCGATGGTCGCCAGTTTCTCCCGCAGCGCGGCATACGCCGGATCGGAAACCTAGCCCTCACGCCAGCGCCGCCGATAACCGTTGAGCGTGATGGGCACCCAGTCGGGGTCATCGAAGGCGGCGGCGGTGATCGTGAATTCCTCGTCGCCGAACCAGCCGGGCGGCGACCACGTATCCGACTGCAAACGGGCGAAACCTTTGGGATCGGCGGCGACCGCTGCGGGAGCGGCATCGAGTGCCATGAACCACTGATACCAAAACTTCCGCGCCTGCGAGAAGTGCGGCAATTCGAATGCGCCTTTCGGCTGGAAGGCCAACGCGAGTCCGGCAATACGTCCAATGCGCCCGGGAAACAGCGCCGCGAGCGTATAGGCCGCGCGTGCGCCCCAGTCGTGGCCGACGACATCGAAACGATCGATTCCCAAGACATCGGCCAGATCGATCACGTCTTGTGCGAGCGCCACACCGGAACCGTCGCGCACCGTGTCGGCCGACAAAAAGCGCGTGTTGCCAGCGGAGGTTGGGTTTTGCACGATGCGCCGTTTTAAGAAAAAGCAACTAACAATCTGCCCCGCGACGCACCCGGGAATTTGTCATCGGCAATCGCCCATTCAAAACACCTTGGAAACTCATCAAGGCGAGTTCCGCAGAAAAGGGGGCTTCCGGCGTCCTATATGAACCGTATGAGACGCGCCCGGCATCGCGTAAAATTCCCCTTCGCTACCCACACAAGACGCGTCGCTCACGTCGCTCACGTCACATAGCCCATGCAAACGCCCGAGATCAAACCTGGCCCGAAAGAGAGCGAAGGCGTTGCCGTCATCGACCGTGCTTGCGCGATCCTGTTCGCATTCAGACCGGACGATGGGTCACTGACGCTTGCCGAGCTCGCGGCGCGTACCGGACTCTATAAAAGCACGCTGCTTCGCCTGGCGGGCGCGCTGATCCAGCACCGCTTGCTGCTGCGTCTCGACGACGGCCGCTATCAACTCGGCGCGGCCACCTTCATGCTCGGCGCGTTGTATCAACGCAGCTTGAATCTCGGCGATATCCTCGTGCCGTTGATGCGAGAGCTTGCCGAAATCAGTGGCGAAAGCGTGTCGTTCTATGTGCGTGACGAAGCGGTGCGCGTCTGTTTGCATCGAGTGGATTCGACGCATGCCGTGCGTTATCACGTGCGTGAGGGCGATGTCCTGCCGCTGGAAAGTGGTTCAGGAGGGTTGGCGTTACTCGCCTTCGGCGGGGCCGAAGGCGAAGCATTCCAGCGCATTCGCGACGACTTCTACTGCGTCTCCATGGGCGAGCGCGACCGCGAGACAGCCGGTATTTCGATGCCCGTCTTCGGCGTGCGCCAGACTGTGCGCGGCGTGTTGACGCTCGCGGGTCCGAGCTCACGAATCGATATGGCGTTCGTTGCGCGCAACATTGGCGCGTTGTTCGATTGCGCCGCCCGCGCAACTGACGCGCTCGGCGGCGACGCGCGCGCGTTGCGCAACGCGCAACGGCACGCAGCCAAGGTTTAGAGTAAATGAGTCAAAGCAAATGACGCTTGGCCTTGCCTGTGTATTTGTAGGCCATCTGACGCGGCATCGGGCCTTTATTACGCTCGTTGCGCCCGCGCTGTTCCCACGCATGCGACAGGATCCCGACCGCACGCGATAAGCAAAAGACGCCGCGCGCCAACTCCGGCGCGAAGCCGAGTTCCGCGTAGATCACGGCCGTTGCACCGTCGATGTTCATAGGCACCGGCTTGTTTTTCCGCTGTTTGAGCAACGCTTCAATACCGCGCGCAACCGCTGCGTATCGTCCACTGATTGAGCCTTGCTCAACGCTGGCATCGACTAAGGCAAGCAGCTTGATTGCACGCGGATCGACGGGATGAAAACGATGTCCAAAGCCCGGCAGATACTTGCCCTTCGTTTCAATAAACGCGTCCACGCCTTGCGCCACAGCATCGGTCTGTGCGGCGCCCGCGTCTTCGAGCGCGACGATCGAATCGTATAGCTCAACCGCTTGCTGGCCGGCACCGCCGTGGACGTCGTCCAGTGCATTGATGGCCGATGCCATTGCGCCGTTCAACGGCAGGCCGCAACTCGTCGCCATGCGCGAGATGGCAATGGACGGCGCGTGCGGGCCATGATCCACCGACGCCACGAGCGCCGCTTCAAACAGACCCGCCTGCGCTTTATCCGGCAATTCGCCGCGCAACATCAGCCAGATCATCTGCGGGAAACTGACTGCGCCGATCAGCTCCTGAATCGGAAAGCCGCGGACGTTGATCGATCCCGGATGGATATCGATGATCGACGTGCTCCAGTAGTCCGCGGCGAGCGTGGCGGCGTCAAATGTTTGCGTCATGGTCAGATCACTCCTTCGGCGCGCAGTTCGTCGATTTGTGTGTCGTCGAAACCGAGCGTGGCAAGATGCTCGCGCGTGTTGGCGGACAGCGTGGGCGCGGGTGCAGAAGGTGCAGTGTCGGCATCGGAAAAACGGAAACCGGCGCGGGTGACGCGTTGCCGGGTTGACGCGTCGTCGCTGTTGAACTCGTGCACGAATTCACGTGACACCAGATGCGGATGCGCGAGAATTTCCGGCACCGACATCACGCGTCCTGCCGGCACGCCGGCCTCGGTCAACTTAGCATCCCAATTCATCGCGCTGTCCGTCGCCAACGCCGCTTCAATCTCCCGCTTCAACGCCGCGCGATTCACCTTGCGCGTGTTGCGTTCGGAAAAACGCGGGTCGTCGGGGAGATCCGGCCGCCCGATCAACTTGCACAAACTCACGAACTGCTTCGTTTCGTTTGCCGCGATGTTCAGCAAACCATCGCCCGTTTTGAACGTCCCCGAGGGCGCTGCAGTAAAGTTTTCGTTGCCCATCGGCGCGGGTGTGACACCGGCGTTCAGGTAGTTCGACACGACCCAGCCCATGGTCGAGAGCGTGGCTTCGAGCATCGATACATCGAGCATCCGGCCGCGTCCATTCGCGCGGGCATCGACCAACGCCGCGCAAATGCCGAATGCCGCAGTCAGTCCGCCGACCGTGTCCGAGACCGGATAGCCGACGCGTAGCGGCGCACTGTCGGCATTGCCCGTCACGCTCATTACGCCGGAAATGCCCTGGATAATCTGGTCGTACGCGGGCCGCTTCGACAACTCGCCGTCCTTGCCGAAACCGGAGATCGCACAATAAATGAGCTTCGGATTGATCTCGCTCAAAGCTTCGTACCCCAGGTCCAACCGCGTCATCACGCCTGGCCGGAAGTTCTCCACGAGCACATCCGCCGTCTTCACGAGCGAGCGCAAGATCTCCTTGCCGCGCGCATCTTTGAGGTTCAGCGTGATCGACTGCTTGCCCGCATTGACTGCCACGAACGATGCACCCATGTCGCGCGCCGACGCATCTTTATCGGCGCCCAGGCGCCTTGCCAGATCGCCGCCTTCCGGGTGCTCGACCTTGATCACTTCGGCGCCGAGCAACGCGAGTTGATACGCGCAGAACGGGCCGGCCAATACATTCGATAAATCCAGCACCCGCACGCCAGCTAACGGAAGCGTCATGTCAAAACCTCATGTCCAAAGCTAAAAAGCCGATGCAAGACGTCATTGCGAAATTTCGTCGAGATTGCGATTGTTGGTACGCGGCCCGAAGATGCCGATCGCGCCCATCACCATCACCATCGACACGCTGATCAAAGCGAACACGCCGCTCACGTCGAAGTGGCGCAGCGCGAACGCGATCATGAAGCCGGAAAACATGGCTGAAAGACGCGAGATGGAATAGACGAAACCCACTGCGCGAGCGCGTAGACGCGTGGGGAACAGCTCGGTCTGATACGCGTGATAACCGACGGAAAGCAGGGTGCCGCAGAGCGTGATCAGCACGCCGAGGATCATCAGCATGACCGGCGATGTCTGGGTGGCAAA
>Ga0302314_10007494_pt1 | contig 19615 bp, 13 predicted proteins | sample III_Palsa_N2_3_FD_200533 | JGI IMG/M metagenome (GOLD analysis project Ga0302314, IMG submission 200533) | Peat permafrost microbial communities from Stordalen Mire near Abisko, Sweden - III_Palsa_N2_3 | ecosystem: Environmental > Terrestrial > Soil > Palsa > Peat permafrost | place: Sweden...
CCCGCCGCACACCCCGGCGACCACCCGGTGGCTGTCACTGCGCTTCAGCGGCGGACGGGACGGTGGCGGCTGGTCGTCGGCGGCCTGGCCGTCGCGAGCCGACTGGCCGCTGCGAACGGACTGCCCGCCAGGCGGCGGCACGGCGTGTTCGGTCATGCCACCATCCTCCGGCCCGCCCGGCGCCCTGCCCATCCGTCATCTCCCTGGTCCGACCCTGAGAGCAACCCTGACACAGCCCAGGGGGGGAAGCCCGGGAAGGTTCCTTGCCGACCCTGATGCTCGGCACACCCCGTCCGTGTGACGATCGTGGTGTGCCAGCAGACGTTCCACCGGACAGCCCCGAACCGCCCGCGCCGACGCGGGTGCGCAAGCTCTACCGGATTCCCGAGGGCCGGATGATCAGCGGGGTCGCCAACGGCCTCGCCACCCATCTCGGCCTGCCCGTGTTCTGGGTCAGGGCCGCATTCGTGGTGCTGCTGCTCGGCAACGGCCTCGGGGCGCTGCTGTACGCGGCGTTCTGGTTCGCGGTACCGATGGGCATCCGCGCCGACAGCCCGCCGACCACCTGGCAGTACGGCAACATTGGCCCGTACTCGCTGGTCAAGGAGCCGACCGGATGGCGGCGTGGGCTGCGCGCGGTGCGGCAGACGCTCCAGGGGGAGCCGGTCGGTGCGACCGGGGCGGCCGCGTCGGCCGCCGAGGGAAAGCCCGCCAAGTCGTCCGAGGAGGCGTACCGGGGGCCGCTGCTGGCCTTGATAGCACTGGTGGCCGGGGTCCTGGTGCTGTTCAACACGCTCACCCGGCAGTCCAGTTCGCCCTATGTCTGGCCGTTCCTGGTGGCCGGGCTCGGAGTCGCGGTGGTCTGGCGGCAGGCCGACGACGCTCGCTGGGCCCGCTGGTTCGCGCTCGCCGACGGCAAACGCGGCGCGGCGGTGCTGCGGCTGTCGGCCGGGGTGGCGCTGGTGGTAGCCGGGGTGGTCGGCTTCCTGATCGTCTCCGGCTCGATCGGGGACTTCGCCAAGGTCGCCCAGGCGGTACTGGCGGTACTGGCCGGGGTGCTGCTGCTGGCCGGTCCCTATCTGCTGCGGATGTGGCAGGACCTCAGTACCGAGCGCCGGGAGCGGATCCGGGCGCAGGAGCGGGCCGAGGTCGCCGCGCACATCCACGACTCGGTCCTGCACACGCTCACCCTCATCCTGCGCAACGCCGACGACCCGAAGGAGGTCTCCCGGCTGGCCCGGGCCCAGGAGCGGGACCTGCGGCAGTGGCTCTACCGCCCGGCCGGGGCGGACGAGCCGGACAGCCCGGTCACCCTCGCCGAGAGCCTGCGCCGGGTCGCCGCCGAGGTCGAGGACCTGCACGGGGTCCCGGTGGAGGTGATCTGCGTCGGCGACTGCCCGATGGACGAGAAGCTGGCGGCGCAGCTCCAAGCGGCCCGGGAGGCGCTGGTGAACGCCGCCAAGTACGGTGGCGGCGAGCCCGTGTCGGTGTACGCGGAGGTCGAGGGGAATACCGTGTGGGTGTTCGTCCGCGATCGGGGGCCCGGCTTCGACCTGGCCTCGGTCCCCGAGGACAGGATGGGCGTGCGCGGGTCGATCATCGGCCGGATGGAACGCCACGGCGGGCACGCCCGGCTGCGGGCGGCGCCGGCCGGAGGCACCGAGGTCGAACTTGAGATGGAGAGGGCGAGCGGATGACGGGCGGGGAAGAGCACAACGAGGCGGCGGAGCAACCGGCCACGGGCGTGCAGCGCCGGGCGCGGGTGGTCCTGGTCGACGACCACCGGATGTTCCGGACCGGGGTGCGCGCCGAGATCGGGCAGACCGCCGGCACCGGCGTGGATGTCGTCGGCGAGGCCGCCGACGTGGAGGAGGCCGTCGCGGTGGTCACCGCGACCCGGCCGGACGTGGTGCTGCTGGACGTCCACCTGCCCGGCGGCGGCGGGGTCGAGGTGCTGCGCCGCTGCGCCCCGCTGATGTCCGGCGGCACCGCGCCGGCGACCTCCGCCGAAGGCTCCGGGGCAGTGCGCTTTCTGGCGCTGTCGGTCTCCGATGCCGCCGAGGACGTCATCGGCGTGATCCGCGGCGGTGCGCGCGGCTATGTCACCAAGACCATCACCGGCGCCGACCTGGTGGACGCGATCTTCCGGGTCGCCGACGGCGACGCGGTCTTCTCGCCCCGGCTGGCCGGATTCGTACTGGACGCCTTCGCCGCGACCGACACCCCGCCGGTGGACGAGGACCTGGACCGGCTGACCACCCGCGAACGCGAGGTGCTCCGGCTGATCGCCCGCGGCTACGCCTACAAGGAGATCGCCAAGCAGCTGTTCATCTCGGTGAAGACGGTCGAGAGCCACGTCTCGGCGGTGCTGCGCAAGCTCCAGCTGAGCAACCGCCACGAGCTGACCCGCTGGGCCGCCGCCCGCCGCCTGGTCTGACGCCGCTCGGTCCGACGCCGAATGGTCCGACGCCGTCTGGTCCGACCCGGCTCCTCGCTCGGCAACGGGTGACGGCCGTCTCCTGGATTCCGGGCTGGGGTGTCGGTGTGGCGCCCTAGACTCGGGGACGATGAGCAGCCTCTTTGACGACATCCCCCTGCCCGGTCTGGACGCCTCGGTTCCGGCGCCGTCGGTCGGCGATGCCGCGTACCTCGATGCCCCCGTCTTCGACTTCGGTTTCGCCGACCACGGTCCGGGCGACCACGGTCCGGAGGGCCACGGTCCTGACGGTCCGGACGAGGATGCTCCCTATGAGGAGGAGCTTCCGCCGGACCTGTTCGCGGGGCGCTTCGACGCGCCGCCGCCACGGGACGACTTCCACCGGGACGGCGCGCCGCGTACGGTGACCGACCCGGCGCAGCTGCTGGACGGGATGAACCCGCAGCAGCGGGAGGCGGTGATGCACGCCGGGGGGCCGCTGCTGATCGTGGCCGGGGCCGGTTCGGGCAAGACCCGGGTGCTGACCCACCGGATCGCGTACCTGCTGGCCGCGCGCCAGGTGCAGCCGGGGGAGATCCTGGCGATCACCTTCACCAACAAGGCGGCCGGCGAGATGCGGGAGCGGGTCGCCGAGCTGGTGGGCCCGCGCGCCAAGCTGATGTGGGTGTCGACCTTCCACAGCGCCTGCGTGCGGATCCTGCGCCGGGAGAGCAAGCTGCTGGGCTTCACCTCCAGCTTCTCGATCTACGACTCGGCGGACTCGCAGCGGCTGATGGCGCTCTGCTGCCGGGACCTGGACCTGGACCCGAAGCAGTTCCCGCCGAAGTCCTTCACGGCCAAGGTGTCGAACCTCAAGAACGAGCTGATCGACGAGGAGACCTACGCCGGGCAGGCGGAGAACCCGATGGAGCGCAAACTGGCCGAGGCCTACGCGCTCTACCAGCGGCGGCTGCGCGAGGCCAACGCGCTGGACTTCGACGACATCATCATGACCACGGTGCACCTGCTCCAGGCGTTCCCGGACGTCGCCGGCTACTACCGCCGCCGGTTCCGGCACATCCTGGTGGACGAGTACCAGGACACCAACCACGCCCAGTACATGCTGGTGCGGGAGCTGAGCGGGGGCGCCAGCGGCTCCGGACCGAAGATGACCGTGGACGGCGAGTTCGTGAACCCGGCCGCGACGGCCCTGGCGTCGGTGCCCCCGGCGGAGCTGTGCGTGGTCGGTGACGCGGACCAGTCGATCTACGCCTTCCGGGGCGCGACCATCCGCAACATCCTCGACTTCGAGGAGGACTACCCGAACGCGACCACCATCCTGCTGGAGCAGAACTACCGCTCCACCCAGACCATCCTCAGCGCCGCCAACGCGGTGATCGAGCGCAACACCAACCGCCGGGCGAAGAACCTGTGGACGGCCGGCGCTGACGGTACCCGGATCGTGGCCTATGTCGCGGACGACGAGCACGGCGAGGCGCAGTTCGTCGCCGACGAGGTCGACCGGCTGTGCGACGCCGGTGACGCCAGGCCGGGCGACGTCGCGGTGTTCTACCGGACCAACGCCCAGTCCCGGGTGTTCGAGGAGGTGTTCATCCGGGTCGGCCTGCCGTACAAGGTCGTCGGCGGGGTGCGCTTCTACGAGCGCAAGGAGGTCAGGGACGTCCTGGCGTACCTGCGGGTGCTGGCCAACCCCGAGGACACGGTGCCGCTGCGGCGGATCCTGAACGTCCCCAAGCGCGGCATCGGGGACCGGGCCGAGGCGATGGTCGACGCGTTGGCGCAGCGCGAGCGGATCTCCTTCGCGGAGGCGCTGCGCCGGGTGGATGAGGCGTACGGGATGGCCGCGCGCTCGGTGAACGCGGTGAAGAAGTTCAACGAGCTGCTGGCCAAGCTGCGCGGTGTGGTCGACTCCGGCGCGGGCGCGGCGGCGGTGCTGGAGGCGGTGCTGGAGGAGACCGGCTACCTGGCCGAGCTCCAGTCCTCGACCGACCCGCAGGACGAGACCCGGGTGGAGAACCTCCAGGAGCTGGCCGCGGTCGCGCTGGAGTTCGAGCAGGCCGAGGCGGCGGCCGAGCCGTCCGAGGACCCGGACGCCGAGCCGGTCGCCACCGGGCTGGCCGGGTTCCTGGAGCGGGTCGCGCTGGTCGCGGACTCGGACCAGATCCCGGACGGTCCGGAGGGCGAGGGCGGTGAGAACAAGGGGGTGATCACGCTGATGACCCTGCACACCGCCAAGGGCCTGGAGTTCCCGGTGGTGTTCCTGTCCGGGATGGAGGACGGCGTCTTCCCGCACCTGCGCGCCCTCGGCCAGCCCAAGGAGCTGGAGGAGGAGCGTCGGTTGGCGTATGTCGGGCTGACCCGCGCCCGCGAGCGGCTCTACGTCTCCCGGGCCGTGCTGCGCAGCGCCTGGGGCCAGCCCTCGTACAACCCGGCCTCACGTTTCCTGGAGGAGATCCCGCCGGCGCTGGTGGACGAGCGCCGCTCGGCCGCCGCCCCGCCCTCGGCGCGCGGCTCCGGCTCGTCCTCCTCGTCGTCCTTCGGCGGCGGCGTGCTCAGTGGCGGCAAGCGCGGCGCACCGGCGGGCTGGGGGAAGAGCGCGGGGCGGATGAAGGACCGGCCGCTGCTCTCGCTCGCGGTCGGCGACCGGGTCACCCATGACCGCTTCGGCCTGGGCACGGTCGTGGCCGTCGCCGGTCCGGCGGACGACGCCAAGGCCACCATCGACTTTGGTTCGGAGGGCACCAAGCAGCTGCTGCTGCGCTACGCGCCGGTGGAGAAGCTCTGACGGCTGGCGGGCGCGGCTTGCGCGGCTGGCGCCCGGTCAGGCGCTCTTCCGGCCCGGCAGCCCGGCGGTTCCCGTCGCCGGGGCCGGCGGGCCCGGCGCCGGGTCGGCTGCTGCCACGGCCTCGGCCAGTCGGCGCCGGATCAGCTGGTGCACGGCGGGGTCCAGGGTCAGCGTGAGGTGGCCCGCACCGGGCACCCGGACGTTCTCCGCCCGCAGGTCCGGGTGGTCCAGCCGGGCGCTGTCGCCGGGCACGATCAGCGGGTCGCGGTCGCCCCAGAAGGACAGGAAACGGGTGCCGCCACACCCGGGCGCGGGGGCCCGCAATGCCGTGAACACCTCGCTGTCCGGCAGCAGCTGCCGGGCCACCGGCAGCGGCCTCAGCAGCATCGCGCTGCGGGTGCCGGCGTGCGGGGTGCCCAGGGTGACCAGGGTGTGCACGTGCTCGCTGCCACCGAGCACCTGCACGTAGTAGCGGGCGATCAGCCCGCCGAGGCTGTGGCCGACCACCGCGACCCGCTCACCGCCGTACCGCCGCCGGGCGCGGAGCACCTGCTCGCCGAAGGACTCCGCCGCCTGCCGCACGTCGGCGGTCAGCGGGCTGTAGTTGACCGCGTACAGGTGCTGGAAACCGTCGGTGAGCAGCGAGTGGCGCAGCGGGGTGAACACGGCCCGGTTGTCCAGCAGCCCGTGCAGCAGCAGCACCGGCGCGTGCGGCAGCCCCTGCGCCTGGTGCTCGCAGGCGAGCGCCGGCGGCGGCCACGGCTCGGACGAGAGTCCGGTCGGATACAGCAGCAGGTGCCGGGACAGGGCGGCCGTCTCCAGGGCGGCGTTACGGACGGCAGCTGCGGTGTGACAGAAAGGGATGCTCACGGCTCGGCCTCCCCGGGCACGGGCGCACGAGGGCGGGCAGACCCGTGTGCGGCTCATCGCTGCGCGCCGGGCCCGGTCCGGACTGATGGTGTCGGTGGGGGGCGGTTCCGGTACCGACGCGCAGTTAACGTTCGTTCTCAGTGATTCTCCCCTCGTTCGGGACGGCGAAACGATGCTGCGGTAGCGTGCGCTCAGTGCATGCGAACGCCTGTTAACGTCAGGTCCGCACGGCAGGCGATGAGCAGGCCATGAACAGGCGATGAGTGGCAGCACGCGGGAGCCCGCAGGGGGCGCCCCGCGACGACGCAGGAGGCAGCGATGGGCGTGTCCGGACCGATCCGCGTGGTGGTGGCCAAACCGGGCCTGGACGGCCACGACCGCGGGGCCAAGGTGATCGCCCGCGCCCTGCGTGACGCGGGCATGGAGGTCATCTACACCGGCCTGCACCAGACCCCGGAGCAGATCGTCGACACCGCGATCCAGGAGGACGCGGACGGCATTGGCCTGTCGATCCTCTCCGGCGCGCACATGACGCTGTGCGCCAAGGTGGTGGCGTTGCTGAAGGAGCGCGACGCGGCCGACATCAAGGTCTTCGGCGGCGGCATCATCCCGGACGACGACATCCCGCTGCTCCAGGGGCTGGGGGTGGCGGCGATCTTCACCCCCGGGGCCTCGACCCGGGACATCGTGGCCTGGGTCGAGGGCAACCTCCGTCCGGCCGCCTAGACCGGCCGCCCGGACCGGCCGCCTGGACCGGCTGCCCGGACCGCGACCTGGACCGGCCGCCCGGCCAGCTCGGCCAGCATGGCCGCGCGCAGCCGCAGGGTCGCGCCGAGCCGGGCGAAGGTCTCGGCCCAGGCCGGGACGGCATGGTCGGCCAGGACCGCCAGCTCCGGCTCCACCTGCGGCGGCAGCGCGCGCTCGGCCACCCCGACCACCCCGCTGTGGCTCCACGGGTAGCCTCCGGTCTCGGCGATCTGCTCCAGCGAGTCCAGCACCGCCCGGCCCAGCTCCTCGGGCCACGGCGCGGGGCAGGCGACCAGCAGTTGGAAGGCCTCGGCCAGCCCGTGCCCGGCCAGGAACTCGGCCGCCCAGCGGGCCCGCTCGTCCGTGGGCAGCACCGCCAGCAGCTTGGCGGCGCTGCCCACGGGTATGGGGTCCGGCGCGGGCAGCGCCAGCAGCGCCCGGGCCCAGGGGACGTCGCCCTGGCGGACCGCGGCCCGGGCCCAGGCGTCCCGCAGGTCCTGCTGCCAGGCGTCGGACACCGGCAGCGCCAGCAGCTCGGCCGGAGAGCCGTGGACCGCCCAGGTGTCCAGCGGGGCGGCGGCGATGACCTCGCCGAGCCAGAAGGCCCGCTCGGCCCGGCCGGTCGGCGAGGCGGCGGGGATGCCGTCGTGCTGCATCGCCGGGTCGCAGGCCGTGGGCGGGTGGACGGTCAGCCGGGACCCGGCCTCGGTGGCGGACACCGACACGCAGTCCCGCGCGCGCAGCGCCATCCGCCCGGCCAGGGCCGAACCGGGCAGCGCGGCCAGCAGCTCGGCGGCGGTCGCCCGGACGTTCTTGGCCCGGTCGTTCAGCGCGGCCTCCAGGAAAGGCTCGTCCCCGGCGGCCAGGCCCTCCTGGAGGGCGTCCAGGAACAGCAGCCGGTCCTCGGCCCGCTCGCTCGCCCAGCTGCCGCGCAGCAGCTCCCGGGCGGCGTCCGGGTCGCGTCGGCGCAGCCGGGTGAGGTAGGTCACCCGCTCCGCGAACAGCCCCTCCTGCCAGAGCCGCGGATCCTGCCCGGCGCTCTGCGCGGCGGCGTCCCGCTCCCCGGTGCCGGGGGTGCGCAGCACGAACCGCCAGTCCGGGTTGCGGTCGGCCAGCCACCGGCCCAGCGGACCGGCCAGGGCCACCGCGTCCGGGCGCAGCTCGCTGCGGGCCCGGGCGGCGTCCAGCAGCGGCGGGACCAGGGCGGCCGGGCAGCGGTAGCCGTGCCGCGCGGCGGCGGCCAGCCACTGCGGCAGCAGCTCGTTGAGGTTGGCGAGCTGCCCGGCGCCGCCGCTGCCGCTGCGGGCCGGGAGCAGCATGGCCAGCCGCTGCCGGGCCGGTTCGGGCGGCGGCGGCCGGTGGTCGGCGGCCGCGACCGGGGTCGGCGGGGCGGCGGGTCCCGGGCGCAGCCCGGCGCGACGGGCCAACGCCAGCGTCGCCGCTCGGTCCAGCGGCGCGGGCACCGGCCGCCGGTCGGTGCCCAGCAGCGCGGCGGTGACCAGGTCGGGCCAGGCGTCAGCGGCGCTGTCCAGCGGGTGGTTCGGTGCGGTGGTCATGCGGTCACCCCCAGGGTGCGGAACCGGATGTCGTCACTCGCCGCTTCGTCGGCGTACCAGGCGGTGACCGGGGTGAAGCCGCGGTGCCCGCACTCCCCGAACACCGTCAGCGGACGGCCGCCGGAGACCGCGGCCAGCCGCCAGAGCCCGGAGTCGGGGGTGCTCCGCCGGTCCACGGGTATCGCGACCGGCGCGGGGCCGTTGCTGTCGGCCAGCTCCCAGCCGAGGACGCCGGGCTGCGGGACCACCCGCTCCAGCACCACCGGCCAGGACTCCAGCCAGGGGTCGTCGCCGAGCGCCCGGCCATAGGCGTCCAACGCGGCCTCCAGACTCAGGCCGGGAGGTACGGCCTGTTCGGCGGGCGCGGTGACCGGGGCCGAGAACCGGGTGCCCAGGGCCGCCCGCAACGGGCGCGCGCCGGGGTGGAAAGCCAGCTCGGCGTCCAGCAGCAGGCCGGTGGGCAGGGCCGGCTCGGGAGCGGTCCCGAGGCGTCCGAAGGAGAGCAGCAGCGCGGGCTGCCCGCTACGGCTGCCGCGCAGCCAGATCCGCCGGGTGGTCAGTCGCTCCTCGGCGCGGTCGCTGCTGCCGAGGACCAGCCACCGGTCGCGGACCACCGGCCCGCGCAGCACCTCGGCGGCGTCCACAGTGAAGCCGACCCGAGCCCGGACCGTGGCCGCCAGCCCGGTCGGCAGGCTGTCCACCCTGCGGTAGCCGGAGGCGAGCAGGTGCAGCAACCCATACTCCTCCAGCAGCCGGGAGGGCCAGCCGGGACCGGACGCCGGGACCGCGCCCAGCTCGCGGGCCCGCGCGGCCAGTCCTGGGGCCTGGGCGTCGACCATCCGCGCGGCGACTGCGGCCCAGGAGGCCGGGCCCTGCTGCGGGGCGTCGGCGAGACCGGTCCGCAGCTGGTCCGCCAGCCGGGCCTGGAGCTCGGCCGCCCCGGCGTCCACCCGCTCGGCCCGGCGGGCGGCCCGCCGGGCCGCCTCGGGGCGCACGGCCTCGCCGTCCGGACCGGCCGCCCGCTGTCGGCCCTGTTCGCGGTCCCGGTGCTGCTGCCGCTCCTTCTCCCGGCGGGCCTCCAGCCAGCCGGTGGCCCAGTCGGGCGCGGCGGCCCGTCCGGTGCCCCGGGCGGACCAGAGCAGCAGCAGGCCGAGCGCGTGCTTGCAGGGGAACTTCCGGCTCGGGCAGCCGCACTGGTAGGCCGGGCCGACCAGGTCGACGACGGTCCGATAGGGCGTGCCGCCGCTGCCCTGGCACCAGCCCCACAGGGCGCGGTCGTCCGAGCCCGTGTCCGACCAGGGGGCGGGGGTCGAGAGTTTGGCCGCCGACTTCCGTGACGCGGCGTCAGGGGCGAGTGAGAGAACGTGCTCCGGTGTCCAGCGATCCTCCATGCAGCCGAAGGTAGCCGGAGGGTCTGACAATCCGGCTCGGTGCCGGCCGGCCCGTCCGGTCGCTCCGTCCGATCGCTCCGTCCGATCGCTCCGCCGATTGTCAGTGGTCGGGTGCAGAGTGGTGGTTGCGGGCGACGCCGGGCATCGGCGCCGGTTCCCTGTCGAGTCCCTGACGTGTGCTCACCTCCCTGAACCCCTCTCTGAACCCATCCCTGAGTCCATTCGGATCGAGGAATTGCCATGCCCACAACCACCGAGGCTCCCGCCGCTGCCACGGCCGAGCAGGCCCTTCGACCGCACGCCGAGCAGACCTTCGCGGCCGAACTGACCGCGCTCGCCGCCGCCGACGACCGGCCCCGTCCGGCCCGCTGGCGGCTCTCGCCCTGGGCCGTGGCCACTTACCTGCTCGGCGGAACCCTCCCCGACGGGACGGTGATCACCCCCAAGTACGTCGGCCCGCGCCGGATCGTCGAGGTGGCGGTGACCACCCTGGCCACGGATCGCGCGCTGCTGCTGCTCGGTGTGCCCGGTACCGCCAAGACATGGGTGTCCGAGCACCTGGCGGCGGCCGTCAGCGGCGACTCCACGCTGCTGGTCCAGGGCACCGCGGGCACCCCGGAGGAGGCCGTCCGCTACGGCTGGAACTACGCCCGGCTGCTGGCCGAGGGCCCGAGCCGGCGCGCGCTGGTGCCCAGTCCGGTGATGCGGGCCATGGCCGAGGGGCTGACCGCCCGGGTCGAGGAGCTCACCCGGATACCGGCCGACGTCCAGGACAGCCTGATCACCATCCTCTCCGAGAAGACCCTGCCGATACCGGAGTTGGGGGAGGAGGTGCAGGCGGTGCGCGGGTTCAACCTGATCGCCACCGCCAACGACCGCGACCGGGGCGTCAACGAGCTCTCCAGCGCGCTGCGCCGCCGCTTCAACACGGTGGTGCTGCCGCTGCCGGCCTCGCTGGAGGAGGAGGTGGCCATCGTCGCCCGCCGGGTCGGCGAGCTGGGCCGTTCGCTGGAGCTGCCGGAGGTCCCCAGCGGCTCGGCCGAGATCCGCCGGGTGGTCACCGTCTTCCGCGAGCTGCGCGACGGCGTCACCGCCGACGGCCGGACCAGGGTCAAATCCCCCTCGGGGAGTCTGTCCACGGCCGAGGCGATCTCGGTGGTGACCAGCGGGCTGGCGCTGGCCGCGCACTTCGGCGACGGGGTGCTGCGGGCCGGTGACGTCGCCTCCGGGCTGCTCGGCGCGGTCGTCCGCGATCCCGCCGCTGACCGGCTGGTCTGGCAGGAGTACCTGGAGAGCGTGGTCCGCGAGCGCGACGACTGGAAGGACTTCTACCGCAGCTGCCGAGACGCCGACCAGCGCTGACCGGCCGACACACCGCTGACACGACAGAAACCGCAGGACAGAAACCGCAGGACGGAAACCGCAGGACAGACGAAGGGGGAGGCTCGGATGACTGACGGACAAGGGGTGGCTCTGCTGGGGGTCCGCCACCACGGCCCCGGCTCGGCCCGGGCGGTCGCGGCGGCACTGGAGCAGTACCGGCCCGACTGCGTGCTGATCGAGGGCCCGGCGGAGGCGGACCCGCTGCTGGCGCTGGCCGCCGACCCGGACATGGTCCCGCCGGTGGCACTGCTGGCCCATGTGGTGGACGAACCGGCCCGCGCCGCGTTCTGGCCCTACGCGGCGTTCTCGCCCGAGTGGGTCGCGCTGCGCCACGCCCTGGACCGGGGGTTGCCGGTCCACTTCATCGACCTCCCGGCCGCGCACAGCTTCGCCCTCGGCCGGGACGCCGCCGAACTGGACACCGAACTGGCCGACGACCCGGACACCGGGTGGGACACCACCGAGCCGGACACCGGGCCGGACGCCCGGCCGCGGTCACTGCCGCGCGATCCGATCGCCGAGCTCGCCCGGGCCGCGGGCCACGACGATCCCGAGCAGTGGTGGGAGGACGCGGTCGAGCACCGGCGGCCCGAGCCCGGCGCGGACGCCCTGGAACCGTTCCGGGCCGTCGCCGAGGCCATGGCCGAGCTACGGACCGGTCCCGCCGGTCCCGCCGACGCCCGGCGCGAGGCGTACATGCGGCGGCAGCTGCGGGCCGCCCGGCGGGCCGGGCACCAGCGGACCGCCATCGTCTGCGGCGCCTGGCACGTCCCCGCGCTCGCCGCCCGCCACCCGGTCGCCGAGGACAACGCCCTGCTCAAGGGGCTGCCCAAGGTCAAGGTCGAGCTGACCTGGGTGCCCTGGACCCACCGCCGACTGGCCCAGGACACCGGCTACGGCGCGGGCATCGCCTCCCCGGGCTGGTACCAGCACCTCTTCGAGGCCGCCGACCAGACCTCGGTGCGCTGGTTCACCAGGATGGCCGCGCTGCTCCGGGCCCAGGACTACCCGGTCTCCTCCGCCCACGTCATCGAGGCCGCCCGGCTCGCCGAGACGCTGGCCGCCGTGCGCGGCCGACCGCTGCCCGGTCTGGCCGAAACCCTGGACGCCGCCAGGGCCGTGCTCTGCGAGGGCTCGGACGTCCCGTTGGCGCTCATCCGCGACCGGCTGGTCGTCGGCGACGTGCTGGGCGAGGTGCCGGCAGCCGCACCGGCGGTCCCGCTGCAACGCGACCTCACCCGGCTGCAACGGGCGCTGCGGCTGAAACCGGAGCCGGACGAACGCGAACTCGACCTGGACCTGCGCCGGGACACCGACGCCGCCCGCAGCCGACTGCTGCACCGGCTGCGGCTGCTGGCGATCCACTGGGGCTGCCCGGTCGACCCGCGCACGGCCGGAACCGGCACCTTCCGGGAGAGCTGGCGGCTGCGCTGGGAGCCCGAACTCGCCGTCGCCATCGCCGAGGCCGGGATCTGGGGCACCACCGTCGAGGCCGCGGCCGAGGCGCGGGCGGTCGACCGCGCCATCAACACGGGCAGCCTCGGCGAGGTCACCGCCCTGGCCGAGACCTGCCTGCTGGCGGAGCTGCCGGAGGCGCTGGGCGCGGTGCTCGCGGCCCTCGCCGACCGGGCCGCGCTGGACGCCGACGTCGCCCATCTCGCCGAGGCGCTGCCCGCGTTGGTCCGCTCGCTGCGCTACGGCGACGTGCGCGGCACCGACGCTTCGGCGCTGCGGCACCTCGCCGAGGGGCTGGCCGTGCGGATCTGCGTCGGCCTACCCCCGGCCTGCGCCAACCTCGACGCCGAGGGCGCCACAGCGATGGCCGCCCACCTGGCCGCCACCCACACCGCCATCGCCCTGCTCGCCGCCCCTCCGCCTGTCGCCCCTCCGCCTGCCGACGCCCCGGCCGCCGACCTCCCGGCCGCCGACCTCCCGGCCGCTCCGCCGGCCGTCGTCGGCCTGGCTGGACAGTGGTCGGCCGCTCTGCGCGGGCTGGCCCGCCGGGACACGGTGCCGGGGCTGCTGCGTGGCCGGGCCACCCGGCTGCTGCTGGACGACGGACAGTGGGACGCGGGGGAAGCCGCTCGACAGCTGGGCCTCGCCCTCTCGGCGGCGAGTGAACCGGCCGACGCGGCGGGTTGGATCGAGGGCTTCCTGGCTGGTGGCGGCATGCTGCTGATCCACGACACCAGGCTGCTCGGGCTGGTCGACGAGTGGCTCACCGGCGTCCCCGAGGCCGCCTTCCCGGACGTGCTGCCGCTGCTGCGGCGGACCTTCTCCGAGTTCGAGGCGGCGGTGCGCCGCACCGTCGGCGAACGCGTCCGCGCCGCCCCCGGGAGCACAGCGAGCGCGAGCGAGGGCGCGAACACGGCCCAGGACCGCCCCGGCTTCTCGGCCGCCGCCGACCCGGCCCGGGTAGCGGCCGCCCGCGCCACCGTCGCCCTGCTGCTCGGCCTGCGACCCGACCGGACACCTGACGACGACCGGACACCCGACGACCGGACACCCGACCAAAAAGCCTTACTGACGGAGGTTCAGTCATGAGCACCCCTACCGCCGCGGCGGACGAGCGGCTGCGCCGCTGGCGGCTGGTCCTCGGTGGCGACCCGGACGGCACCGGCTGCCGCCTCAGCGGGCGCGACCTCGCGATGGACCGCGCCCTGAGCGCCCTCTACCGGGGAGCGGGGTCCGGCCAGGGCGGTGGCGGCGCGGGCGGCGGCGTCGGCCGGGCGCCGGACCGGGGCCGCCCGCGCTCCGCCGGGCTCGGCGGCTCCGCGCCCGAGGTCGCCCGCTGGCTCGGCGACATCCGCGAGTACTTCCCCACCCGGGTGGTCCAGGTGATGCAGCAGGACGCCATCGACCGGCTCGGTCTGGCCCAGCTGCTGCTGGAGCCGGAGATGCTGGAGGCGGTAGAACCCGATGTGCACCTGGTCGGCACGCTGCTGTCGCTGGGCCGGGCGCTGCCGGAGACCACCCGGGAGAGCGCCCGCGCCGTCGTCCGCACGGTGGTGGCGCAGCTGGAACGCCGGATCGCGACCCGGACCCGCTCCCTGGTCGGCGGCGCGCTGGACCGCAGCGCCCGGGTCAACCGCCCGCGCCACCGCGACATCGACTGGAACCGCACCATCCGCGCCAACCTGGGCAACTACCTGGAGCCACAGGGCGACCGGCTGCACGGCACGGTCGTGCCGGAGCGGCTGGTCGGCTACGCCCGGGCCGCCAACTCAGTGAAGAAGGAGGTCATTCTCTGCATCGACCAGTCCGGGTCGATGGCCGCCTCGGTGGTGCACTCCGCGGTCTTCGGCGCGGTGCTCGCCTCGATGCCCTCGCTCCGCACCCGCCTGGTCGTCTTCGACACCGCCGTGGTTGACCTGACCGAGCAGCTGGCCGACCCGGTGGACGTGCTGTTCGGCGTCCAACTCGGCGGCGGCACCGACATCAACCGCGCGCTGGGCTACTGCCAGTCCCGGATCACCCGCCCGGCCGACACCGTGGTCGTACTGATCAGCGACCTGTACGAGGGCGGCATACGCGACGGGATGCTCAAGCGGGTGGCCGCGATGAAGGCCGCCGGGGTGCAGTTCATCGCGCTGCTGGCGCTGTCGGACGAGGGCGCCCCGGCGTACGACCGGTCCCATGCCGCCGCGCTGGCGGCGCTCGGGGCACCGGCGTTCGCCTGCACCCCGGACCTGTTTCCGGAGATCATGGCGGCCGCGATCCAGAAGCAGCCGCTACCGGTGCCGGAGGCCTGACCGGCGGCACCAGCAGCGCGGCCCACACCGTCTTGCCGTGCTGCTCCGGCCGGGGGACGCTGCCCCAGGCCGCGGTGAACGACTCGACCAGCAGCATCCCGCGCCCGTGCTCGTTCTCGTCGGGAGCGTCGGCGGCGTCGTCGGTGGCCGGCGCGGGGCGGGGCAGCTCGCGCGGGCCCTCGTCGTCCACCTCCAGCACCAGCAGCCCACGGGCGCTCCACAGCCGGCAGTGCACCCGGCCGCTGGCGGTGTGGGTGACCGCGTTGGTCACCAGCTCCGACATGCACAGCTCCAGGTCGGACACGGTGTCCGTGGAGAGCCGCCACATGGCGGCGGTGATCCGGACGAAGCGCCGGGCCAGCGCGACCGAGGCGGGGCGGCCCGGGAGAGTCGCGGCGGCCTGGCGGTCCATCGGCCAGGCGTTCCTGGCCGTTCCCAACTGGGCGAGGAGCAACGCTGACGCGGGCTCCCCCTCCTCGGCGTCGGTGGCGCCCTCGGCCGGAGGGCACTGGACGCGATGGCGTGGGCTGTGCATCGAACATCCGCTTCTTGAGCAGTCGTGCGAATACGGTCGGCCGGCGGCTCACAGCGGGGCGGCGACTCTCCGTACGTGCTCCGTCACTCATGAGACGGTCCTGGAGTGACTCGGCAAATGCAAGCCACTCCAGGCGTTTCCCTGCTCACGCGTACCGGCTTTCTGGAGTGCGGCCCCCGGCGCACTCCCCCCGCCGACTCAGCTCGGCAAGGACTCACCCTTGGTCAGGTTGCCGCAGCCGCCGCGCTTGGCGCCGCCCTGCTTCGGGATCACCGTGTTCGCCCACTGCCGGGCGGTCGCCAGCGCCGCCGCGCTGGGCACCGCGTCCTTCCGGACGTAGTCCCAGAGCTGGGCGTGGTGGTGGAGCAGGTCGTAGTCCTGCTTCAGCCGGGGGTCCTCGGCCGGAATCATCCAGGCGGAGTGCACCTGGACGAAGGTCGGCTTGGCCTGCCCGTAGATGTAGTCGTTCATGGCCCGGTGGTCCTTGTCCTGGAACGCCTTGGCGATGACGCTGTTGGCCAGACCGGCCGAGTCGATCACGGTGAGCCTGGTGGTGAGCAGCACGCCGCCGATGTCGGGGATCAGCAGCGAGCCCTGCTTGACGTCGAGGATGTTCGCCAGGGTGTTGAAGTCCTCGCCCTCGGCGGCGACGGTGCACATGGGTACCGTCGGGCTCCTCCGGAACGACAGGAACTCGGCGCGCTGCACCGGCAGCGAGAGCGCCAGCACGGCGACGGCGGTCACCGACCAGAGCACCCGGGCCCGGAGCTGGGACTGCTCCAGGGTCAGCACCGCGCCGATGGCGACCACCATCGCCGACAGGGCCCAGATCGGGGTGGCGAATCGGTCCAGCGGCATCCAGTCCTGGTCCAGGATTCCGTAGTCCAGCAGCGCGATCAGCAGCGGGGCGAGCACCCCGAGCAGCGCCCGGCGGCTGCGCCCGGGCCGGGCCAGCAGCGTGCCGAGCACCAGCACCGAGGCCAGGACGATGGACCAGCCCGCGAAGTTGAGCAGGTTGCCGACCTTGGCCAGGTCGCTCGGGTCCGGGACGGTCTGCGACTTGGCGACCGCGGTGTTGGGCACCCAGAGCCCGAACTCGGAGTGCCGCCACAGCAGGAAACCGCCGTAGGGCAGCAGCCAGGTCCCGATCGCCACGGCAGCGGCTCTGATCGAGTCGCGCAGCGTCGACCGCTTCAACAGCACCAGCAGCAGCAGCGGGTAGGCCCCGACGTAGATCGAGCCGTCCGGGCGGGTCAGCCCGGTGAGCAGGGTGAGCAGCCCGACGCCCACGGCGACCCTGGGCTCGGCCTCGCCGCCCCGGGCCGCGGCCCGCACCAGCAGCGCCGCCAGCACGCTGACGGTGAGCGCGTACAGCGGGTTCTCCAGCCCGGAGAACATCCAGATCAGGAACGAGGAGTTGAAGCCCAGCAGCACCGTCGCGGCCAGCGTCGCCAGCCAGGCGTTGCGCACCAGTACCCGGGCCGCCGCGGTGATCGCGACCAGGATTCCGATGGTGCACAGGACGGCCAGCGCCTTCGGGTACAGCACCAGGTCGGAGACGCCGAACCAGGTCCGGTGGTCGAACAGTCCCAGCCAGTGCCCGACCGTCAGCAGCGCCAGCCACGAGGGGTTGGAGTAGGCCTCGACCGGACGGACCCCGGCCTGGGCGACCGGCCCCAGGCCGGTGGCGACGCTGCGGGCGTAGGCGTAGGTGACGGCGGCGTCGTCGATCACCCAGCGGCCGAGTCGTGATCCCTGGTAGGCGATCAGCGTCGTGCCGAAGAGCACGGCGGCGCTGTCCTTCAGGGTCCGGTACTGGAGCAGGGCGCGACCGCGGACGCCCCCCGCCGGTGAGTAGGAGCGGGCCCCGGCCGTTGCCGGTGGGGTGGAGACGGTCGCCATGATGTGATCAATCTCGTGGTCAGTGCGGGACAGGCAACGGACGGAAGCGGGGCCCGGAGTGCGCCGGGGCCCGGACTCACACGGGCAGGCGTCGGAAGACCGGACGCGGCAGGTGCCGCAGGCCTGACATCACGAAGCGCATGGTGCCGGGCGCCCAGACCGTGTGGGCGTTCCGCTTCAGCCCGTCCAGGATGATGGCGGCGACGGCATCGGGGGTGGTGGCCAGCGGCGCGGGCTTGAGGCCCGCGGTCATCCGAGTGTGGACGAAGCCGGGACGGACGACCATCACGCGCACCCCGGACCCCTGGAGGGAGTCCCCGAGGCCCTGCGCGAACGCGTCCAGACCGGCCTTGGTGGAGCCGTAGATGTAGTTGGCGCTGCGGGCGCGCTCCCCGGCGACCGAGGAGAGCACGACCAGTGCGCCGTGGCCCTGGTCACGCAGGTGCTGTGCGCACACCAGCGAGGAGGACACCGCGCCCACGTAGTTGACTTGCGCGACCCTTGCGGCGGCGATCGGGTCCCGCTCGTCCTTGGCCTGGTCCCCGAGCACGCCGAAGGCCAGCAGCACGACGTCGATGTCGCCCTCGGTGAAGGCCTTGCCGAGCACCCCGGCGTGGCTGTCGGTGTCCGCCGCGTCGAAGTCGAGGACGGTCACCTCGGCTCCGAGCGCGCGCAGTTCGGCGGCCGAGGAGTCCAGCACCGGCGAGGGCCGGCCGGCCAGGTAGACCGTGCGGGTCCGGCGGGCGACCAGCAGCCGGGCCGTGGACATGGCGATCTCCGAGGAGCCTCCCAGCACGAGCAGGGACTGGGGGTCACCCAGGGCGTTCATCATGGGCAGGCGTTCCTTTGCGGGGCGTTCGGGGGCATTCGGGGGCGTTCGGGGAAGTTCGGGGAAGGACGGCGCGGGGGTCGGACCGGTCACCGGGAGGCTGGTCAGGGGCGGTCGATCACAGGCTCAGGCGGCGGGCGAGGTCGGACGTGAAGAGTCCGGCCGGGTCCAACTCGGCCCGCAGACGGCGAAAATCCCGCAGGCGCGGGTACATGTCGTCCATGCTCTCCGGGCGGAGCCGGGAGTCCTTCGCCAGGTAGATTCGGCCACCTGCCTTGGCGACCTTGTCGTCCAGTTCGTTCAGCAGTTCGCTGAGCCCGGACATCCCGGTCGGGATGTCCAGCGCGAGCGTCCAGCCCTCGGTCGGGAAGGACAGCCAGCCGGGGTCGCCCTCGCCGAAGCGCTTGAGCACGGCCAGGAAGGTCGGGCACTGGCTGCGGCTGATCCGCTCCACGATCTGGCGCAGCGTCTGCTCCTGGTCGAGGCCGATCACGAACTGGTACTGCAGGAAGCCGTTGGCGCCGTAGACCCGGTTCCAGTCCGGCAGGCCGTCCAGCGGGTGGAAGAAGGTGGAGATCTTCTGGATCGCGCCGCGCTTCTCCCGGGGCGCCTTGCGGTACCAGAGCTCGTTGAAGAGGCTGACGGTCACCGGGCGCAGCAGACCACCGGGCACGAAGCGGGGCGCGGCCGGCAGCGTGCCCGGGCGGAACGCCAGCGGGTCGCGCCGCTGCGCGGGGCTCAACTGGTCCAGCTCGGCGTGCTCGCCGCGGGTGAGCACCGCGCGGCCCATCGACGCGCCCTTGGCGAGCAGGTCGATCCAGGCCACGGAGTAGCGGTACCTGTGGTCGGTCTCGGTGAGCCGGGCCATCAGGTCGTCGAGGTCGGTGGCCCGCTCGGTGTCCACGCTCATCAACGAGGTCCGCACCGGCAGCAGCCGTACGGTGGCGGCGGTGATCACCCCGGTCAGGCCCATGCCGCCGGCGGTCGCGTAGAACAGGTCAGAATCACTCTCCCGGGTGACCGTGCGCGGCGTGCCGTCGGCCAGCAGCAGGTCGAAGGAGCTGACGTGTCGGCAGAAGCCGCCGCTGACATGGTGGTTCTTGCCGTGGATGTCGGACCCGATGGCGCCGCCCACGGTGACGTAACGGGTCCCCGGGGTGACCGGGACGAACCAGCCGAGCGGGAGCAGCACCTTCATCAGCTGGTGCAGGCTGACCCCGGCCTCGGCGGTGACCGTCCCGGCCTGGAGGTCGATCTCCCGGATTCGGGAGAGCCCGGTCATGTCCAGGACCGTGCCCCCGGCGTTCTGCGCGGCGTCTCCGTAGGAGCGGGCCAGTCCGCGAGCGACCGCGCCACGCGAGCCGGCCGCCAGGACCGCGCGGGTGGCCTCCTCAACGTTGGTCGGACGCTCGACCCGGGCAAGCGTGG
>Ga0302314_10007495_pt1 | contig 19613 bp, 21 predicted proteins | sample III_Palsa_N2_3_FD_200533 | JGI IMG/M metagenome (GOLD analysis project Ga0302314, IMG submission 200533) | Peat permafrost microbial communities from Stordalen Mire near Abisko, Sweden - III_Palsa_N2_3 | ecosystem: Environmental > Terrestrial > Soil > Palsa > Peat permafrost | place: Sweden...
GGGGAGCCTCGATTCGGGAGAGGACGGCACCAGCATGAGCTGGGTTGACGACTGGAGTGCGCAGGCAGCCTGCCGCACCAGCGATCCGGATGAACTGTTCGTTCAGGGGGCGGCACAGAATCGCGCCAAGGCGGTGTGCACCGGATGTCCGGTGCGTACCGAGTGCCTGGCCGACGCCCTCGACAATCGCGTCGAATTCGGCGTCTGGGGGGGCATGACGGAGCGGGAACGCAGGGCTCTGCTGCGTCGCCGCCCGACGGTGATCTCGTGGCGCCGCCTACTGGAGACCGCTCGTAGCGAGTACGAGCAGACCTACTCCATCGGCGACATCGGTGACATCGGTGACTCCGACTATGCAGAAGCAGGCTGAGATACAGGCCACAAGCCCGTAGGTTCCGCGTGCCACGGTTCCGCATGCCCCGCGATCCGGCCCTACCCAGGCCGGACCCGCGGGCCGCCGGAATGCCCGCGCGCACCCGTCACGGACGCCGGTTGAGGCCCTCGCCGATCTCCCGCAGCCCCTTCAGGTCGTGGACGTCCCCGGCCAGTGCCGCCACCTCCACCACCGGCACGTCCGGGTAGACCGAGACGAAGCGGTCGCGCATCCTCCGCTCCCGCGCGATCCGCTGCATCCGCTCGGCGTGCAGTCGCAGCAGCCCCGCCGCGAGCACCTCGGCCTCCACCGAGTCCGTCGGCTGCTCCTCCAGGTCCGTGCTCTCCAGGGTCTCTGCCGCCGCCAGGGCCCGCTCCGCCGTCAGCTGCGGCGCGCCGGTGCTGTGCACCCGGTTCAGGACCAGCCCGGCCAGGGGCATCCGGTCCGACTCCAGCCGGTCGACGAAGTAGGCCGCCTCCCGCAGCGCGTCCCGCTCCGGGGCCGCGACCACCAGGAACGCCGTCCCCGGTGCCTGCAGCAGCGCGTAGGTGCGGTCCGCGCGCTCGCGGAAGCCGCCGAACATCGAGTCCATCGCGGTGACGAAGGTCGACACGTCCTGCAGCACATTCGCGCCCAGGACCTTCCCCACCACACCGGTGACCATGGTCATCCCGACGTTGAGGAACTTCATCGCGCTGCGCCCGCCGACCTTCGCCGGGGCCATCAGGATCCGGATCAGCTTGCCGTCCAGGAACGAGCCGAGGCGGTTGGGCGCGTCCAGGAAGTCCAGTGCGGAGCGGCTCGGCGGGGTGTCCACGACGATCAGGTCCCAGTTGCCCTCGGCCTGCAGCTGGCCGAGCTTCTCCATCGCCATGTACTCCTGGGTGCCGGCGAAGCCCGAGGACAGCGACTGGTAGAAGGGGTTCTCCATGATCTGCCGGGCCCGCTCCGGGTCGGCGTGGGCGAGCACGACCTCGTCGAAGGTCCGCTTCATGTCCAGCATCATCGCCTGGAGCTCGCCGGTCCCGGTCACGCCCTTGACCACGCGCGGGGTGTTGTCCAGCTCGGTCAGGCCCATCGACTGCGCCAGCCGCCGGGCCGGGTCGATCGTCAGCACGACGACCTTGCGTCCCCGTTCGGCCGCCCGCAGGCCCAGCGCGGCGGCGGTCGTCGTCTTGCCGACCCCGCCGGAGCCGCAGCAGACGATGATCGCGGTCGCCGGGTCGTCGATCAGCGCGTCCACGTCCAGAAGCCGTCCGGCCAGAGGGTCGTGCCCGGTCTGCCCAGCCGACGAGGTCTGCGACGCGTTCTTCGGTGCACTGCTCATGCCGCCCCCTGCTCCTTCAAGGCTGCCGCCAGCCGGTAGAGCCCGCCCAGGTCCACTCCACCGCTGAGCAGCGGCAGTTCGTACGTCGGTAGCTTCAGTGCCTGCACGTCCGCGCGCTGCTCGCGCTCCAGCAGGACCCGCGCCGCGTGCTCGCGGCCCTGCGCCAGCAGCGGCTCGACCAGCTTCCTGGTCGCCGCGGGGATGGTCTTCCGGGTCCCGTTGCGGTTCGGACGCGCGCCGACGCCCGCGTCGGCCAGGGCCAGCGCCAGCTCCTCGGCGTGGTCGCCCTCGGCGGCGAGCACGGCCGCCTCGTCCAGGACGGGCGGGCGCACCATGTTGACGAACACCGCGCCGACGGGCAGTCCGGCCGCCCGCAGTTCGGCGACCCCGTCCACGGTCTCCTGGACCGGCATCTCCTCCAGCAGGGTCACCAGGTGCACCACCGTCTCGGGGGACTGGATCACCCGCATGACCGCCTGCGACTGGGTGAAGATCGGCCCGAACCTGGCCAGGTCGGCGACCTCGGTGTTGATGTTCAGGAAGCGGCTGACCCGGCCGGTGGGCGGCGCGTCCATGACCACCGCGTCATAGACCCGGCGCCCGTCGGCGCCCTTGCGGCGAACGGCCTCGCAGGCCTTGCCGGTCAGCAGGACGTCCCGCAGACCGGGCGCGATGGTGGTGGCGAAGTCGATGAAGCCGACCTTGCGCAGCGCCTTGCCGGCCCGGCCGAGCTTGTAGAACATCTCCAGGTACTCCAGGAGTGCCTGTTCGATGTCGATCGCGAGGGCGAAGACCTCCCCCTCGCGGTTGCCGCCGCGCTTGCCCAGTGCGCCGAGTGCGCCCGGCGCGACGCTCGCGACCTTCCGCTCCTCGTACGGCAGCGCCGAGATGCCGAACAGCTCCGCGATGCCCTGCCGCTCCTCGACCTCGATCAGCAGGGTCCGCCGTCCCTCGGCGGCCAGGGCCATGGCCAGCGCCGCGGCGACGGTCGTCTTGCCCGTCCCGCCCTTGCCGCTGACCACGTGCAGCCGCGCGCCCTCCCAGTCCGGCATGGTGCGTCTCCGTCCGCTCATGTCTCCGCTGATGCCTGCCCTTGCCGCGAGCGTAACCACGCCGCGCGCCGCTCGCCGGAACTCCTCTGCCCAGGCCGAGCGCTTTGCCTTCGTTTGTGTTGCAGATCACACGCGAGTGGCGGTCCCGGCGAGCGGTTAGAGTCCACCCATGACCAAGTGGGAATACGTGACCGTGCCGCTGCTGGTGCACGCGACGAAGCAGATTCTGGACAACTGGGGCGAGGACGGCTGGGAGCTCGTCCAGGTCGTGCCCGGGCCCAACAACCCGGAGCAGCTCGTCGCCTACATGAAGCGGGAGAAGTGATGGCCGAGGTCGAGAGCAAGCTGGCCGAGCTGGGCCTCCGGCTCCCCAACGTGGTGCCGCCGCTGGCCTCCTACGTCCCGGCCGTCGCGTCCGGCGAGTACGTCTTCACCTCGGGCCAGCTGCCCATGGTGGACGGCAAGCTCGGCGTGACCGGCAAGGTCGGCGCGGAGGTCACCCCGGAGGACGCCAAGGCCCTGGCGCGGATCTGCGCGCTGAACGCCCTCGCGGCCGTGAAGTCCGTGATCGGTGACCTGGACCGGATCGAGCGGGTCGTCAAGGTCGTCGGCTTCGTCGCCTCCGCCCCCGACTTCACCGGCCAGCCGGGCGTCGTCAACGGTGCCAGCGAGCTGCTGGGCGAGGTCCTCGGCGACGCCGGGGTGCACGCCCGCAGCGCGGTCGGCGTCGCGGTGCTGCCGCTGGACGCGCCCGTCGAGGTGGAGATCCAGGTCCGCGTCAGCGCGGCCTGAAGCCCGGTCGGGGTTGTCTGCCCCTCCTGAGCTGCCCGAACTGCCGCAGTGGCCAGGACGAGGTCCTGTTCCCTGCTCGCGTCCTGCCCCGTACGATCCGCCCATGGCTGAACAGCAGGGCAGGACGCACGGCAGGGCGGTTCCTCCGGCATGGGCGGAACGTATCGACGGGCTCGCGCGGGGAGAGATCACGCCCCCGCAGCCCCGGCTCGCCGCGACGGTGGTCCTGCTGCGCCAGCACGACGGCGGCCCGCAGGCGTACCTGCTGCGCCGCCGCGCCTCGATGGCCTTCGCCGGCGGCATGTACGCCTACCCCGGCGGCGGGGTGGACCCGCGGGACGGCGGCTCGGTGATCGCCTGGGCCGGTCCGGACGCCGAGGAGTGGGCGGAGCGGCTGGGCTGCCCGCCCGAGACCGCGCAGGCCGTCGTCTGCGCCGCCGTGCGGGAGACCTTCGAGGAGTCCGGCGTGCTGCTCGCCGGCCCGGACGAGCGGTCGGTCGTCGCGGATGTCAGCGGCGAGGAGTGGCGCGCCGCGCGGGCGGCGCTGGAGGCGCACGAGATCTCCTTCGCCGAGTTCCTCACCGGGCGGGGACTGGTGCTGCGCAGCGACCTGCTGGGGGCGTGGTCGCGCTGGATCACGCCGGAGTTCGAGGAGCGCCGCTACGACACCTGGTTCTTCGTCGCGGTCCTGCCCGAGGGGCAGCGCACCGCCGAGGTCCCGGGCGAGGCGGACCGGGTGGTGTGGCTGGCGCCGGAGCAGGCCGTGGAGCACGTCGGCAGCGGAGAGTTCCTGATGCTCCCGCCGACCGTCTCGACGCTGCGCGAACTGCTGCCCTACCGGACCCCGGTGGAGGCGCTGGCGGCGGCGGGGGAGCGGAGGATCACCCCGGTGCTGGCCAGGGCCGTGGTCGAGCCGGACGGACGGGTGGCGGTGAGCTGGCCGGGCTACCCGGGGCTGACGATGCGCTCCGAACGGCCGGGGGCGGTGCCGGGGAGCCCGGCAGGGCATGTGTCCACGGAATCGGGACAGGTTCCCGACCGCGGTCCGAGCCACGAGGGGAGCTGAGCAGTGGGAGGCATTGCCGGGCAGGCCACCGAGCGCGCGTTCTGCGTGCTCGCCCCCAACGCGTCGCCGATGACCCTGGACGGGACGAACACCTGGGTCCTGGCAGAGCCGGGGTCCGACCTGGCCGTGGTCGTCGACCCGGGGCCACTGGACGAGGGCCATCTGCTGGCCGTCCGCGACCACGTCGAGCGCAGTGGCCGCCGGGTCGCGGCGACCCTGCTGACGCACGGCCATCCGGACCACGCCGAGGGCGCCGCGCGCTTCGCGGAGCTGACCGGCAGCGGCGTGCGCGCACTGGACCCGGCGCTGCGCCTGGGCGACGAGGGTCTGGGCAACGGCGATGTGCTGGAGGTCGGCGGCCTGGAGCTGCGGGTCGTCGGTACTCCCGGCCACACCTCGGACTCGCTGTGCTTCCGGCTGCCCGCCGACGGCGCGGTGCTGACGGGCGACACGGTCCTCGGGCGCGGCACGACGCTGGTGGCGCACCCGGACGGGCGGCTCGGCGATTACCTGGACTCGCTGCGGCGGCTGCGCACCCTCGCGGCCGAGCACGGCGTCCGCACGGTCCTGCCGGGGCACGGCCCGGTGCTGGAGGACGCCCTCGGCACGGTCGAGTTCTACCTGGCCCACCGCGCCTCGCGGCTCGCCCAGGTGGAGACGGCGGTCGAGGCGGGGTACCTGACGCCGGCCGACGTCGTCGCCCATGTCTATGCGGACGTGGACCCGGCGCTGTGGCCTGCGGCGGAGTGGTCGGTGCGGGCCCAGTTGGAGTACCTGACGGAGCACGGGCTGATCTGAAGCGGTCCCGAGGACGGCTCGAGGACGGCCGAGGCTGATCCGGTGGCCCGGAACGCACGAACGGGTGAGGGGTACGGCCGGTCGGCCGTACCCCTCACCCGACGGACAGCGTCAGCGCGAGCGCCGCGCCAGCCGCTCGACGTCCAGCAGGATCACCGCGCGGGCCTCCAGCCGGAGCCAGCCGCGTCCGGCGAAGTCGGCGAGGGCCTTGTTGACGGTCTCCCGCGAGGCCCCGACGAGCTGCGCCAGCTCCTCCTGGGTGAGGTCGTGGACCACGTGGATGCCCTCGTCCGACGGAACGCCGAAGCGGCGCGACAGGTCGAGCAGCGCCTTGGCGACACGTCCGGGGACGTCGGAGAACACCAGGTCCGACATGACGTCGTTGGTGCGGCGCAGGCGGCGGGCGATGGCCCGGAGCAGCGAGATCGCGACCTCGGGACGCGTGGTCAGCCAGGGCTGCAGGTCACCGTGGCCGAGGCCGAGCAGCTTGACCTCGGTCAGCGCGGAGGCGGTGGCGGTGCGCGGTCCCGGGTCGAACAGCGACAGCTCGCCGATCATCTCGCTGGGGCCGACCACGGCCAGCATGTTCTCTCGTCCGTCGGGAGAGGTGCGGTGCAGCTTCACCTTGCCCTCGACGATGACATACAGCCGGTCGCCGGGGTCACCCTCGTGGAAGAGGGACTCGCCCCGGGCGAGCGTGGTCTCCGTCATGGAGGCACGCAGCTCGGCAGCCTGCTCATCGTCCAGTGCGGTGAAGAGCGGGGCACGCCGCAGTACGTCGTCCACTCGGTCCTCCTTGTCGGCCGTGCAGGCTTGAGGTGCGATCCCCATCATGCCCGACCGGGAAACAGTGCGATCAATCACAACAAGTGTGGCTCATGGAAACCAGTGCTCCGCACGGGGGTGCTTCCAACGGACATGTTCGGGCATGACGGGGCAGGCCGGAGGGTGTTTCGCCGGTTCCGGTGTCAGCCTCCGGTCCGGACCTCCTGCAGCAGCCCCCAGGTGAAGTGCGCCACGCAGCGGTGCTGTACGCCGTCGGCGTCCGGGGCGTCGAAGGACACGGCCCAGCGGGTGGGGGCACTGCCCTCCATGGGCACGGCCGAGGGGAACGCCGCGCCCACGTCGCCGACCACGCAGCTCCACGGCTGCAGGTCCTCGACGGTGCGCAGCACGGGCGGGGCGGTCCCGGGCGCACGGACCAGCCATTCGTTCCAGACGGGGCCGCTGCCGCCGGGGCCGAGCAGCACCTCGAAGCGCAGCCCGGGCCAGAGCGGAAGCGGCCAGAGCAGCGCGGTGCAGGTCAGGTCCCCGGCCCGGCGTCGCACGCGGGCCTCGGGCGGCCCGAGCACCAGCTGGTGGCGGTGCGCCCCCTGCGGCCCCCGGGCCGAGTGGGACATCGCCTGCCAGCGGCGGTTGGCCTCGCGCATCCGGGAGCGGTCCGCGCCGAGGCGGCGTACCGCCTCGTCCACCAGCTCGGGCCGGAAGTCGGCCATCCGGCGCAGCAGCACCATCTGGAACTCGTCCGGGCCGAGACCTTCGATCGCCATGGCTCAAGGGTGCCGCATCCTGCGGGTCGTCAGGCCGCCTGCAGGTGGCCGGTGACCGGACGGGCGGCGGCCCGGCGGACGGGCTCGGGGTAGCGGGCGCCCTGGGGGACGGCGTGGACGTTGCAGTGGGCCCTGGCGAGGCAGTGGCGGGTGACGGAGCCGCCGGTGACGAACCGGCGCAGGGCGCCGCGCACGTCCTGGGCGCCGGTCCCGACCACCAGGATGTCCTCGGGGCGGTCGGCCAGCTGCACCAGGGCCGGGCCCGCCGCGCCCCGGACGATGGACCGCTCGACGGCCAGGTCGGTCGGGATGCCGCCGAACGCCTGCTCGAAGGTGTGGTCGAGGCGGGCCGCGGCGGCGTCCTCCCAGACCTGGTGCAGCGCGCGGGGACTGCGGGCGCGCATCTCGGCGACCTCGCCGCCCGGCGGGGTCCAGGCGCAGACGGCGTGCAGCTCGGCGTTCAGTCGGCGTGCCTCCGCGGCCGCGGCAAGCAGGGCCTGCACGCTTCCCTGGGATCCGTCCACGCCGACGATGACTCGCTGACCGGTGCCTGCCATGACGCACTTCCTTGGTTGCTTGCAATAGGTTCTGGCAGAACCCACTCCACATCGCGCCCCCGGTCCGGGGCAAACGCCTTGACGCGTTCCCGACGCGGCGGCCCCGGCTGTTGACGCGCTCTTTGCGCGGGGCTGGTGTCCCGCCTGTGTCCGGCCTGCGTTCCGCCCTCTGCGCGTCCCGTTTCCGGAGTCCGGCGGTAGGCGACCTTGTGGGCACCTGTGATCGGTGCGAGGCTCGAATTCACGCGCGCCGACACCGGCATACCGGCATCCTCGTTCTGCGGAAGGGCGGTGGCCAGCAGATGTCAAAGAGCGTGCAGCGTGCGGGAATTGCGGCGGCCACGACCACCGCCGCGGGTCTGGCGGTCTGGGCGTTCCTCTCCATCCGCGTCCTGCGGGACGGCGCCGCCGCCCTGGTGCACCTCAACTGGGCCTGGCTGCCGCTGGCCCTGGTGGCGGAGTCCGGTTCGATGGCCGCATTCGCCCGCAGCCAGCGCCAGTTGTTACAAGCCGACGGTTCCACACTGTCCATCAGGTCCGCCCTGGCGGTCACCTACGCCGCCAACGCCGTCGCCTCCACCGTGCCGATAGCGGGGACCGGCTTCGGCACGGCCTTCAGCTTCCGCCAGTTCCGCCGGAAGGGCCTCGACACGGCCGCCGTCGGCTGGGCGCTGACGATCTCCGGAGTGGTGTCCTCGCTGGCCTTCGCCCTGGTGATCGCGGTGGGCGCGGCCCTGTCCAATGACACCGCGGCCTCGACGGTGGGCTTCACCACCGCCGTCGCGAACGCGCTGCCGGTGGTCACCATCCTGCTGGCGCTGCGCGCCCCCAGCGTGCGCAGCGGGGTCAACCGCCTGGTGGGCGCGCTGGTTTCGCTGTCCAGGCTGCTGTTCCGCCGTCCGCGGGCCGAGGCCGCCTCTGCCTTCGAGAACCTGCTCACCCGGGCCGCGTCCATGAACGCCACCCCGCGCCAGTACGCGCTCGCCTTCGTCGAGGCGGTGCGGAACTGGACCGCCGACTGCCTCTGCCTGGGCTTCGCGATCGCCGCGAGCGGTGGACCGGTCCCCTGGCGGGGCCTGCTGCTCGCGTACTGCCTGGCCAAGGCCGTTGCCGGCTTCGGCATCACCCCCGGCGGCGTGGGCGTGGTCGAGGTCACCCTGTCCGCGGCCCTGGTCCGGGCGGGGATGCCGGTCCGCCACGCGCTGCCGGCGGTCCTGCTCTACCGGCTGATCAGCTACTGGCTGGTGGCGGTGGTCGGCTGGGTGGTCCTGGCCGCGCTGTCGCGCAAGGGCCCGGCCGACGGCGGCGTGGGGGCGTCGGCCCCGGCCGAGGTCATGAAGTAGCGCCGAGGTCGAGGCGCGAGAGCAGCTGCCAGAGCATGGCCCGGCCGTCCGGGTCGCGTTCCCCGCGGACCTGTTCGACGAGCGAGAGCTCGGCGGACATGGCGACGACCAGCCGGGCGGCCGAGGCGGTGTCGGTCCAGCCCATGGCGAGCAGGTCGGGTTCGGCGTGCGCGGCGAACAGCGCGGTGCGGGCCGCGACCTTGCCGGAGACGGCCGGGTCGTTGCGTGCCTCCAGCAGCATCGCCTTGACGCCGTTGTACTGCAGGCAGGAGTCCAGGTAGGTCTCCATGCCCCGCTGCAGCCGGTCGCGCCCCGGCTCGACGCCGCCCATGGCCTTCGCCACCGCGCCGAGGACGATCTCGTGGAACCGCTGGTGCAGCGCGTTCAGAAAGGCCCCGCGGTCGGGGAAGTGGACGTAGAAGGTGCCCTTGGCCACGCCTGCGGCCGCGACCACGCGGTTCACGCTCATCGCGGCGAGCCCGTGCTGCTCGGCGATGTCGAGGCCGGCGTCCAGCAGCGCCTCGCGGGTCTGCAGGGCGGCGTCGGCACGGGAGGTCATGGGCCGAGTGTAGGGCGAGGGGGGCTGGCGGTGGCGAGCCCGTCATGAGTAAAGTGACCGACCAGTCGGTCACTGAAATCTGACGAAGGGGATTGCCATGCGAGCAGCGATCGTGGACCAGCCCGGAGAGGCACCGAGGATCGGAGAGCGGGAGGAGCCGCAGCGCACGGCGGGCCACACCCTGGTCCGGGTGACGGCCGCCGCCGTCAACCCGGTCGACCTGCACATATCCGCGGGCGGCCATCCGGCGGGCGCTCCGCCGCTGCGGCATGTGCCCGGTGTGGAGGGCGTCGGCACGGTCGTGGCGAGTGACACCCTGGCGGTGGGGACGCGCGTCCGGGTCGCCGTCCCCGGCGGCTTCGTGGACGGGACCTTCGCCGAACTGGTCTCGGCCCCCGACGCCGTCTGCGTGCCGCTCCCGGACGGACTGGACGACGACCTCGCGGCCGCGGTCGGAATCGTGGGCATCAGCGCGCTGATCGCGCTGCGAGAGGAGGCGGGGCTGCGGCCGGACGAGTCCGTGCTGGTCCTGGGCGCCACCGGCGGCCTGGGCCGGGCCCTGGTCCACCTCGCCAGGGAGCTCGGCGCGGGGCGGGTCGTCGCGGCGGGCCGCGACCGGGCCAGGCTCGACACCCTGGACGGCACCGCGGACGCCACGCTGCTGCTCGAAGCCGACCCCTCGGACCCGGCGGCCTTCGCCGCCCTGCTGGAGAAGGCAGGCGGCCCGGTCGACGTGGTGATGGACCTGCTCTGGGGCCCGTACGCCCCCGGCGCCCTCGCCTCGCTGCGCCCCGGGGGCCGCTATGTGAACCTCGGCCAGACCGCGGGCGCCACGGCCGCCGTCGACGCCGGAGCACTGCGCCACGCCCACGTCAGGCTCACCGGGTTCAGCGCCGCCACCCTGCCCCCGGACCGGGTCGTGGCCGCCTACCGGGAGGTCGCGGACATCGCCGCGCGCGGTGCCCTGGACCTCCCGGTCACCCGCCACCCCCTCGACGAGGTCGCCGCCGCGTGGGCGGCCCAGGCGGCCTCGCCCGGCGCGAAACTCATCCTGCGGCCCTGACCTCGCCCGCTAGGGTGAACCGATCCGCCCGGGTCGGATGCGAAGGGGGTCACCATGGTGGACGTCGCGCTGCTCACGGGGCGGACCATGCCCCGCGATGCCCCGGAGAACGGCCTGGTGGTGGCCGAGTTGGCGGCGCTGGGCGTCGGCGCCGAGGTCCACCCGTGGGACGAGCCCCTGGACTGGGCCGCCTTCGGCCTCGCGGTGGTGCGCACCACCTGGGACTACTGGGACCGGCACCAGGAGTTCATCGCCTGGGCGCAGCGCGTCGGGAAGCTGACCACGCTGCGCAATCCGGCCGAGCTGCTGGTGTGGAACAGCCACAAGGGCTACCTCGTCGGGTTGGAGGCGTCCGCCGTGCCGGTCGTGCCCACGCGCCTGGTGCGGCGGGGCGCCTCCGGCGCGGAGCAGGCACGCGCGCTCACCGCGTTCGGGGACGGCGAGGTGGTGGTCAAGCCCGCCGTGTCCGCGGGCGCGCGGGGGGCGCTGCGCACCCGGGCCGCCGACGGCGCGTCGGCCGGGCACCTCGCCGGGCTGACCGAGCGGGGGGACGCGCTGGTGCAGCCCTTCGCCGAGTCGATACTCTCGCGCGGCGAGAGCTCCCTGGTGTTCTTCGGCGGGACCTTCAGCCACGCGGTCCGCAAGGTCCCGGCGTTGGGCGAGTACCGCATCCATGAGCACCACGGCGGATCGGTGTGCCCGCACACCCCCTCCCCGGCCGAACTGGCCGTCGCCGTCGCCGCCCTCGCGGCGGCCCCCACGGCGACCAGCCACGCACGGGTCGACCTGGTCGAACTTCCCGACGGTCCGGCCGTGATGGAGCTGGAACTGGTCGAACCCGAGCTCTTCCTCGCACACGTCCCCTCCGCCGCCGCCCGCTACGCCGGCCACCTCGCGACGCTGCTCCGGTAGCGCGGGCTGTTCCGGCTCACGGAGAGGCAGGTGACGGACAGTCGGCACTTTCGCCGGCCACTGTTCGCCGCTTCGTCGGTGGCGCGCCGTAGGCTGATCGGTATGGCGAAGAGTGACGGTGCTGTGGTTGCCGGTGGTCCGGGGTTCAAGAAGGCGAAGATCCCGGCGACGCATACGGGGCTGGTGCGGCAGGCGCGGAGGATCAACCGGGCCTTGGCGGAGGTGTATCCGTATGCGCATCCCGAGCTGGACTTCGAGAACCCGTTCGAGCTGCTGGTGGCGACGGTGCTGTCGGCGCAGACGACCGACCTGCGGGTGAACCAGACGACGCCCGCGCTGTTCGCGAAGTACCCCACGCCCGAGGACCTCGCGGCGGCGAACCCCGAGGAGCTGGAGGAGATCATCCGGCCCACCGGGTTCTTCCGGGCCAAGGCGAAGTCGCTGATGGGGCTCGCGACCGCGCTGCGTGACGACTTCGGGGGCGAGGTGCCGGGGCGGCTGGAGGACCTGGTGAAGCTCCCCGGCGTCGGCCGGAAGACCGCCAATGTGGTCCTGGGCAATGTCTTCGGCGTGCCGGGGATCACCGTGGACACCCACTTCGGGCGGCTGGCCCGGCGCTTCGGCTGGACCGAGTCGGAGGACCCGGTGAAGGTCGAGCTGGAGATCGCCGAGATGTTCCCCAAGAGCGAGTGGACGATGCTGTCGCACCGCGTCGTCTTCCACGGCCGCCGGATCTGCCACTCCCGCAGGCCCGCCTGCGGGGCGTGCCCGATCGCGGAGCTGTGCCCCTCCTACGGCGAGGGCGAGACCGATCCGGCCAAGGCCGAGAAGCTGCTGAAGTACGAGAAGGGCGGGCAGCCGGGTCAGCGGCTGAAGCCGCCGGCCGACTACCCGGGCCTGCCGGCCTCGCCCGCGGCCGCAGGTGCGGGTACGGGCGCGGGTGCAGGCCTGTGACCAGGAGCGCCGAGCAGGTCGTGCGGGACGGGCTGCCGGACTGGCTGTGGCCGGTCCGCGACGCCGCCGAGCGGGTGGAGCCGCAGCAGCTGAGCCGGTTCCTGCCGCCCGCCGAGGGCGGCCGCCGGTCGGCGGTGCTGGTGCTCTTCGGCGAAGGTCCTGACGGCCCCGACCTGCTGCTGATCGAGCGCTCCCGCGCGCTGCGCTCGCACGCCGGCCAGCCCTCGTTCCCCGGTGGCGCGCTGGACCCCGAGGACGGCGACCCGGACGGTCCCGGGCCGGTCAACGCCGCACTGCGCGAGGCCCGCGAGGAGACCGGGCTCGACCCGGCCGGGGTGCAGGTGTTCGGGGTGCTGCCCGACCTCTACATCCCGGTGAGCGACTTCGTGGTCACGCCCGTCCTCGGCTGGTGGCGCGACCCCAGCCCGGTCGCGGCGGTGGACCCGGCCGAGGTCGCGGCGGTGTTCCGGGTGCCGGTCGCCGAGCTGGCCGACCCGGCGAAACGGGCCAGGCTCAGGCACCCGAGCGGTTTCCGCGGCCCGGCCTTCCAGGTCGAGGGACGCCTGGTGTGGGGCTTCACGGCCGGGGTGATCGACCGGATCCTGCACCACAGCGGCCTGGAGCGGCCCTGGGACACCGGCCGCGAGATCGAGCTCGCCGAGTACCCGTAGCCCGCGAAGGCTGCCCGCGAAAGGCCTGCTCGGAACCGAACCGGGCTGTCCGAACGTGACAAAAGTGACAAGCTCTGCCACTCCGGCCCCGGTCAGCCGACTGCGCGTGGGAAGGTTGGCCGTGCTCTTCCGGCCGGAGGAGGGTTCCACCCAGTCCAGGAAGCCGATTTGAACGTCCTCGACATTCTGCTGATCCTCGCTGCCTGCGGATTCGCCGTGTCCGGCTACCGGCAGGGTTTTGTCGTCGGTGTGCTCTCGGTGGTCGGCTTCCTCGGCGGCGGGCTCATCGCCGTCCAGCTGCTGCCCTATCTGCTGAAGCACCTGCAGGCGGGGACGGTGTCGTCGATCGTCGCCGTCATCGTCGTGATCGTCTTCGCCTCCCTCGGGCAGGCGTTCACCACGCACTGGGGCTGGAAGCTCCGCGGGCCGATCCACCGCAGCCCGGTGCGGCTGCTGGACGCGGTGGGAGGCGCGGTCGTCAATGTCGTCGCCATGCTGCTGGTCGCCTGGCTGATCGGCTCCGCACTTGCCGGAACGTCCCTGCCCACCATCGCCAAGCAGGTCCGCACCTCCAAGGTGCTCAGCGCGGTGCAGGGGGCGCTGCCGGCCGACGCGCCCTCCTGGTTCTCCAACTTCACCTCGGTGCTCGCCCGCAATGGATTCCCGCAGGTGTTCAACCCCTTCCAGAACGAGCCCATCGCCAACGTCCCGCCGCCCGACCCGGCGCTGGTGAACAGCGAGGCCGTCCGCGACGCCCGGCCGAGCATCGTCAAGGTGATCGGCACGGCGCCCAGCTGCGGCAAGGTCATCGAGGGCAGCGGCTTCGTCTACGCCCCGCAGCGGATCATGACGGACGCCCATGTCGTCGGCGGGGTCACCGACCCCACCGTCCAGCTCGGCGGCCGCACCTACAACGCGACGGTCGTGCTCTACGACTGGAAGCGCGACATCGCGGTCCTCTTCGTCCCCGGGCTGAACGCCCCGTCACTGGACTTCGCCGGCGCCGCCCAGAACAGCGCCGGGGCGATCGTCGCGGGCTTCCCCGAGGACGGGCCCTTCAACGTCCAGGCCGCCCGCATCCGGCAGCAGCTCGACGCACAGGGGCCGGACATCTACCACCGGGGGACGGTCACCCGCGAGGTCTACTCGATCCGGTCGACCGTCCGGCAGGGCAACTCCGGCGGCCCGCTGCTCAGCCCGTCCGGACAGGTGTACGGAGTGGTGTTCGCCAAGTCCCTCGATGACGCGCAGACCGGATACGCGCTGACGGTCGGTGAGATCGAGTCGGACGCGCAGCAGGGCAGCACGGCGACGGCGGCGGTCGGCACCGAGTCCTGCGCCCTCTGATGCCCTGACGCCCTCACGCCCCGGCGCCCTCACACCCTGGCGCTCGTTGCGGCTGTCGGTGCACTTGCCTGGTAGCGTCTGGGGCGCTCACCCGAGCCGATCAAGGTGATCTCGGGGACGGGCGGTTGGGACGAGGGGGAGGACGACACGCCATGATGGGTCACTCGCACGCCGTGAGCGGGGCGTTGCTGTTCGCAGCGACGGCGCCCTTCCTGCCCGAGGACGTGATGCACCGTCATCTGTCGCCCGCGGAGATCCTGATGGGCACGCTGCTCACCGCCGGCGCGGCGCTGCTCCCCGACCTGGACCACCATGACGGGACGATCGCCAACTTCCTCGGCCCGGTGTCCAAGCTGCTCTGCCGCTTTGTGGCGTGGATCTCCGGCGGCCACCGGCACGCCACCCACTCGCTGTTCTTCGTCGCGCTGATGTCGGTGGGCACCTGGGCCGGAGTCACCTACCTGGGGCGGGACTTCACCCTGGGCATGACCTTCTTCCTGGTGGCGCTGGCCGTGCGGGCGCTCAATGTCTGCCCGCCCGGGCACGGCTTCTCCGCCTGGGGCACCATCGTGGCGCTGTCCCTGCTCGGGACCGGCATCATCGCCAAGTTCATTCCCTCGGCGCCGGGTTGGCTGCCCTACGCGGTGGGCCTCGGCTGCGTGGCGCACCTGCTCGGCGACTCCATCACCAAGATGGGCGCGCCGTGGCTGTGGCCGCTGAAGACCCGCTACGAGATCGTCGTGATCAAGAGCAGCGGCAACAAGCTGGAGACCGAGATACTGGTCCCGCTCATGGGCCTGGCCACGGTCGGCCTGCTCTGGTTCACGGCGCTCTCGCCGCACACGCTGAAGCTCTAGCGCTGGCGCAGCCTGGAGGTCATCCAGCGCGCACGGCGGCTGAGGATGCTCGGTATGCCGGCGTGGTCCAGCAGCGCCACTCCGGCTGCCGTGGCGTCGGGGGCGGCGCCGGGGGGACCGCCGAGCGGTGAGCGCATGGCCGCCGCCTGCTGCTGAGGCGAACGGCGACGGGACAGTGGCGTGAGGGCGCGGTCGTGCATCCAGCTCATGCAGGAGAACTTCCCGCACGGGGGGTCGGGTAATCCCGTGCGGGTCCTGCCAATTGGCTGGAAACCTGTCCTGACGTCCGGCCGGCAGGTACAGGTCAGCGATCGGGTTCGGGGTCGCGCAGCCAGTTCAGCAGCTCGCGGGAGAAGCCCTCGGGGTCCTCTTCCTGCGGGTAGTGGCCGATGCCGTCCAGCAGTCGCCAACGGTACGGGGCCTCGACGTACTCGGCGGATCCCGCCGCGGTGCGGGTGAGCAGCACCGGGTCCAGCGCGCCGTGCAGATGCAGGGTCGGCACCCGTACGGGCCGCTTCATCCGGCGGGCGTACTGCAGGCCGTCGGGGCGGCCCATGGAGCGCATGAGCCAGCGGTAGGGCTCGATGGAGCAGTGGCGGGTGTTGGACAGCAGCATGGCCTGGCGGTACGTCAGCAGCGTCTTCTCGTCGGGACGGTGCCCCGGGGCGGTCCATTCGGTCAGGAAGGTGCCGACCTGCTCGGCGCCCTCGGCGGCGAGCTGCCGCTCGGGCACCCAGGGCCGCTGGAAGCTGAGCAGGTGCTCGGCCGCGCCGATCTGGCGGCGGTCGCTCATCAGGGCCCGGCGCAGGCGCCGGGGGTGCGCGCTGGACGCGACCGCCAGGCGCCGTACCAGGGCGGGGCGCATCACGGCGGCTGTCCAGGCGATGAACCCGCCGAGGTCGTGGCCGACCACGGCCGCGTCGGAGGCGCCGAGGGAGCGGATCACGCCGGTGAGGTCCAGCGCCATATTGGCCGGGTCGTAGCCGCGCGGGGTGCGGTCGCTGCCGCCCACGCCGCGCAGGTCGACCGCCACGGCCCGGTAGCCGCCCTCGGCCAGGGCGACCAGCTGGTGCCGCCAGGTCCACCAGAACTGCGGCCAGCCGTGCACCAGCAGGACCAGCGGGCCCTCGCCCAGCTCGGCGACGTGGAAGCGGCCGCCGTTCGCCGCGACGTCCCGGTGGGTCCAGGGGCCGTCGATCCGCGGATCGAAGGAGAATGAGTCGGAGGAGCCGCGGGTTCCGCCGAATGTGTTGTCAGACGACATGTGCTGAGACTGTCACATCTACTTCATGGTCGGCGCCGGGTGCGGTTTGGCGTTCTTGAGCACGTCCACGGTCGCCTTGGACGAGGCGATGGTCCGCTCGGGCGGGGAGAGCTTCTGGAAGAACCGGAAGGCGAGGTAGCCGAGGATGCCGGCGATCACCACGAACGCCCCGGCGACGATCAGGAACGACCAGCCCAGGCTGACGCCCAGGGCGTGGATGCCGTAGGCCGCCGCGAAGCTGAACATGGGGATGGAGGCGAGCAACACGACCGCGGCCGCCGCGCCGGCGCCACCGCCCGTGACGCCGCGCATGGCGCTCTTCTTGAGCTCCTGCGTCGCCAGCGCGATCTCGTCGTGCACCAGCGCTGACAGGTCGGCGGTGGCGGCGGCGAACAGCTGGCCGACTGTGCGCTCGGTCCCCTCCGAGTCGGCGCTGCCGTTCTCGGACCTGTAAGCAGTGGACATCCGGGCGTCTCCTCAGGTGTTCCTGTCACGTCGTCAGGGCACTCACTCTGTCAGATCATGCCTCCTGGCGGCCGGATGCCACCACTCGGCCTGCCGCCTACGCCGTTTCCGCCTCCTCCTCGCCGCACAGCCGCCGGTAGGTGCGGCTGCGCAGCCGCAGCAGCACGGCGGCGATGACGGCGCAGATCAGCGAGCCGACCAGGACCGCCGACTTGGCCTCCTCGGCGAGCACGGGGTCGTCGGCGAAGGCCAGTTCGGAGATCAGCAGCGACACCGTGAACCCGATGCCGGAGAGCACCGCGACCGCGAACAGGTCGGCCCACTCCAGGTCCGGGTTGAGCTCGGCCCTGGTGAAGCGGGCGGCCATCCAGGTGCCGCCGAAGACGCCGACGGTCTTGCCGAGCAGCAGTCCCAGCACCACGCCGAGCGGGGCGGCCCGGGTGAAGACGTCCGCGATGGCGTGCGGACTCATCGGGACCCCGGCTGCGAACAGGGCGAACACCGGCACGCACAGTCCGGCCGAGAACGGCCGGACCAGGTGCTCGATGTGCTCGGCGGGGGAGTGCTCCTCGCCCGGGTCCTTGGTGCAGCGCAGCAGCAGGCCCATCGCCACCCCGGCCACCGTGGCGTGGATCCCGCCCTCGTGCGTCAGCGCCCAGATGACGAGGGCCAGCGGCAGGTAGAGGTACCAGCCGCGGATCCGCATCCGGTGCAGCGCGTAGAAGAGGACCAGGCCGAGGGCGGCGAGTCCGAGCGCCCAGAACCGGATGCCGGAGCTGTAGAAGATCGCGATGATCATGATGGCGATAAGGTCGTCGACCACCGCCAGGGTGAGCAGGAAGGCGCGCAGTGCGGACGGCAGGTTGGTGCCGACGACCGCGAGCACGCCCAGCGCGAAGGCGATGTCGGTGGCCGTGGGGATGGCCCAGCCGCCGGGGTGGCCGCCGCTGCCGCTGTTGACGACGGCGAAGACGAGCGCCGGGAGCGCGACCCCGCACACGGCGGCGACCACCGGCAGCACCGCGGTCCTGGGGTCGTGCAGTTCGCCGACCACGAATTCACGCTTGAGTTCGATGCCGGCCACGAAGAAGAAGACCGAGAGCAGCCCGTCCTTGGCCCAGGCGTCCAGGGAGAGGTCGAGGTGCAGTGCGGACGGGCCGATGGTCCGGTCGAGGACCTGCTCGTAGGAGCCGGGCCAGGCGTTGGCCCAGACGAGTGCCACGACCGCGGCGATCAGCAGCAGGATGCCGCCGACGGTCTCGGTGCGCAGGGCGTCGGCGAGGAAGGCGCGCTCGGGGAGGGGCAGGCGTCCCAGGAACGGGCGGCGGGGCGCGGGGTCTTCGCTCACACGTGTGCTCCTCCGGACGCCTGGCGCGCGACGCTCGACGCTTGATCTGACGAGTCGTATGTACCTTTTGTCAGATGCTATCCGGATTGCTGGAAAACGGCGGAGGGGGACCTGCCCTGGAATCCAGGACAGGTCCCCCTCCGGTCCGAACGGGCTACTCCTCGTCGCCTGCGCCCGGGAGCTGGCTCTGGATCAGGTCCATCACGCTGGAGTCGGCCAGCGTGGTGGTGTCGCCGACGGCGCGGCCCTCGGCGATGTCGCGGAGCAGCCGGCGCATGATCTTGCCGGAGCGGGTCTTCGGCAGCTCGGTGACGATCTTGATCATCTTCGGCTTGGCGATCGGGCCGAGCACCTTGGCGACATGGTTGCGCAGATCGGCGACCAGCTCGCTGTCGTCGTGCGCGGTGCCGCGGAGGATCACGAACGCCGCGATGGCCTGCCCGGTGGTCGCGTCGGTCGCGCCGACGACGGCCGCCTCGGCCACCTTGGGGTGCGACACCAGTGCCGACTCGACCTCGGTGGTGGAGATGTTGTGGCCGGACACCAGCATCACGTCGTCGACTCGGCCGAGCAGCCACAGGTCGCCGTCGTCGTCCTTCTTGGCCCCGTCGCCAGCGAAGTACTTGCCCTCGAAGCGGGACCAGTAGGTGTCCAGGTAGCGCTGGTCGTCGCCCCAGATGGTGCGCAGCATCGACGGCCACGGCTCGGTCAGGACCAGGTAGCCGCCCCCGCCGTTGGGCACCTCGTGCGCCTCGTCGTCCACCACGGTGGCGGAGATGCCGGGCAGGGGGGTCTGCGCCGAGCCCGGCTTGGTGGCGGTGACGCCCGGCAGCGGGCTGATCATCATGGCGCCGGTCTCGGTCTGCCACCAGGTGTCCACGATCGGGCAGCGGTTGCCGCCGATGTGCTCGCGGTACCACATCCACGCCTCGGGGTTGATCGGCTCGCCGACGCTGCCCAGGATGCGCAGCGAGGACAGGTCGAACTTCGCGGGGATGTCGTCGCCCCACTTCATGAAGGTGCGGATGGCGGTGGGCGCGGTGTAGAGGATGGTCACGCCGTACTTCTGCACGATCTCCCAGAACCGGCCCTGGTGCGGGGTGTCCGGGGTGCCCTCGTACATGACCTGGGTGGCGCCGTTGGCCAGCGGCCCGTAGACGATGTAGGAGTGCCCGGTGACCCAGCCGATGTCGGCGGTGCACCAGTAGACGTCGGTCTCCGGCTTGAGGTCGAAGACCGCGTGGTGGGTGTAGGCGGCCTGGGTGAGGTAGCCGCCGGTGGTGTGCAGGATGCCCTTGGGCTTACCGGTGGTGCC
>Ga0302314_10007496_pt1 | contig 19612 bp, 27 predicted proteins | sample III_Palsa_N2_3_FD_200533 | JGI IMG/M metagenome (GOLD analysis project Ga0302314, IMG submission 200533) | Peat permafrost microbial communities from Stordalen Mire near Abisko, Sweden - III_Palsa_N2_3 | ecosystem: Environmental > Terrestrial > Soil > Palsa > Peat permafrost | place: Sweden...
CGGCCCCGGACGCCCACTTGGCTCCAAAAACCGCGCACCGGCACCCCACCACGACGTCGGAAAGACCGTGAAGCGCGAACTCACACTCGAAGCCCACCGCGCCGCCGCAGGATAAACGTCAAGAGAGCGTGACGACGATGCTGCCGTTGGTGACAGCGACCGTCTTGGAGGGCAGCGCCATGGTGGCCGGGCCCTGGACGACCGCGCCGGTGGTGATGTTGAACTGGCTGCCGTGGCAGGGGCACTGGATCACACCGCTGACCACCCCCTCCACGGTGCAGCCCGCGTGGGTGCAGGTGGCGCTGAAGGCCTTGAAGACACCGGCCGTGGGCTGGGTCACCACGATGTTGTCCGCGCGGTACAGCGTGCCGCCGCCCACCGGCACGCCGCTGGTCGGACCGACCGTCGTCGGACCGGAGGCGGAGGAGCCGGAGGAACCGCCGGAGCAGGCGGCCAGCCCCACCGCGGCCGCGCCCACCACCCCGACCGCCGCCGCGCCGCGCAGCAGGCTGCGCCGGGAGGGGCCGCAGCCCTCGCAGCCGACAGGCGGGTCCTGGTGGTCGAGGTCCTGGTCGGTGAGGTCCTGCGGGGCGGCGCTGGAGTGCGGCATGGTCCTGTGTGCTCCGTGGCAGACGGCGGGGATGCACACGGAACAACGCGCGGCACCCGGAGCCGGTTGCGGCCCCGGGTGCACCTTATGCGCCCGGCCTGTGGATCCCCTCAGCCGGTCTTCCGGCTACCGGTGGCCGCCTTCTTGACCGGCTTGGCAGCCTTGGCCGGCTTGGCCGACGCCTTCGCGGTCGTGCGTGCCGCAGCCTTCCTGGAAGTCGCGGGCTTCTTCTTCGGGGCCTCCCCCGACTCCCCGTCGAACTCGACCCGGTCCCCCAGGATGTCCCGCAGGAACTTCCCGGTGTGGCTCTCCGCCACCGCCGCGACCTGCTCCGGCGTGCCCTCGGCGACCACCGTGCCGCCGCCGTTGCCGCCCTCCGGGCCCATGTCGATCACCCAGTCGGCGGTCTTGATCACGTCCAGGTTGTGCTCGATGACGATGACCGTGTTGCCCTTCTCGACCAGCCCGGTCAGCACCTTGATCAGCTTGCTGATGTCCTCGAAGTGCAGGCCCGTCGTCGGCTCGTCCAGGACGTAGACCGTGCGCCCGGTCGAACGCTTCTGCAGCTCGGACGCCAGCTTCACCCGCTGCGCCTCGCCGCCGGACAGCGTCGGAGCGGACTGCCCCAGCCGGACGTAGCCGAGGCCGACGTCGGTCAGGGTCCGCAGGTGCCGGGCGATCGGCGGGACGGCCTCGAAGAACTCCAGGCCCTCCTCGATCGGCATGTCCAGCACCTCGGCGATCGACTTGCCCTTGAAGTGGACGTCCAGGGTCTCCCGGTTGTAGCGGGCCCCGTGGCACACCTCGCACGGGACGTAGACGTCCGGCAGGAAGTTCATCTCGATCTTGATGGTGCCGTCGCCCGCGCAGTTCTCGCAGCGCCCGCCCTTGACGTTGAAGGAGAACCGGCCCGGCAGGTAGCCGCGGACCTTGGCCTCCGTCGTCTCCGCGAACAGCCGCCGGACGTGGTCGAAGACGCCGGTGTAGGTCGCCGGGTTGGAGCGCGGGGTGCGGCCGATCGGCGACTGGTCGACATGGACGACCTTGTCGACCAGCTCGGTGCCGGTGACCCGGGTGTGCCGCCCCGGCACACTGCGCGCGCCGTTCAGCTCGCGCGCCAGATGGGTGTAGAGGATGTCGTTGACCAGCGTGGACTTGCCGGATCCTGACACCCCGGTGACGGCGGTGAACATGCCCAGCGGGAAGCTGACGTCCACGTCGTCCAGGTTGTGCTCGCGGGCGCCGTGCACGGTGATCTGCCGCCCCGGGTCGACCGGGCGCCGCACCTCCGGCGTGGGGATGCTGCGCCGCCCCGAGAGGTAGGCCCCGGTCAGCGACTCCTTGTTGGCCAGCAGGCCCTCGCGCGAACCCGAGTGCACCACATGGCCGCCGTGCTCACCCGCGCCGGGACCGATGTCCACGACCCAGTCGGCGGTGCGGATGGTGTCCTCGTCGTGCTCGACCACGATCAGCGTGTTGCCGAGGTCGCGCAACCGGACCAGGGTCTCGATCAGCCGGTGGTTGTCGCGCTGGTGCAGCCCGATGGAGGGCTCGTCCAGCACATAGAGGACCCCGACCAGACCCGAGCCGATCTGGGTGGCAAGGCGGATGCGCTGCGCCTCGCCGCCGGAGAGGGTCCCGGCCGCACGGTTCAGCGAGAGGTAGTCCAGGCCGACGTCGACCAGGAACCTCAGCCGCTCGTTGACCTCCTTGAGCACCCGCTCGGCGATGGTCCGCTCGCGCTCGGAGAGCTCCATCGCGCCCAGGAACTCGGCGCAGTCGCTGATGGACATCCCGGAGACCTCGGCGATGGACTTCCCGGCCATGGTGACGGCCAGGACCACCGGCTTGAGCCTGGTCCCGTTGCAGGCGGGGCAGGGGACCTCCCGCATATAGCCCTCGAAGCGCTCGCGGCTGCTGTCGGTCTCCGACTCCGCGTGCCGGCGCTTGACGAAGGGCACCACGCCCTCGAAGCCGGTGATGTAGGAGCGCTCACGCCCGAAGCGGTTGGTGAACTTCACCTCGACCTGGGTCTTGTGCCCGTACAGCAGCGCCTTCTTGGCGCGCTGCGGCAGCCCCGCCCAGGGGATGTCCATCCGGAAGCCGAGCTCCTTGGCGAGCGCGCCGATCAACCGCTGGTGGTAGTCCTTGGTGTGGCCCAGCGACCAGGCGTGGATCGCACCCTCCTCCAGGGTCTTCTCCTCGTCCGGGACGATCAGCTCCGGGTCCACCTCCATCCGCGTGCCGATGCCGGTGCACTCCGTGCAGGCGCCGAAGGGCGAGTTGAAGGAGAAGGAGCGCGGCTCCAGCTCCTCGTAGGAGATGTCGTCGAAGGTGCAGTAGAGGTGCTCGGAGTACATCCGCTCACGCTCGGGGTCGTCCTCGGGGAGGTCGACGAAGTCCAGCACGACCGTGCCGCCGGAGAGCTTCAGCGCCGTCTCGACGGAGTCGGTGAGGCGGCGCTGGGCGCTCTGCTTCACCGTGAGCCGGTCGATGACGACCTCGATGGTGTGCTTCTCCTGCTTCTTGAGCACGGGCGGCTCGGTCAGCTGGATGGTCTCGCCGTCGACCCGGGCGCGGGAGTAGCCCTTGGTCTGCAGATCGGCGAAGAGCTCGACGAACTCGCCCTTGCGGGCCCGGACCAGCGGGCTGAGCAGCTGGAACCGCGTCCCCTCCTTGAGTTCGAGCACCTTGTCGACGATCTGCTGCGGCGACTGGCGGGCGATCGGGCGGCCGCACTCGGGGCAGTGCGGGTGGCCGATGCGCGCGAACAGCAGGCGCAGGTAGTCGTAGACCTCGGTGATCGTCCCGACCGTGGACCGCGGGTTGCGCGAGGTGGACTTCTGGTCGATGGAGACGGCCGGGGATAGGCCCTCGATGAAGTCGACGTCGGGCTTGTCCATCTGGCCCAGGAACTGCCGGGCGTAGGAGGACAGCGACTCGACGTAGCGGCGCTGGCCCTCGGCGAAGATCGTGTCGAAGGCGAGCGAGGACTTGCCCGAGCCGGACAGCCCGGTGAAGACGATGAGGGAGTCGCGAGGCAGGTCGAGCGAGACATTCTTGAGGTTGTGCTCGCGAGCACCGCGGACGATGAGGCGGTCTGCCACGCTAATGCGCCTTCCGGAACGGAGGAAGTCGGGAGGTCCTGGATGGGGCGGATCCGGGGCCGCCCGACGTAGGAGGGGCGGCGCAGGGACGCGCATGGGGCCGATCTGCTCACCATCGTAGGCAACCTGGTGGGCATCCGGCCGCTGCGGGCGCTGCGTCACTGAGACTATGGGAGCACGTGTTCGATTTTCAGGGCAATCGAGATTGCTCACCCGAACGAGTGATAGGTGCGACGGTATCGTGAACCGACCCGCACCCGGAGCAACGACCGCACGGCGCGCGGGACACGCAATCCTCGCGAACGGGAGATCTCACTGCCATGGCCGCGCCAAGCCAGACCATCGCCTCCGTCACCGCCGCCCACGACCGCCTGCTGCGCACCGTCGAGCGGATGCGTCCCGAGCAGGTCTTCCAGCCCTCCGCGCTACCGGGATGGACGCGCGGCCACGTCCTCACCCATATCGCCCGCAACGCGGACGCCCTGTGCAACCTGCTCAGGGGCGCACGCACCGCGCAGCCCATCCCGATGTACCCGAGCCCGGACTCGCGCGACCGCGGCATCGAGGACGGCTCCAAGCGGACCCTGGACGAGCAGCTGGCCGACCTCCACGCCTCGGCCCTGCGCTTCGCCGCAGCGGTGGAGGCCATGCACGGAGCCGCCTGGGCCGTCGAAGTACCGCACCGCACCGGCCCGTTCCCGGCCGCGCGGGTACCGCAGAAGCGCCTCGGCGAGATCGAGTACCACCACGTCGACCTGGGCCTCGACTACACCCCGGCCCAGTGGCCGGCCGACTTCGTCGCCCCGGAGCTGAGCGCGCTCACCGCCCGCCACCTCGGCACCGGCGCGATCACCCCCGAGCTCCTGCGGAGCGTCGCCGACGCGCCCGAGCACGCGCTCCTCGCCTGGCTCTCCGGCCGCTCCGACGGTTCGGACCTGGGCCTGCCCGCCGACGCGCTTCCCGTCCTTCCGCCACTAAGCTGAGCAGCATGTCGTACCACGGAGCAGTCAAGGTCGGCGGGACGCCGGACGTACGGGAGTTGGCCCACCTGGTGATCACCAAGGTCGCCGTCGGCCCGATGAACAACAACGCGTACCTGCTGCGCTGCCGCGCCACCGATGAGCAGCTGCTCATCGACGCCGCCGCCGACGCACCGGTCCTGCTGGAGACGGTCGGCGAGAACCTCGCCACCGTCGTCACCACGCACCGCCACCACGACCACTGGAGCGCCCTCGCCGAGGTCGTCGCCGCCACCGGCGCCCGCACGGCGGCAGGCAGGATCGACGCCGAGGGCATCGACGTCCCCACCGACGTTCCGCTCGACGACGGCGACACCCTGCACGTCGGCGACGTCTCCCTCACCGTCCGCCACCTGGTCGGGCACACCCCCGGCGCGATCGTCCTGATCTACGACGACCCCCAGGGCCACGACCACGTCTTCACCGGCGACTGCCTGTTCCCCGGCGGCATCGGCAACACCCGGGGCAACCCCGACGACTTCCGCACCCTGCTGCACGACGTCGAGACCAAGGTCTTCGCCCCCCTCGCGGACGAGACCTGGGTCTACCCAGGCCACGGAGACGACACCACCCTCGGCACAGAACGCCCCCACCTCGCCGAGTGGCGCCAACGCGGCTGGTGACGCCCCGCATGGCAGGGTCGTCCGAACTCCGGACGACCCTGCCATGCGCTGCGCCGGCTCCCGCTACTTTCACGCAGCCACGGGATGACAGTCAGATGGTCGGCACGCCCGGTATGGACGGCGTGTACTCGCGGTGGTGCTTCTCCGCCCTGGACCGTCCCTGCGACAGGTACACCGCGATGCATGCCCTGCAGTGCCTGATCTCGTACCCCGGCCCGGATCCCTGCTCGATGCAGCCGATGACCGTCGTATCGACCTGGCGGTCGCAGCGGTCACAGCAGCGGCGCAGATCGGTCGAGTCGAAGACCAGGTCGTCGAGGAACGCGATGTCCTCCCAGTGCATCTCCACGCTCATCCCTCCGCCCGGCCGTCGTGGCACTCGCAGGTACAGGCGACCTTCATCCACCCGAGCACCGAATGCCGGTAGCCGGGTGCCTGGCAGGCGGAGTGACCGAGCGGCCAGCCGTCCGGGGTACTGGGGTGCAGCGCGGTGCGGCAGTTCGGCGACAGGACACGGTCCTCGCGCGGCGCCTGCCTCTGCGGGGTCGCAGCCGGCGCGGTCATCTGCGTGGCTCCGCGACCTGCTCCAGGACGCCGAGGACGCTGTACAGCGAGGAGACGAGCGCCCCGAATTCCAGCAGCAGCTTGGAGGCCGGGGTGGTCGACAGGTCGAGGTCCCGCACCCGTTCTAGATCGTATCGGGCGACCCGGATCCGGAACTCCTGCGTCGGCGTCAGCACCGGCCTGGACGTGTCGGGTTCAGTCAGAGTCTGCAGCGGCGTGGACTCCGTGAAATCTGCCATGCCCTTGACGCTAGGGATGGCCGGATTCCGGCCACAATGAACATGCGGCTACTTGCAGAAGTCACCGGAGGGACTGGATCGCCGCGCCGATGAGTCGCCTAGCATTTCCACCGTACTTGGCCAACGCCGCCAGATCAGAGAACGCCTGGGCATACATGGACACCTCGCGAGGCTGTGTCACCGTCAGATGCGCTGAGACCAGTTCGACGTTCACCTGCTCGTCGTCGTACAGCGTGAACGACTCCACCGGCCAACCTGCCCCTCGCCGTGCCCCCATCGGAATAATGCCCAGACTGACGGACGGCAGCAGGGCCACCTGGACGAGGTGGCCGAGTTGAGCGCCCATCGTGTCGACGTCGCCGATCACGGTGCGGAGAACCCATTCCTCGATCAGGATGGCGAAGCGGTGGTCATGCGACCGAAGAATGTCCTGGCGAGCCATGCGCACGGCAACGGCCTCGGCAACGTCGTCATGGACGCCCCGCAGCTGGACGATCGTGTTCAGCACGGCCGTGCTGTACGCCTCGGTCTGCAGCAGCCCCGGGATCACCCACGACTGGTACATCCGGAACCGCCGGGTGCGGTCGAACAGCGGCTTCACGCTCTTCTGGGCCTGCTTGAGACCGGCACGCTCCATCCGGCGCCACTCGACGTACATGCCGTCAATGCCGCGTGCAGTGGCGATCAGGTCGGATGCCTGACCGGGTACCCCGCAGTGGATCGTCCAGGCTCTCAGGTCAGCATCGGAAGGGGTCACCTTGCCGTGCTCTATGCGGGAGCACTTCGCCTCATGCCATCCGCACAGCGCGGCCAGCGCCCTCGCGGTGATCCCGGCGTCGAGCCGGATCTCGCGGAGGCGCTGCCCCAGGGCCTGCCTGGCCTGCTCAATGCTGGACGCTGGTGCTGTCGGTGACACGGTCCCAACTGTCGGCTAGGCGAGCCGGTAGTCGTCGTGGTCGATGGCGCGCTCCCACACCGCCTCGAATGCGGAGGTGCAGAGCTTCACCACGGCCGGGTCGCTGGTCACTTCCTCCCGGACGAAATCACCGTCGCCGCTGAAGTGGTGGACCATGACGATTCTGTCGTCGATCACCCAGAAGTCGTTTCCGGGCAGAGCAAGGTCGGTGGCCAGTGCGCGCGGGAGCCATCGCACCCGTTCGCCGGCTGCCGTGTTGGTGAACGTGACGTCGTACTCGAAGCGGATGTACTCACTGACCGGCTCGGAGACGATCCGGGCGCGGCGTACGTCTATGCCGCGCCCGGTGGCGTCGGCCATGGTCTGCAGCCAGGGCCGCCACCATGACGCGCGGTCGGCAGGGTCGTGCCGGTGGCCTGCCTTCCAGGCAGCGAGCAGCGGGTCGTCGAGCATGTACCCGTCGCGCATCTCCAGGTGCACGGCTGAGTGCTCGCAGGTACGGAGCAGGTGCTCAAGCGTCGGAGCCGCCATCGTTGACCTCCGGGAAGAACTGCATCATCCGCCGGGGGAATTCGATCACGGTCTCGTGCTCGGGGATGTCCATTTCGGCGAGCCGTTCCGGATCGGTGACCTTCCAGCCCTGCAGCACGTAGTTGCCGGACACGTCGTCGAGGTACACGGTCGGGGACTTGCCGTCGGGGCTGTCGGGGTCTTTGCCGAGCATGTGCAGTGCCATGGCTGTGCCTCTCTCGTCGGAGACGGTGCTGTGACTGAGCTTGCACGCTCCGCAGTCGAGATCACCATGAGTATGCAGAAACTTGCGAGCGAAGCTGCAGAATCCGGCTGCCGCGCGCCGTAGCGCCGGGACGGCGAGGATCAGAAGGGGGCGCTGAGCGGACCCATGCTTCCCCTGGGCCAGCCTCGGGTGGCCTGGCCGAGATCGAACAGGACACCCGACAAGTCCACGGCATCAGAGCACCGCAGTTCTACGATCACAGCGTGGAAGACATACGCATCGCCCCCAGCGACCGCACCCGGCGGCAGAACCGGCGGGGGCTGGCCCTCAGCACGCTCGTATTCGTAGCTCTTGCAGTTCTTTTCTACCTGGCCCAGCCAGACGGAACGTCGACAGCAGGGCGGTGGACATGGGTTGGGGGCGACGCTGCAGTGTGGCTGATCATCATGCTGCGCGGGATCAACGAGATCTACGCGGCACACTGCTCACCGAGGACCATCTGGAACTCCGCACCCTCATGACCCGTCGACTGATCCCTTGGGATCAGGTCACCGGAATCGAGGAGAAGGTGCACCGCACCCGCACCGGCCCTTGGTACACCGCTCGAGTGAGACGGTCTACCGGCCGCCCTCTGCGAGTCCCCGGATTCGCCGGTGGATTGTTGAACTGGGAATCGCTCGACGAGTACCTCATGACGGTGCGCGAGTACTGGACCAGGCGACAACTGGCAGCCGAGAAGGAAATCGCTGGGCGAAATGGGCGGTAAGGACCGGTAGCATTCCCGACGATCAGTCATATACCACTGCAAGGCTGGCGAACCACACCAGCCGCAGGGCGCCTCGTTCCGGACCTGGGACGTCCACCCCCGCGCGATCGGGCAAAATTCTTTCGTCACGGACTGAGCGCACCGATGGATGGTGATCAAGGTCATCGGCAGAGAGTCACCAGGCTCTCGCGTTCGTCACCCTACGCTGGGAGGCATGAGCCTGCGCTTCGAGCACATGAGCATCAACGCGGCCGACGTCCCTGACGGCCTCTTCCGCTTCTGGGCCGAGGTCCTTGAGCGACCCCGGGGGGACGGCGTCGTCCAACCGGACCACCGAGGTCACCGAATCGGACAGAACCGGCCCCCCTATCCGATTTTCACCCCGCTCCCCGGGAGTTCCGTAGAGGACGAAACGACGCGCGTCGTCGCCTTGGGAGCCGTCATCCTCGGGAAGTATCACAACGGTTGGGGTTACGGCTGGGTGGAACTGGCCGACCCGAGCGGGACGATGTTCGCGATTGAATCGGCCGAGTCGGACGACACCGAAGCCCTGCTCACCACTCCCCGCGAAGCCGACGACCCATTCTGGGCCGATGCGGAGAACCAGTGGAGTACAGAGCGCCGAGCGCCTATGACCTACGCCATGTTCGAAACCGGACCTAGCACCAGAACTCCTGATGCAGGATGTAGTTGCACTATTGGCCCAAGGGAAGATCACCAGCATGGCCTGGGTCAGACATAAACGCCTCCTCTTTCAACTCGGCTTCTCCTGCTTCCTGGTTGTTGACACCACCGCCAACGAGGCCCGACAGCAAGGATGGCGATTCGCCATCCTGGAAGCGACCATCACCATGGCCGCGGCCACAGCCATCCTGTTGATCCTGTGCCTGTGGCTCCTACGGAAGCAGCACCGCCAGCGGGAGCGCCGAAGCGAGCAGCAGCGTCTCGCCCTGTCCGTGCACGCGCCGCTACCGCCATGATTGAGGCGCCGAACTGACGCGCTTGCTGCCTAGTCGGTCACTGCGACCGCCTCGCGAACGCGCCTAGGGTGGGAGAGGACAGACACGGGGGCGCCGAGAGCAGCCTTCACCGCTGCCTCACGAGACCGATCGTCCATGATTCACGCCCTTCGCCTTGGACGCCTGTCGGGCATCCCTCGTGACCTGGGAGCCGGATGCCCCAAGGAGTTGTGAGACGCGCTGCTGCGACACCTTCAGCACCTGCGCGATCTCGACTTGCGTCATGCCGTCCTCGTGCAGTTCAGTGACGGCCTTGCGGGACTTCTCGGCGGCTTCGCTTGCCCGCGTGGCGGCGACGCGGATGGCAGTCTTCGCGTCCTTGATGAGGTCGCCGAGGAATCCGCCGACCTCGGGCACGATGTCGACGTCGAAGCTGTCTTCGGGGACTTCGAGGTCGAGCGCGATGTAGTCGCGGGCCATGCGCTCGGCGGACTTCAGACCGTGGGACTGGCTGACGCCCTCGTAGCCGTCGGGGCCGGCGATGTGCAGTTCCCATCCGTGCTGCCAGCGCTTGGCGCGGACGGTGTAGGTCTCTCGGGTCACTGGAGCCATCCCTCCGGCAGGCAGGCGAGTCGTTTGATGGTGCTCGCGACCACACCAGGAGAGACGGTTCCGTGGCGCGGCACGTTGGCGCTATGACCGCTACACGGGCAGATCCACTTGGCATGGTCGCCCGCGTTCGACTTGATCGAGCACCCGGCTGCCCGGAGTGCCCGTTCGAGCTCGCGCCTCTTTTCTGGCTTGGTCACACTCATGATACTAGGGGGGCTTGTATCCCGCCAGAGTGGACTATTCCGAGGCTTCACCCGTGCGAGTGAAGATCAGCAGATCGCCCCTGCGAGCCACTGCACCGCCTTGTTGACCGCCGCACCGGACAAGCCACCGTCCAGCAGCCGGCCCCACCGGTTGATCCTGCGCAGCAGCGGACTCCGACGGGGATGCTGACCTAGGCGCCGATGGCGTCCTGGTCGGTCCTCAACGTACGGATCAGGACGGTGAGCCCGTCGTCGGTGAAGCGGACATCCCCGATGCGCAGCGCCGCCAACTCGGAGCGCCTGGCCATCAGCGCGAAGAAGAACACCGGCTACCAGAAGAGAGGCAGGATCACACCTGCAGGCCGGAAGGGGATCCGGTCCAGCGCAGTTCGGTAGGCAGGTGCCGCATGTCGTTGCAGAACAGGACCGATGACGGCCGGCCGGGCGCGTAGCGGATGACGGTCAGGGCGGCGTTGGCGTGGTTGAGGCCGAGCCAGCGCCACTTGGGGGCGTCCAGGGCGTGGCGCACCAACCAGCCGATCAGGAAGTTGTGTGTGACGACGAGTTCGTGGCGGTCTTCCTCGCCCGCCACCGGGCCGGTGAACCGCTCCAGGGCTTGATGCGCAAGTACCGGGCCGCGTTGGCGTTCCTCGGCGGGGAACTGGTCGAGGAAGCGCAGGAGGAGGTCGGCGCAGTCGGGTGGCAGTTCGTCCCGTACCGGCAGGTGTGGAACGTAGTCACCGGCGACGTCCGACATCTGCAGTGGGACGTCGGACAATTGATCACCGATCAGACGTGCGGTCTGCGCTGCCCTGGGGAGGGGGCCGTGGTGCACGATCGAGACGGGGCTGTCACGCAGGCGTTGGCCGAGGAGGGTTGCCTGCTGGCGACCGTTCTCCGACAGCCCGCTCTCGTCCGGCACCGCCTCACCGTGCCGGACGAGGTAGAGGTATCCGGTGGCCATTGCCGTCATCCGCCGGACTCCTTCGAAGCTCATCACGATCCTGCCTGGCCCCGGGATTGACGTCATCGTCCCGGGACCTGGTTCCCTGAGCCGCGGGGATCAGACGATCGGCGATGGCGGCGGGTGAGAGATCTTGAAAGCCGCAACGCTCACCTCGGGATCAGCACAGGGCAACGGCGTTCGGCGCGTCAACTTTGGCGCACCCACATGCCCGTTCTGCCCAGCTGCTCCCTCGGTCAGCGGTTCAAGCGGCTGGTCCGCTGCCACGGCCTGGGGCATCGCGTTCGGCGGCCTCCTTCAGGGCGATCCGGATGTCCCGGTGCCACCGCCACCACTCCGTCACGGTGCCCATCTCGTCTCGCATGTGCGGCGGGACGGGGAACAGCGGCCGGTTGAAGCAGAGGATCGAAAAGTACAGGCCCAAGCAGAGAGCGAAGAACGCCAGTCCAGCGATTCCGACTACCGCCTCCCCGGGGCGGGGCAGCCGACTGGCGACCGTCACGATGCCGGTACTGACGCTGCAGCCCGCGAATGGTGCCAGGCCGCGCACATGGCCTCGCCTGACCGCCGGGTTCGACGAGCGGGTGGGGACGAAGATGTTGCGGGCGTACACAGGATCCCGCCAGGCGTGAACGACCTGCCAGCACGAGAGCCCGGCGAGGCTGATCAACAAGACATTGACGACGATGATTCCGACCATGCCAACCCCTGCTCCGGTGCGGTGCCACAGTATGGGGCGGGAGCCCGCAAGGTGATCGGCCGGGGTGCAGGTCAGCAGGGACGACGTCGGCGATCGCCGGCAGGGGCCATGCCGGTCACGTCACCGACGCGGTTGGACGGATGCCTCCCCGCGAGCGTCCTCGCTCCGCCTGGCGCACGCTGGAAGGGGTCGAGTAGCGGAGGCGCGTCATGATTGAGGTGGATCGGGAACGGCACGAGTTCCACCCGTGTCCCATCTGCGGCGAGCTGGCCAGGTGGACGGACTGGACGGTCGCGACAATGCAGCTCGGCGGTCCCCGGCCGGACGGAGGCCTCGGGAGCCGCACGGCGCAGTCCGCTCACTACCACTGCAGCGTCGACCCCAGCCACATGGGCACCGAGGCGGTTCCGCGCGACAACTGGTGACTACCGCAGACCTCGGCACTCTGTGACGGGCAGTTCGGTGCGCCCGCCCGCAGTTGTGTGCGGCGGGTGAGCGAGTGCGCCTCTGCGCGCCCCTTGTGCGTCTTCATAACCGATCGCACACGGTAGGGAAGAACAGGGGATCGACACGCTGTGACGGCGTTGGGACGCTGAACGAAGCCCACACGTCGCGAGGTTGGCCCGCGGAGGCCATGTCAGCGGCGGCTGCGCGGGCGCTGAAAGGAAAGGTGGCAGCCATGTCGATGCCCACGGTGATCCCTCTCTTCGTCCGCTTCGCCCCACCCCCGCCCGAGAGCGAAGGCGCCCCGCTGGAACGACCCTCGGTGACGACCACGTTCGGTTACGGCATCTGCCGGTCCTGGAACCTCTGCGGCTGCCAGGGCTACCGCGGAGACGGTACGCAGACCTGCCAGTCCTGCGGTCACGGCTTCGGAGCCCACTACTGAGGGTCTGACCGATCCCCGCTCGTCGCGTCCGGGTCGGGCTGCGTGTGACCGGGCGGGATCTGTTCTGCGGCCCACTCGGTCCATTCGCGGGTCAGCTCCGACAGGCGTCTGCCGAACTCCAGGACGAGGCGACCATAGAGCAGCGGAGGGATGTCGTCGTCCCACTCGATCGAGGCATCGAGGGCCGCCAGGTCGGTGATGTCCTCGACGGCGCGCTCCCCCAGCCACGCCAGATAGTCCTTTGCCTCCTCGGGGGTGAGCGCGGCGAGAAGGAAGACCCGCAGCAGGACTTCGCTCCTGGGGTGGACCTCGGGGGTGGTCTCCAGCAGCCACCGTCGCAGTTCTGCCAGCCCGGCGTCGGTCAGGGCGTATTCCTTGCGGCCCCTCGGGCCCTGCGGCGTGACAGTGAGCAGGCCGCTGTCGGCGAGCTTCGTCAGCTCCGTGTAGAGCTGGCTCTGAGTGGCCGGCCAGATGTTGCTCATGGACAGCTTGAAGACCTGCATCAGGTCGTAGCCACTGGCCGGACCCTCCCTCAGGAGGCCCAGCAGGGCATGTCTCAGGCTCATGACCATGGAGCCTACCTGGCTGCAACGACAGATCGATGGAGACCTGTCAGTTCTGACATTCCAATATTGACATGTTGAAACAGGAAGGTTACGTTCGAACTGCCCGCTGCGGGCCATCCGCCCGGCCAGCCACGATGGAGGGGGAGCCTTCCCATGTCCTATCTGCGTGCGTTCATCCCTTGGATCGCCTTCGCGGTGATACCCAGCAGTCAATGGCAATGGGCCGCGCTGTTCGCCGTGGCCCTCTCTGTCCTCGGGATCGCCCGCCAGACCAGGTCCGGTCTGCCCCTGGACGCCCAGATCATCGAGATGGGCTCAGGGGTCTACTTCGTCGCGCTCGCCGCGCTCGCGTTCGCCGATCCGCACACCGGCCTCCACTCGTACACCGCGGCACTGGCCTCGGGCGCGCTGTTCCTGATCAGCGGCCTCTCGCTGCTCCTGCGCAAGCCCTTCACGCTCGGCGTCGCCAAGCAGACCATTTCGCGTGAGTTCTGGGACGACCCTCGGTTCTACCGGGTCAACGTGGTCATCACCGCGGCATGGACCGCCGCCTTCGCCGTCAGCGGCGTAGGACTGGTACTCCTCGCCCACTCCTCCGCGATGGACAGGTCCGTCGTCCAGGTCGCCGGATTCGTTGTTCCGATGGCGTTCACCGCGCGCTACACGGCCCGGGTCCGCGCTCGCGCCCGGGCCGCCGAAGCCCAGCAGCCGATCCCCGTCGCCTGAGAGCTGCGGCAGCCACCGCCACGAGTGCCAGCGGCACGCAGACGCCGTCGGCACTCGTGGCGGTATGACCGATCGTCACCGTCGGTGCGGAGCCCCGGTAGTGTCAGGCGTGCTGGTGCACCTCTTCGTCCTTGAGTGACTCGCGGATCTGATTGCGCAGTTCGAGGGAATCCTGGTGCTCGTGCACCGAGACGGCGTGCTCGGCGGCGGCGCGGATGACCTCGTCCTCCTCACCCGCGATGGTGAGGGTGCAACCGGTCACGCTCGGATGGTCCCTGCAGTCGGCGACCTTGCGCATGATGAGCCTCCCGACTCCGCGCGGTGCTGCGATTCCCGGCGGGCCAGGTGATGGCCGGACGACCGGAGCGCGTGGCACGGGCGCGTCGCCCGACCATTGTCTCTCTCGACCGACCCTCCTGCCACGAAGCCCCCAGGCGCCGGCCCCGACCGATGAATCCCCGGGAAGCCCTCCTCCTATGTCGCGGACGTGCCAAAATGCCGGAATGGTCGTTGACGACAACTTTGCGATGACAGCCGCAGTCGTCATCCCGGTGATCCTGTTGGCCGCCGGTGTGGACGCCCGGACCTTCGAGAGGCAGACCCGCGAACTCCGGTCGGCTGCCTACCCCATCGCACAGACCGCGGAAATCATGGCCCGGCTGCTGCACGAGATCCCCTCGGAGTCGGGGCTGACGCCGGATCAGGCGAGAAAGATCATCGACGAGGCGCTCACCCGGTCGTATCGCAAGGTCGCCTTCACGATAATGACCGCCACCGTTCGGGAACTCGGCTACATCATCGGCTGCCTTCTGTGGGCCTGCACCGTGCTCGCGCTGTCCATCGCGCAGGTGCTGCTCCTGGTGTGGCTGAGCAACCCGCACCCCCAGCCGGACTCCGGGCTCGCGTTCCTCTCGGTGGTTGCCGTCGCGGCGGGAGTGACGATGCTCTGCGCCTCGCCGATCGTCCGGTTGACGGTCAACGCCCCGGCGTTCAGGGAGAGCTTTGCGCTCTTCAAGCGGAGCAAGGAGGCGATCCAGGCCGAGATGGAGCGCATCCGGGGAGCTGTGGAGCAGGAAGCCGCGACTGCCGTGCAGAACGATGCTCGCGCATATGAGCGGTCGCGGGTCAGGGAAGCCCGGCTGCTCGCCACTCGACGGGTCGTTCGGCAGCGGAATCCTCGCGGACGTCCCTAGGGCGTTCCCAGCCGGTGGTCCTCATGGTCGGGCGTCGATGTGGTGCCCGGGTGCGTCGGCGTCGCCGTGCGGAGCATGGCCGGGGGTCGAGATCGGTGTGGCCCAGGAGTCCCGCTCAGGGGAGTGCGGCTCCTGGTCCGCGATGGGTTCCTTCTCCTTGCGGCGCGATCCCAGGACGAATGCACCGATGAGGACGACGACCACGATCAGTCCGGCCACCACTCCGAGGACGACCGCCGATGCGCCATTGATATTCGCTGCCAGGAATGACATCGGGGGCTCCCATCACCGCGGGACGTGTCCCTGTCGCCACGGTCAGGTCCGAAGCACACCCCGAGTGCACTTCCAGGTTGCGCTCCCCGCCGGGACCGGTCAACCCGGCAATGATCACCGGCTTTCCGCCTGCCTCTCGCGGCGCCCGGACCCCCGCGTGACCCGTGCGGCGGCCCCTCGTTCAACCGGGTATGACCTCACCACGATGGACTGCCACCGCCACGCTGCCCGTGCAGGAACCATTCTCCGCCCTCGGCCGCCATGCGTCCCCGAACCCCGACGAACCGCTGTACCGGGCGCTCGAGGCGGAGTGGCGCCGCCGGGGACGCATGGTGCCCGGCGACCGTGACCGCGAGTGGGCCGAGACCGTCGTCGGCAGGAGCCGACGCGGCAGCGTGCCGGACGTGGCCTGACCCACCCGCGCGCGGCGGAGCGGCGGTGGGGTCGCGGTGGGTATCAGCGCTCAATGGCACAGTGATCCGTGCAGCGCGCGAGGGCTGGACGGCATGCGGCTGTCCCCACGATGATCCATCGAAGGCTCGCTGTGCCCCCGTGCGGCGGGCCTTCACCATCTGTCCGGTCAGCGCCTCCAGCGTCGCCTGCGGGCCCGGCTCCAGAACCAGCCTGCGGGCGGCTGGTCCGAACGCCACGGCTCGGGCTGCGGAGCCTCGCGCCGCCAGCGGGCGGTGAGCATCCGCGTGCGAGCCGACGGCTCGCGATTCTCGGCGGCCCGCACGAACGCCTCGTCGAGCACGACGTCGTCCCAACCGTCCCCGCTCGACCCCGGCTCCGACCCCGACCCTGGCTCCGGCCCTGACTCCGGCATCAACTCTGACGACACCTGGCGACTCCCTTCCACTCGTCCAGTGTCGGGAGTGGCGCGTCAAATCCGCGTGAGGGCCCGGACCGGATCACCGGCTCAGCGGGCGGCGGTCTCGGTGTCGATCCAGCCGAGGTACCGGGCGGTGCCGCGGTCGATGTCCAGGGAGATGATCTCCGGGTTCTCATAGGTGTGGACGGCCCTGATCAGCTTTTCGAGCTCGTCGTAACGCTCGGCCCGAAGCTTGTAGAGCACGCGCCATTCGGAGCTCTCCTGGAGCGCCCCGTCCCACCAGTAGACGGAGCGGATGGGTCCGTCGATCTGCGCGCAGGCGGCAACCCGGGCGCCGAGCGCCGCGCGGGCCAGCTGGTCGGCGCCGGCCGCGGTGTCCGTGGTGGTGAGGGCGATGATGTGATCGGCCATGTGGGCTCCTCCCTTCGCCGGACAAACGCTACAGCGATTGAAGCGGTGCCCCGCTGTTCCGCAGCGGTCAGCGGGGCACCGATCCTGGGTGGCGGGTTGCGACCAGCGCCATGCAGGCATTGCCCATGATGTCACGTACACGACATCGCTTGGGTGGCGGGAACACGCCATGGCGATCTGCCGCCACATGACTCCGCAGCCGGCGACCGGCCCACTACCCGGCGGCAACTCCCGCGGACGCGGAACCACCGTGCGTCTTGGGTGTGGTCTTCGCGATCAGGCCTGACAGTGCGGCGATCGACGCCGTCAGCGTGACCGGGGCGTTGGCGTGCGAGGGGTAGAGAAACACGATCACTCCCGCCAGCACCGCGACACCCAGGGCCACGACCGCCAGCGACAACCACACCCAGATCCGGCTCCGGTCCGGGCTCGGGTTGATCACACCGCCGAGCAGGGCCGCGGCGAGCGCGGAGGACGCCTGGGCCAGATCCGGCAGCTGCTTGTTGGCATCCAGGGCGATCGCGACCAGGAATCCCATCAGCAGCAGGAACGCGACCACGAGCAGGCCCGGCACCGCCCGCTCCCCCATGCCGGCCGAGTCCGCCGCCGGAGCCGGCGCCACCGGCACCTGGTCGGGGTGATTCGGGTCATTCGGATTGGCAGCCATCACCGGGCCTCCCCCTTGTCGTCCTAGCGCCGATGGTGCGGCGAGGAGACGGGGCACGCAAGGGATCGGACGAAGATTTCCTGACCGCACGTGACCAATCGAATGCGGACAGCAAAGCGCCCCTGCTCCGGAGATCCGGGGCAGGGGCGCTTCAGTCACACGCCAGGGCTGTGAAGCCTTACAGCGGGCGGATGTTCTCGGCCTGCGGGCCCTTCTGGCCCTGCGTGACGTCGAACTCGACCTTCTGGCCCTCGAGGAGCTCGCGGAAGCCCTGCGCGTTGATGTTCGAGTAGTGAGCGAAGACGTCAGCGCCGCCGCCGTCCTGCTCGATGAAGCCGAAGCCCTTTTCGGCGTTGAACCACTTGACGGTTCCGGTGGCCATGTCTCTCGTTCTCCTCATGCAGTCGTGTTAGGAGACCGCACCGTGCGGCTCCGAAGTCGGATCCGCACGCCCGCACCACGAAGAGATCGCAGACAGCAAAAAGGCCCGCGATCGGGATCACGGGCGTACAAACGTCGAGAACCACGACTACTACAGGGCAAAACCGTACACTATGCACAAGCTTCCAGCCAGGCGACACACCGGGCACGACGCGCTGGGACTGCGCCGAGATCATCGGAATCTGTTGACGACACTGGGGACACCCCCTGTATTCTGGTGATCAGTTGCAGTGCGTGGTTCCCTAAGTTTGGCCGCCCGTGATCGCGATCACGGGCGTTCGTGCTTTTGCAGGTCTCTCCATGACCAGGGTGATCATCCCGGCGACACGGAGTCCGCACAGGGCGGCCTCTGGCACCAGCCCCTGACCGAAGGAGAGTCGTATGGCTACCGGTACCGTGAAGTGGTTCAACGCCGAAAAGGGTTTCGGCTTCATCGAGCAGGACGGCGGCGGCGCTGACGTCTTCGCTCACTACTCGAACATCAACGCGCAGGGCTTCCGTGAGCTCCTCGAGGGCCAGAAGGTCGAGTTCGAGGTCACGCAGGGCCAGAAGGGCCCGCAGGCCGAGAACATCCGCGTGATCTGACGATCGTTTGATCTGAACGATCCGCGCGCGTCGACAGCGCCCCGCACCGGTACGGTGCGGGGCGCTGTTGCGTTGAGTGGCGGCTACTTCTTGCGGTAGTCCAGTCCGCCCATCAGGAACAGCACCAGCCCTGCCACCAGAGCGATGACCACGACCGAGAAGCCCAATGCCTCCACGACCCTCACTGTCCGCACCTTTCGCCGGTCTCGCCCCCTCCGCTTCCGACGCTAAGCGCTAACAGGTGGTTCAGCCAGCCTGAAGCGGGCGATGGGGTTCCGGAGGGTGCCGATCAGCTGCAGGGCGGCCGACGGGTCGGCCAGGTCGAGCATCTGCTGGTTGTTCCGCAGTTGCAGCCGGTTGAGGCAGGACAGGGCGAACTCCTCGGCGAACAGGTCGTACCGCTGCACCTTCCCGGCCAGGTCGGGGACCGAGTCGCGGTAGTCGGAGACGCAGGCGGCGACCGTCCGCCAGAACGCCTCCTCGTCCAGGACTCCCTCCGTGACCAGCACGGCGTTCAGGTGCCGGAGGAAGCAGTCGAAGACGTCCGTGAAGAGCGAGAGGACCTTCATCTCCTCGGGGACGTCCACCCGCACCCGCTGGACCTGTGCGGGCAGGTCCGCGTCGGGGTCCATCACCGCGATCTCCTCGGCGATGTCCTTGAAGACCACGCGGTCGACCGCTCCGCCGTCCAGGACCAGGATGACGTTCTCTCCGTGCGGCATGAAGACCAGGTCATACCGGTAGAAGCTGTGCAGCAGCGGAGTCAGGTAGGCGTCCAGATAGCGCCGCAGCCACGCCTCGGCCCCCAGCCCGGACTGCGCGATCAGCTCGGCGGCGAGGGAGCGGCCCTCGCGGTCGGTGTGGAGCAGCGCGGCCATGGTGGCCAGCCGCCGGCCCGGTTCCAGGGCGGGGACCGGGCTCTCCCGCCACAGTGCGGCGAGCATCTTGCGGTAGGGGGAGTACCGGTCGGTGGCCTCCTCGTACTGCCGGTGGCGGTAACCCACGGCCGCC
>Ga0302314_10007497_pt1 | contig 19611 bp, 9 predicted proteins | sample III_Palsa_N2_3_FD_200533 | JGI IMG/M metagenome (GOLD analysis project Ga0302314, IMG submission 200533) | Peat permafrost microbial communities from Stordalen Mire near Abisko, Sweden - III_Palsa_N2_3 | ecosystem: Environmental > Terrestrial > Soil > Palsa > Peat permafrost | place: Sweden...
AGGGGTCTCTCCACTTCGGCGGCAAAAACGCCTCCTCCGGTCGAGATGACAATGTTGGTGTCGCGCAAAATACCCTGGAACCCAAACTGACCCACTACCAGATTTTCCTGAATCAGGGCTCCCCCAAGGCTTAGGCAAGATTGAGTTAGCGGCGATGAGGGGAGTCCGACTTGCCTTGCGAACTCCGATTTAGGGGTTTATACGTTAAGAATCGTAACGATCAAGTCATTGATTAATAGACACTTAGCCAAGCAGCTAGGTTGCTTTTAGTTTAACCGTGAATTCACTTGTTCTTCGTGTTGTGAACCCTGTATCCACGGCAACGAACTAGAATTCGCAACTTTGCCGTTGCGAACCGATCTCCAGAAGCTGCACAGAGTCATGGAGATCGGGGACAGCCAAGGCAACTAGCGAGGACCTGGTAGGAAGTGCGAACAATCAGGCCATGCGCAAGAGATAGGGAGCAACAAGTGATGCGACACAGAGCAGACGAGGATCGGAACCACTTCCAGACCATGCAGCGCGCTGCGATGCGGGTTTCATCAGGCATTACCGGCGTAGCCACGGCCAAGGGAGGCCGGTTCGCCCTCTGCGCGCTGCTCGGAATGTTCGGAGTGGCCCCGGCAGTATTTGGTCAGGCTGCTCCGCAGACGATCCCGTACTATCACACGATTGCCGCCGGCTCGGGAGTGACCTATACGCCGGTTACAGTGACCGGTGGGGCCGGGATACATGGAAGCGCACCCGGCGATGGAGGGCCTGCGACGGCCTCGGCTGTGGAACTGAATGGCCCCGACGCGCTGGCGACAGACAGCCTGGGCAACCTGTACATCGTGGACACCGCCGGAACGATCCGCAAGGTGGATACCAATGGAAACATCTCCACGTTCGCGGGTGGAATGTCGCTGGGGAAGAGCAGCGCGCCGACGTGCAGCTCCGGATACACGGATACCGACGGCGATGGATGCCCGGCGAATGAGGCGTATTTCAATGCGGCGCATGGCCTCGCGATCGATCCGGCTACGGGAGATATTTACATTGCGGAGGCGACGGGCGATCGCATCCGCAAGATCAGCCATACGACGTACCTTCTGTCGCTGATAGCGGGAACAGGATCCAAGGGTTCGACCAACGGTGACCTGGATACGTGCGCAACGACCAGCGGAGCCACATGCAGCGGCACGATCGGCACCGTAAGCGGGCCGCGTGGCATGGCTGTGGACAAGCACAGCAATCTGTATATTGCGGACACTACGAACTCAGCGGTGCGGCTGGCCAACTTCACTACCGGCCAGTTGACGACCGTTGTGAACCTGGCGTTCACCAAGGCGACCACCGCGACGTGTACCACCAATGCCACAGCCACGACAGCGGGCGCGGCGAATACAGGCGCTATCGACGATGTAGCCTTCGACAACGCGGACAACATGTATGTTGCCGACTCAACCTGCAATGTCATCTACAAGGTGGCGGAGGATTCGGCAACGGGCATGGTGGACAGCGGGTCCGCGATCAGCGTGGTGCTGGGGACTGGACTGAGTTCGCCGGCGCAGTCTGTGTTTACGAATGTGCTGGGAACTTCGGTGACGCTTACGCCGAGCAGCGTGCGTGCCGACCCGCTGGGAAACCTCTACATCGGTGAGAGCACGGGATCGCATGTCTGGTATTGGGATGCGGCGACCAAGTATATGCACACGGTCTTTGGCGGATCGGCGACAACGGGCAACTGCTACGGCGTAGCGGGCTCTGGAACGGCGCCGTATAACGGCTGCGACGGGCCGGACTCTTCGCCGAGTACAGTCAAGGGCACGCCGGGGTTAGCGCTGGATGCGTGGGGCAACCTGTATATCGCCGACACGGCCGGGTTCTATGTCCACAAGCTGGCGCTGGGGACCAATGCGCCGGCGGCGACTGTTCCGGCGGGCTATGGCAACATGCTGCTGCATTTTGGCGCGGGCGATGGGTTTGGGAGCGTCAGCATGACCGCCGCTCCGGACTTCGGCATGGCCGTGCAGACTTGCACGATCAACAACTCGGCGGACAACACGCAGGACTGCCCCTTCATCGTGACCAATACCCATACCTCGGCCAGCGCACAGTATGAGCAGGCGGTGGTGACGAGCACTCTTGGAAAGACGGTGACGGTTGCACTCACGAACCAGACCTATCCGGTCTGCCAGGCACCCACTGCGGCGAGCAAGACCGTGTTCGTGAGTGGAGCGACGGCCGTTACGCTGGCCTCGCAGCCCGGCGATGCCTGCACCGGTGCGGAGATTGTCGTCGATTCACCGAACAAGTACACCTATGCGGTGACCAAGTCCCCGGCGAACGGGACGCTGAGCGGTACGGCGCCCGCGCTGACGTATACGCCGAACAACGGGTTTACGGGGGACAGCTTCCTCTACACGGCGACGGACACGAGCACGTTCGCCGGTGCTGTCGTCACCTATGACAGCGGAGCGAGTTCCATCACGCTGGAGGCAGCATCGCCAACAGTCAGCACCGCGGGAACGATTACCCTGGCGGTGTATACCGCTCCCGTGGCGACGGCGCAATCGGTCACGGTAGCGTACAACACGGCGACAGCGATCACTTTGTCGGGCACTGATGTGAACGGCGCGACGCTGACGTATGCCATCGTTACCGGGCCTGCGCATGGGACGTTGACCGGAACGGCTCCGGCGCTTACCTATACGCCGACCGCGAATTACTTCGGCAGCGACAGCTTCACCTTTACAGTGAACGATGGAGTGAAGACGAGCACGGCCGCTACCGTGAGCATCACGGTGAATCCGGCGGCTCCGGTTGCGACTAATCAGAATGTCTCGGTGAACTACCAGACCGCGACGGGGATCACGCTCACCGCAACAGGGAATGGCACGCTCACCTATGCCATCAAGACGCAGCCTGCGCATGGCACGCTGGGAACTCTGAGCGGGGCCGGCGTTACCTATACGCCGGCGAACGGATACTCGGGGGCCGACTCGTTCATGTTCACGGTCACTAACGCCGGTGGAAGCTCGACGGGCTTGATCAGCATCACGGTAGGCGCGGCGCCGGTGGTTCCTGTCGCGCAGCCGTCCAGCGTAACCGTGGTCTTTAACACGGCCACTCAGATCACGGCGGTTGCGGGCGGCGGCAATGGTCATGCGTTGACGTACAGCGTGGTTACGGGGCCGGCGCATGGAACGCTGGGTGCGTTCAGCGGAGCGAACATTACGTATACGCCGGGCAGCACCTACTCGGGAGCGGACAGCTTCACGTTCGATGTATCCGATGGCACGAGCACCAGCAATGTTGCGACGATCTCGATCACCGTGACGCTGCCTCCACCGGTCGCGGGCAACCAGAGCGTAACGGCCGCTTTCCAGACGGCGCTGCCGATAACGCTTACGGCTACCGGCAGTGGCACGCTGACGTATTCGATCGTTACGACGCCAACGCATGGGACGTTGTCCGGAACGGCTCCGACCGTTACGTATACGCCGAACGTAAACTACGTCGGTTCGGACTCGTTCACCTTCCAGGCCAACAATGGGGCGGCCAGCAACGTCGCGACGGTGTTGATCAACGTGAGCGCGCCGCCTGTGCCCGTGCCCGCGAACCAATCAGTGACGACGGCTTATCAGACGGCGAAGGCGATTACGCTTTCAGCGACTGGAAGCGGGACCATCACCTATGCCGTGGCGACACAACCGGCGCATGGCACGCTGAGCGGAACGGCGCCGAACGAAACGTATACGCCCACGGCGGGATACTACGGCCCCGATAGCTTTACGTTTACCGCGACCAATCCCGGCGGCCCGGCAACGGGGACGATCAGCATAACGGTGGCCCCGCCGCCGCCAGTTGCCAACCCGCAAAGCGTAACGGTGCCGTATGCCGTGACCAGCCCGATTACGCTGGTCGCTACGGGTGGTGGAACGATCACGTATGCGGTGGTAACCGGGCCTGCCCATGGGACGTATACGCTCAGTGGCGCGGTGGTGAGCTATACGCCGAACAGTGGATACTACGGGGCGGACAGCTTTACCTTCCAGGGCAACAACGGGTCTCCCAGCAACACCGCAACGGTGAGCATTACAGTCAATCCACCGGCTCCCACAGCTACAAGTTTCAGCGTGAACGTGGTCTTCGATACGGCCACGGCGGTCACCCTTTCGGCGACGGGAGTGGGGACGATCACGTATCAGGTGGTGACCAATCCCGCGAATGGAACGCTTAGCGGTTCGGGCAGCAAGTTGACCTATACGCCGAACTCCGGCTTCGCGGGCAGCGACAGCTTTACGTACACAGCTTCCAATGTTGCGGGGCCGGGCAATGTGGCGACCGTATCGATCACCGTTAGCGCAGGGTTCATGTGGCTCGTGGCTCCGGGCAGTTCCGCCAGCGCGACGGTCGCGCCTGGGGGGACGGCCACCTATAACCTGCTGCTGAGCGGATATACCGGCGCGAGCGGGCCGGTAGCATTCGGCTGCTCCGGCGCGGCGGTCCTGTGTACGATGACACCCAATCCAGGAACGTTGAGTGGGACAGCGCAGATTCCAGTGACGGTGACGATGGTGACGTCTGTGTCGCCGCCTTCGACGGCTGGGATTGGGACGTTGTTGAAGGGACGTTGGGGTTGGTGCGGTCTGCTGGGCCTCGCCGGGTGTTTGCTTCTGCTGCCTGTGCGCAAGCGCAAGCCGATGCTGCTTGGTGCGATCGCCCTTGTAGCGACGGTTGGCCTCAGCGGTTGCGGAACAGTGCCGTATTACCCTTTTGGAACCACGCCCGGAACGTATACCCTTTATGTCCTGGCCATCCAAGGTAGTACCGTACCAATACCTCTACCGAGCCCAGTTCCAACGAATGCCATTGAGACGCTAACGCTTATCGTCAACTAACGGGAGAGATTCGACCGAGAATCTTCAACAAACACGGACCCCGCAACGGCGTCAGGAGAAGGATGAATCGAAATTGCCGAACCATCGGGCTGGCGTTCTTGCTGCCGCTGATCTTTGACGTATCGATGCGCGGGGGGCAGCAGGCTGAGAGTGCGCAGCAGCCGGCCAGCCCAGGCGCTCTTTCTGAACCTGTGGCGGCGCAAGCTGCGGTAGCCGCGCAGCAACCGGAGGTGGTTCCGAATGGCGCGGACGGGAACACGTACCGCCTCAAACAGAAGACACAGCTGGTTCTGATTCCCGCACTGGTCACGGACCGGGACGGCAATCATATTCCGGGGCTGAAGGCCGGCGACTTTACCGTGAAGGACAACGGCGTTGTCCGCCAGGTGAAGGTGGCCGAGGAGATTACGGCCCCGCCGGCAGACCTGGTGGAACGCGAAAAGCTGCCGCCTGGCACCTATTCCAACGCCGTGGTCAAGTCGAAGGCGCCATTGCGGGTTGTGATCATTCTCTTCGACATGCTGAACAGCCACTTCAAAGACCAGGTGCCGGCGCGCATCAAAGTGGAAGCGTATCTCAGGACCCAGGTCGAGCCGGGTACGCTGGTCGCGTTGCTTGGATTGGGCCGCGGCGGCGTGAGGATGTATCACGACCTTACCAGCGATACCAAGGGGTTGGCAGATGAGCTGCAAGCGGCCATGGAGACAGGACGCCACTCGATCTCTACCAACCTGCAGGGCGAGATGTCTGAGACAGAGGCGGAAGAGGCCTTTGTGGGGCATGGCACCTTTGGCCAGACCAGCAGCTCCGGACGCAGTTCCAAGAAGGTGATCGTGCTGGACACGATGGATGCGTTCAAGGATATTGCCGGCGCCTATTCGAGCATCCCCGGCCGTAAATCGCTGATCTGGGTGACCTCCGGTTTTCCCTTTACGCTCGATGACTCCAAGGAGAGCAGCAAGGGCATGGCGGGCATGGACCAGGACAGCCTGGTGGACATCATCGACGATTATCAGAAGACCTGGCAGGTGCTGAGCGACGCCAACATGGCACTCTATCCGGTGAGCATGCATGGGTTGATGAATACCACGCAGCCGGACGCAACCTACCGGTCCAAGAAGGGAGGCGATTCCGGCAATACCAAAGCTTTGTCGAAGATGCCGACCGAAAAAACGGACAAGGAAGAAGACAACATTCAGTCGTTGACGACCTTCGCCGGAGAGACGGGCGGGAAGGCGTTCTATAACGACAACGATCTTGTCGCGGGCTTCAAGGCGGCGGTCGACGACTCGCGGTCATCCTATCTGCTGGGCATTTATCTCAATCAGGATGAGAAGCCGGGCTGGCATAAGCTGCAAGTCAATGTCGCGCGTTCCGGGGTGCATATCCGCGCGCGGGCAGGGTTCCTGGTGCCGAAGCCAAATGAAAAGCCGGCCGACTCGACAGCGGAAGGCCCCGCCGGCCAAAAGGACACGCCCCAGGCGGTCGACGTGAATCTGGCGATGACCTCGCCGATGAACTTCACGGGCATCCCGATCACGCTCAAATGGTTGAACACGGGGGACCAGCCCTTGAAGCCGGGCACCGGTGCGGATGCAGGAAAGCTGATGGTCCCGTTCCAGATCGTCCTGCCTCCGGATACAGCGACGCTGGACGTGGATGAGAGCCGGGTTTCGCTTAACTTTGTGGGGCTTGCGAGGTCCTCCAAAGGGGAGGATGCGGCTAACTTCGTGAAGAAGATCGACGGGCAACTGAAACCCGACGTTGCGAAACACCTGGTGGCGGGAGGCATTAAGTTCGACTCGATGATGATGCTTGCCCCGGGATACTATAACGTGCGCTTCGTGGTCCGCGACAATATCAGCGGGCACCTCGGCAGCGTGACCGCGCCGGTTACGGTGAAATAACTGCCGCCGGTCTCCCTTATAAGTAGTTGTAACGAGTCTCTTGCAAGTCTTGAGAATCCGCGAAGAATCCAGGAGTGACGATGCGCGTTGGAGTGATTGGCACGGGAGCGATCTCGAGGAAGCACGCCCAGGCCTATAAAAATATCGGCTACAAGGTGACGGTCTGCACCAACCACAACGTGGCCAGGGGCAGGGAGTTTGCCGCGGAGACGGGAGCGGAGTTTGTGGCTACCGCCGAGGAGGTGTGCCGCCATCCCGAGGTGGATTACGTCGACCTGTGCACCTTCCCGGACTATCGCTTGCAGGCGGTGCGTCTGTGTGCGGAGGCGGGGAAGCACATCCTCGTACAAAAGCCGATGGCCACCGGGCTCGAGACCGCCAGCACGATGATCGAGGTCGCGCGGGAGGCCGGTATTCAGCTCGGCGTGGTGAGCCAGCACCGGTTCGACGACTCGACCATCTTTCTCAAGAAGGCGATTGGCGAGGGCCGCCTGGGCCGCATCATCCAGGCCGATGCCTATGTGAAGTGGTGGAGGTCGGCCGAATACTATAGCCGGCCGATCAAGGGAAGCTGGGCGACTGAAGGCGGTGGTGCGCTGATCAACCAGGCAGTCCACCAGGTGGACTTGCTGCTCTATCTCGTTGGGCCGGTCGAACAGGTCTTTGGCTATTGGCAACTCGGTGCAGTACACAAGATCGAGTCGGAGGACAATCTTTGCGCTGTGATGAAGTATGGCAATGGGGCCAACGGCGTGATCCAGGCATCGACTGCATTGTGGCCGGGGTATCCGGAGCGGCTGGAGATCCACGGGACCAGAGGGACGGCGATCGTTACCGGCGACAAGTTGACCCGGTGGGATGTGCGGGACGATGCGGGCGACGAGGCTCCGGTCGTCAGCGAAGGCGCCTCAGGCGCGTCGGACCCGATGGCCATCTCGGTGCTGCCGTTTGAGCGTCAATTGCTGGACTTCGGGGCAGCGTGTTTAGCCGGCAAGCTTCCCCTGTGCAGTGGGGAAGATGGCTACCGCGCGCTTGAAGTGGTGAGTGGTATCTATGAGTCGTGCAGGCAGGGAAGTCCGGTCAATATCGTGGCGGGCAGCCAGGTAAGCTAGGAGCCGATGCGTCTGGCGATGACGATGCTGCTCGGGTCACGGGGCACGTTGTTGCGGCCGCCGATCCGGAGCAGGACCTCAAAATAGGGCATCGCAGCCGTGAGCGGCGACTTGGGCGCCAGCTGCGAACGCAACTGCCTGATCGAAGTCTCATCGCAGAGAAAGTCCAGCGCTGCGTTCATGGCCGTGCCGCCGGTCGCGGAGAGAATCAAGACATCGCCCGTGCCGCTAAGATTCGGAAGCAGAGACAGACTTGCGAAGCCCTCATGGGACCCGTCGGGAAGTGCCGAAGCGTGAAACTTCTCCTGGTCGGCGGGCTTCGCGGCTGTATCGACGGGATAGTAGATGCCTTTGTCGGCATCGTACTTCCACCGCAGGGTCAAACGGCTCTGGAAGGGCTCAATCCAGGGATTGGAGGACACATTGCCGAAGAGCAGCGAGTTATTCGCCTTAAGATCGCGGAAGGAGTAATCCCGTGCGAAGTGGACCCTGGTGTCGCCTTGAACGGAGCGTGCCATGTCCGTAATACGCGACAGCAAGGCGACGTCCCCATAGTTCACCTGGCGCTTCAGAAGTAGGGATTTGGAAAAGGCGGGATCCAGTTTTGCCGAAGCTGTCCGGTCTTCGACCCGGGTAAGGTAACTGCGGTCGAAGTATTCGGTCAGCGAAATAGGGTGGTCGATTCTCTCCTGCAAGGTGCCAAGAGAGGCATCTGCCAGGACCAGGTCCGTCGGTTTGCCCTTGGGAAAGATCTGCGCCCAAATCTCGCCGACGGCTGGGCTGGGTCTGGCGGGGGAGAGTGCTGCTGCAAGGCTGCGGGAGTGCAGGAAAAGACCCAGAGACGTCAGGGCAAAGAGAACCGCAAGGGCCGCCGCCAACCAGAGCGGAACGGTGGCATAAGGGTGGAGCGCCGGAGTCGCCGCCGGAGCTGAAACGGCCTGGGGTCCGGGTTGCGGAAGGACTGCTGTGCGCTCGCGAAATACCGGAGCATAGTTGCCGCGCGGGATCTCGATAATCAGCGGTTCGCTGGAGCCTTCTTTCTCAAAGTACTCATTGACGCGCTTGCGCAGCATGGAAGCATGAACGCGCACCGTGTTGTCGGCCGCGGTATCGTAGTCGGCCGGACGGCCAAAGACCTCCTGGCCGACCTCCTGCTCATGAATTTCATCAGCTGACTCGTCCAGTACGCGCCCGCAGACGTAGAGGAACATGTCCCGAAGCCGGGAGGAGCGGGAAAAGTACAGGCTCCCCGCCACTTGATTCACCAGAAGGCGCCGGTTGTCTCGTACGGTATTGAAATTTGTTTTTGCCACTGCGCGCTGAATCCTATCGAAGCACAGCTCATGGCGTCAAGTATGCCTCAGTTTCGCCCATTTACGTTAAGAGTCATCGCCTGTAAATGGCTGAAAATAAAACATTTCACTCTCGGATTCCAACCACTTGCGATTAACCGTGAATTCACTTGATTGGGCTGGCGAGCGAACTTTAGAGTTGGCCGACTTTGAATGAGGCATTTGCATACGTTTCAAGCTTAGTTGGATAAGTCGTGCGCTTGTGGCCTAAAAGCAAATGACCTCCAGGCCCCGGTTGTTAGTACTACGGACTGAGTCAGGACGCCTTCTGGGTGTCTTGCTGTACAAGATGGAAACAGAGTTCGGCAGCTTCGTTCGCGGACATGCCGGGTTGGATCGGTTTATTGAATGAAACGGATAGCTACAATCTTCGCTCTTATGCTGGCCACGGCCGGCGCGGTCTTCGCTCAGGACAACACCGCGACCCTGGTAGGACGAGTGACGGACCCCACCCACGCCGTCATTGTCGGAGCGACCGTCATGGTGCGCGACCTCAACACGGACGCCATTCGCACGGCGACCACCGACAAGCAGGGGGAGTACACCGTCCCCGACCTGACTCCCAGCACATACTCCATCATGATCGCCCGGCCGGGTTTCAAAGATCTGGAGCAGCCTTCGGTGGAGCTGCAAGTCGGCCAGACAGCGCGGTTCGACGCGACCCTGGTGGTGGGTTCAGCCACGGAAACGGTCACCGTGACCACCGAGGTGGGCGCGCTGCACACCGAGAACGGGGAAAAGGGAGATGTGATCTCGCCGGTGGAGATCTCCGAGATGCCGCTGGATGGGCGGGACTTCAACGATCTGGTGTTCAACGTCGCCGGCATCGCCCCGTCGGAGCAGGGCAGCAAGGGGTCGGAGTTCGTGGCCAACGGGACGCGGTCGGATTCGACCAACATCCAGGTCGACGGGATCAACAACACCAATCCGCGCGACTCCACGGCAGAGGCCACGCCTCCGCTGGACTCCCTGGAGGAGTTCAAGGTGCAGACCTCGAACTATACGGCCGAGTATGGACGCGTCGCCGGGCCGGTGATCAACCTTTCGATCAAGAAGGGCGGCAACGTCATCCGCGGGTCCATCTTCGAGTTCGTGCGTAACGATCTATTCGACGCCGGCAACTACTTCGACGTCCCGGGCACCAAGAGCGAGTTGCGGCGCAACCAGTTCGGCGGTACGGTCGGTGGCCCCATCTACTTCCCGCATATCTACAACGGCCACGACAAGACGTTCTTCCTGCTCAGCGAGGAGAGCTACCGGCAGGTGCAGGGCAGCAACGAGATCGGTGTGGTGCCCAGTTTGCTGGAACGGCAAGGGGATTTTTCGCAGTCGTTCAACACCTATACGGGGCAGCCGTTCAGCGCGACGCCGAATCTACCGCTGTATGATCCAGCGCAATGCACCAGCGGTGGAAAAAACCCCACTTGCCTGACGCTGACGAACTTTATGTTGCCCAAGCAGTATTGGGACCCCATCGCAACGTACATGATGAATGCGTTCTATCCGCTGCCGAACAACACGAAGTACGCTCTGCCCGGGAATAACAACTATATTGTGAACGAGAAGGCCTACAGCTACTGGGACAACGTCGTGGCCAAGATCGACCAGCAACTGGCGGCCCACGATGAAGCGTCCATCAAATACCTGTTCCGGCACGAGCACACGACAAAACCCTTTGAGAATTCGTTGACCGGACAGTTTGGGGCGGTCCTGCACAACCTGCAGACCATCGTGTCTTTCAATGAGACGCATATCTTCAATCCAACATTGATCAACGACTTCCGCACTGGCCTGACGCGGAACGTGAACAACGAGCGAGCTTTCGATTCGGGGACGAATTGGGACAACCTGATTGGCATGCCCGTACCGGGGTTGACCACTCCGGCGTTGGAGCAGTTTCCCGAATTCAAGCCGACTGGCTATGAGACGCTGGGCGACAGTGAAGACGAGCCGATCACATTTACCACCAACAACTATGACACCAACGACACCTTGACCTGGAGCAAGGGCAAGCATACGGCCAAGATAGGCGCCTCCATGCTGAAGGTGCAGTACTTCCAGCCGACGAACTCGGAGTTCAGCGGCGCCGTGGGTTTCAGCGGAAAGGCGGTCAACGGAGTGGTTGCGACAATCCATAGCTTCGCTCCGCCGGTTGTGACTGTGACCCCTCCGACGGCGACCGCTCAGAACGGCTTTCTGGAGATGCTCGAAGGCTACAACAGCAGCACGGACCTCCGCTCGGGAACGGTGGTCAACCACCTCTTCGACACTAACTATGCGGCGTTCCTGCAGGACGATTACAAAATTTCGGCAGGTCTTACGCTCAATCTCGGTTTGCGCTATGAACTGGAGACGCTGCCGTATGAAGAGAACGACCAGCTCTCCAACTTCGTCCCGACACTGAACAATGGATGGGGGTATGCTGTGCTGGCCGGCAAGGAGACTCCTGCACTGGATGCAACGATCAATGGCGCAGGCAATGGATCTGCGTACGTCGCCTATCGTGCACAAGTGGGGTATCCGCGGACGCTGGTCTGGCCGAACTATAACCGGCTTGCTCCGCGGTTCGGCTTTGCCTACCGTCCGTCGCTCAACGATCAACTGGTGATACGCGGCGGTTACGGCATCTTTTACACTGGGTCGCGCCTCAGCGTTATCCGCACGGAACTGTCAGGCGGCTTTCCCTATTCCGTGGTGCAAACCTGTACCAGCGGGTCGGCGGGTCTCGCGGCGGCCTTCACCAGTTGCAAAGACAAGTTCTCGACAACCAACGGCTACGATCCACATGCGGCTTCCTCGTATGTGCAGAGCTTCAACCTGACGGTGGAACGCGAGTTGCCGAAGGGGCTGGCGATGGAAGTAGGCTATTCGGGGTCGAAGGGAACGCATCTGGGCCGGCAGATCGACATCAATCAGGAGAACCCGGCGCTGGGACTTACAGGCTATTCCACTAGCGAGAACGCCTTTGAATTTCTGCGGCCGTTTCCGGGAGGAACGGTGAACCCGACCACAGGTGTGGTTACGTACCCGGCGGGCTCGCCTGGTGAAGGATTCGACGGAATCAACTGGTTCAACTTTGAAGCTTATTCCAACTACAACGCCTTGACGTCGACGCTGCGCAAGAGGTTCGAACATGGACTGCTCTTCCGGCTCAACTTCACCTGGGCAAGGTATCTGGACACGGCTTCGGCGCTGAACGCTTCGGGCGACGGCGGATACAACGGCGCGCAGTACACGCCCAACCCCAATGCGGAGTATGGCCGCGACGACAGCGACCGTAAGTTCGTGCTCAATGGGAACTTCGTCTATCTGCTGCCGTTCCACAAGAACATCATCGTCAGTGGATGGGAGTCTGCCGGCAGCGTTCAAGTTGACTCAGGGCAGCCGTTTACCCCGCAGCTGAACGGTCCCGTCCAGAGCGATGGAGAGCCGACACGCCCCAACCGTGTATGCAACGGCGCGCTGCCGCATCCGAACGTGAACGAATGGTTCAATCTCGACTGCTTCCCGCAGGTGCCGTCGAACGAAGTCGGCGTCTTTGGAAATTCAGGAAGAAATATCCTCACCGGTCCGAAGCTGGTGACGATCGACCTGTCGGTCTCGCGGAACTTCCGCATTACCGACAAGTCGAAGTTGCAGTTCCGGTATGAGATGTTCAACGTTCCGAACCACCCGAACTTCATGCTGCCGAATGACTATATGGATGAATCCAACGGCGGCACGATCACCGCTGCGGCAGCACCTCGAGTCATGCAACTCGGCGCGAAGTATCAATTCTAGGTACGCCTCAGCCGTATCGGGAAATACTCTGAGTTCGTAACGACCAGTAGTGATGGCAATCAGTAAAGGAGTCCTATGACGACACAGAAGGAACAAAGCAGGGAAGTCAACATCGTGACGCTGTTTCGGTGGATGATCGCTGCCTGCGCAATGGCCGGCTTGCTGATGGTACCGGCGGCTTCGTTCGCGCAACACGGCGGCGGCGGCGGTGGTGGTGGCAAGAGCAGTACCAGCGACACCAAGGCCGACAAAGAGGACCAGAAGCAGGCTGAAAAGGCGCAGTGCCCGGAGATCGTAGGCAACCACGCGCTGCTGGAGAAGATGGCCGCGGATCTGACGCTGACCTGCCCACAAGAAGACAAGATCGAACCCATGTTGCACGATGAGGAGTCGGTCAGCAAGCCGCTGCTGGGCTATGTCGCCTTCACCCAGGAGGAGAAGGACGCGATGATGCTGAAGGTGAAACTTGCCGCCCGCGTGGAGATTCGCCCCATACTCACGCCGGACCAGCAGAAGAAGAGCGACGCCGAAGCAGCAGCCCTTGCCGCAACCGCGGACCAGCCCAAGAAGGGCGGTAAGAAGGACGGCAAGCCCAAGAAGGTCCCGGCACAGGCGGATGCGTTCAAAGGCGAAGACGACCTGAGCAATGCGCTGGCGGCTTACAAGGCGTTCTCGGTGAAGGAACGGCAGCAATATATTCTCCAGGTGAAGCAGGCTGCCCGCCGCGAGGGTGCGCCACCCTTGAGCGCGGACGATGCTGCCAAGGTCGATGCCGACATTGCAGTCTTGCAGAAACAACTACAGCCGTAAGGCGATCTCCGATAGCTGAAGCGCAACCACTAACTCAGACACGACAGACAAGATGAGGATACCGATGAAGCTTGATAGCCTAACCAATTCCGTTGCGCCAACTGGGCAGTTCAATCGCCGCAATTTTTTGAAAGGGGCGGGTTCGTTGCCTCTGGCTGCCGCAGCGGCCGCAACGGGTATTGGGCACGTCGCCTATGCTGCTGCACCGCAGGCCGCACCTGCAGCTGCCGCACAGCCTGCGCCTGCTACCGACGGAAAGGCTGTACCGATCGTGCGCGCGGGCAAAGGGCCGTTCCTGAAGACTTCGGTGAACGCGTACTCGTTTACCAAGCTGCTGAACATGAAGATGAAACACCACAAGGAGGGGATGGACCTCTATGACGTGGTGGACTTCTGCGCGCAGCACAACATTGACGCCTTCGATGCCACGGGCTACTTCTTTCCGGACTATCCGGCGCGACCGACCGACAAGTACATCAACGAACTGAAGCTTCATGCTTTTGAATCGGGTGTTGCCATCAGCGGTTCGGGCGTGCGCAACAACTTCACTGTCGCCGATAAGGCCGCGCGGCAGGCCGACGTGGAGAACATCAAGATGTGGGTGGAGATCGCCTCGCAGCTCGGAGCGCCGGTACTGCGCGTCTTCGCCGATACGCAGATGCGCGACATGCACTGGCAGGATGTGTCGCCGGGCAAGACCCATGCCCAGGTGGCGGCGGCCATCGCCGACAACCTGAAGGAGTGCGCCGAGCATGGAGAAAAGCACGGTGTCGTCATCGGCGTGCAGAACCACGGCGACTTTCTCAAGACCGCCGAGGACCAGCTTGAACTCATCGGGCTGGTCGGATCGAAGTGGTGCGGCGCGATCGTCGACACCGGCTACTATATGACGACTGACCCATATATCGACATGCAAAAGGTCGCGCCGTACGCGGTGAACTGGCAGATCAAGAAGAGCGCGTTCGGCGCGGCCAGCCCGATCCCGATCGACATGAACCGGCTGATGCACATTATCAAGGCCTCGGGGTATCGCGGCTATATTCCCATCGAAACACTCTCGGTCTCGGGCGATAACTACGATCCATTCACAGTGGTGCCTGCGTTCATCGACCAGGTGCGCGCAGCTATCGCGAGCACGGCATAGACCGCATAGCCAAGGAGATGAATCGGATGGGTCGCAGTTCGTTCGCGCAGCGTATCGGTCTTGTCATCATGATGGCTGCACCGTTTTTCGCACGGCAGGTTGCGGCCCAGACCTTTCAGCACCCCGGCGTACTCGTCAGCAAGGCGCAGCTCGACTACATCAAGGGTGAGGTCAATGCGCACATCAATCCGTACTACCAGGAGTTTCTGGATGCGCAGGCGAGCACGTATGGCTCGCTGACCTACGTCATACAAGGGCCGTATACGGGCGGCGTAAATCAGTGCGGGTCGGACTCGGCGCCGGACGATGGGTGCTCCGCGGCGGACTCGGACTCGACGGCGGCGTATGTGCAGGCGCTGCTGTGGTACATCACGGGCAATCAGACTTACGCCAACAACGCGATCGCCATCATGAACGCATATGGGCACAATTTACAGGGATTTGCTGGATTCAGCGCGGGGTTCTCATGCCCCGGCGCGGCCACGACGTGCTCCAACGGACCGTTGCAGGCGGCATGGGATTCAACCAAGTGGCCGAGAGCGGCGGAGATCATCCGCTACAGCAACGCCGGTTGGGCGACGGCCGACATCACGGCATTTTCCAATATGCTGACCAATGTCTACGAGCCGATTATCTATAACGGCTCGGGAGAAAACGGCAACTGGGAACTGAGCATGATCGAAGGCATGATGGGCATCGCGGTCTTCAATGAGGACTCCGCGCTGCTGGCCCATGCGCAGCTCTATTGGGGCCAGCGCGTGCCCGCTTACTTCTACTACTACCCGCTCGACGGGAATGCGCCTGCGCCGTTTCCGAGGAACACGGGAAGCACGAACTGGAACGGACAGAGTGTCTTCAACGCGAGCACCAGCGGGGTCGCGCAGGAGACGTGCCGCGACATGAAGCACACGCACTATGGAATATCGTCGGCGATTGCAGCGGCGGAGACAGACCATATTCAGGGCGGCACGCTCTATGCCTCGCAGCAGGCGCGCCTTATCTCGGGGCTGGAGTTCAGCGCGGGCATCGATGTGCAGGGACTCTCGAACAAGGGAACAACGCTGGCCGTCGCGGCCGATTTGTGTTCGAGCGACAGCAACTCGACGGAAGACAACACGATCACGCTCGGCGAGGGCTACACGTTCGTCATCGGCTATAACGAGTACCACAACCGCCTGGGGCAATCGATGCCGAATACAGATACGTGGATCGCGCAGGGCGTCCTGTCCACCACGCTGCCGGTGGATGTAGGCGGGCACATGACGGTCTTCGAGCCGCTGACGCACTACACGGATGTGTCGTCGGCGTCGCCCAATTTTTCGGTGGTGGCCACTACGCCCTCGCAGACCGTGCTAGCCGGAGCGAGCGCTGTGTACGGTGTTACGGTGACGGCGGTTAACGGGTACACCGGCACGGTGACGCTCAGCGTAGCCAGCGGGCTTCCGGCTGGAGCGACAGCCAGCTTCAGTCCAGCGACAGTGACCGGCAGCGGCGCTCCGGCGATGACTGTGACGACCTCTTCGTCGACGGTCCCGGGCAGCTACTCGCTGCTGATCTCGGGCACGGACGGCACGCTGACGAACACGACGACGGCGACGCTGGTGGTGACGAGTTCGCTGAGCCTGACGATCACCGCCAACAACGAGACGGTGGCGTTCGGCAGTGCGTTACCGACGCTGACCTATACGGTGAGTCCGAGCGTGACGCTGGATACGGCGCCGGCTTGCGTCTCCTCGGCGAATGGGAGCAGTAACGTTGGTGTGTATCCGGGGGCCATTACGTGCTCGGGTGCGGCGCTGGCAGGGTACAGCATCAGCTATGTTGCGGGGCAGATGACGGTGTTATCGGGAACTGTGCTGACCTTGACGGCGAACAACCAGGTGATGACCTACGCGGGGTCCACGCCGGCGTTGACCTACACGGTTTATCCCAACGTCGCGTTGCATACGGACCCGACGTGCGTGACGACGACGAATGCCACAACGGCCCCAGGCGTTTATGCGGGAGCGATCACTTGCTCGGGTGCGACGCGGTCCGGGTACACCATTACCTATGTCGCCGGGCAGATGACGGTGAACGCGATTGCGGCAACGATCACGGCCACAAACCAGTCGATGCTGGGCGGCAACGCAGTTCCCACGCTGTTGTATACAAGCTCGCCGAACGGCATAAGTTTTTCGACAGCGCCGGCCTGCACGACGACGGCCACCTCCTCCAGCGTTGCCGGGAGTTATCCGATTACCTGCTCGGGCGCAGTCACAACGGGGTATGCGTTCACCTATGTGCAGGGGACTCTGACGGTGGTGAGCCCGCAGAACATCTGGGTGGTCAACAGCAACGGGACGCTCAGCAAGCTAAGCAACGCGGGTACGGCGGTCTCGCCGGGCTCAGGCTATAGCGGCGGCAGTTCGGGTATTGCGATAGATGCTTCGGGCGATGTGTGGTCGGCGAACAAGGGCGGCAACAGCCTCGTCGAGGTGAGCAACACGGGCGCATCCAGTGGCACGTTCACGGGCGGCGGGTTGAGTTCGCCGGTGGCGGTCGCGGTGGGCGGCACTGGGTACATATGGGTGGTGAACGGGAACAACAGCGTGTCGCTGTTCAGCAACAGCGGAAGCCCGCTGTCACCCTCTACGGGGTTCACCGGCGGCGGGATGAATACACCCACGGCGGTCGCGGTCGATGGTGCGGGCAACTTGTGGATTGCGAACTCAGGCAACAACAGCGCGACGGAGTTCCTGGGAGCGAGCGATCCTGTGATCACGCCGACTGTCAGCGCGGCGAAGACGAACATGCTGGGTACGCGTCCATGAATACCTTACGTGCGGACAGGACAGGCAGTAGCAACGGAAGACTGAATTCTGGAGCGGCAACCATGCAGATGAGGATCGTAAGCTTCGCGGTGTGGACGACGGTTATGCTGGCCGCGCTTGTGCTGGGAGCGTGCCTGCTGACGGGTTGCAGCCTGCAACCCGCGGCGTCGACGGGGGCTGGGTCAGCTATGGGCGCCGCGCTGAGTGGGCATGTGCATGGGGGCCAGCAACCGGTCTCGGGGGCCAGCGTTCAGCTATGGGCCGCGAGCAGCAGCGGCTATGGCACGGCATCCACGGCGCTGTTGACGCCGGCGGTGCTTAGCGATGCGAATGGCAACTTCAACATCACTGGCGATTACACTTGCCCGTCGGCCTCCACGCAGGTCTATCTCACGGCGACGGGGGGCAATCCCGGCTTGGCGGCGGGCACCGACAATACAGCGCTGGCGATGATGACGGCGCTGGGTCCGTGCGGCAACCTGCAGAGCACCACGTTTGTCAGTATCAATGAGCTGACCACGGTGGCGTCGGTCTGGTCGCTGTCGCACTACATGTCGTCGGCTTCGGCGATAGGCGCCAGCGCGACGAATGCGGCAGGAATGACCAACGCGTTCGCGTCAGTGAATAAGGTGGTAAATACCACGACGGGCTCGCTTCCGGGCGCGGCGTTGCCGGCCAATGCAACGCTGCCCGCGGCTGAGATTGATACCCTGGCAAATATCCTGGCCGGATGCATCAACAGCACGGGCGGTGTCGCTGGGGACAGCAGCCCGTGCGGCAACCTGCTGAGCGCGGCGACTCCGGCGGGCAGTTCGGCGCCGGCCGATACGATTGAGGCGGCAATCGACATTGCGCGCAATCCTGGAACCAATGTGGCCGCGATCTTCGCGCTGGCTTCGGCCAATGCGCCGTTTCAGCCTGCGCTGGCATCGTCTCCAACGGACTGGATGATCGGCATCAACTATGTTGGAGGGGGATTGAGCGCGCCGGCCGCGATGGCCGTGGATAGCTCCGGCAACATCTGGTTCGCCAACGGCGGCGCCAACAGCATCTCGGAGTTGAGCAGCACGGGCGCCGCAGTCTCGCCCGGCGCAGGCTATACCGGCGGCGGCTTGAACGTGCCCTCGGCGATTGCCGTCGATCTAACCGGCAAGGTCTGGGTGGCGAACAGCGCCGGCAGTAGCATCAGTGAGTTCACCAGCGCGGGCGCGCCCGTTGTAACGACAGCCTTCACCGGTGGCGGGCTGAATGCACCGAAGAGTCTTTCGATCGATGGCTATGGCGATATCTGGCTGGCGAACAGCGGAAACAATAGCGTGACGGAGCTGAATAGCTCCGGCGTCGCGCTCTCTCCAGCCCCCGGTGGCTATACCGGCGGTGGACTTACGGGGCCAACCGGCATCGCCGTAAATCCGCAGTAAGGCCTGCGCGGCAGAAGGCCCGGGCTGTTCGCCATCGTTGAGTCATTGCGTCGAAAGCCGCTCCATCTGATAGACTTAATCTCGTCGATGAGTTGGTGATTTTGGTGCCTCCCTGGTGTCCAGGAAGACCTGAAAGCGAATCCAATGCAACGGCTGGATAGAAGTGGGCGAAGTTGCAATACCGCTCATTCTATGTGACATACATCCATGTTGTTGAAAGACAATCTGGGGACGTAGCTCAGTTGGTTAGAGCGCTGCCCTGTCACGGCAGAGGTCGCGGGTTCGAGCCCCGTCGTCCCCGCCATACATTCTGGAGTGCTCAGAATGATATGGCCCATGAACTGACAATCAAACCCATTAAATTTCACCCACACCTTTGGGACGGC
>Ga0302314_10007499_pt1 | contig 19607 bp, 18 predicted proteins | sample III_Palsa_N2_3_FD_200533 | JGI IMG/M metagenome (GOLD analysis project Ga0302314, IMG submission 200533) | Peat permafrost microbial communities from Stordalen Mire near Abisko, Sweden - III_Palsa_N2_3 | ecosystem: Environmental > Terrestrial > Soil > Palsa > Peat permafrost | place: Sweden...
CCTCTATTTTCATTGCTAACAGCCAGGTCATTGGAAACGCGCCGGCTTCGTTAGGGCAGCCCCCGCAGAACCGTTGAGGCTTTGCTACTGGGTCGAGAGCCGCCCTCGCGGGCGTCCGCTCTCCGGACGGAACCGCAAAATGTCCGCTTTTGGCGCTCAAAAGCCGTTGGGGGTCGCGGACCCGGTCAGGAAGCGCTGCCAGTACAGGATCATTGCGAGCGTCGTGTAATCCGTGTTCTCCTTGCGGACGAAGCCGTGGCCCTCGTTCGCGGCGAGCACGCTCCAAACCTCGAGACCGTTCGCGCGGACGGCGTCGATGATCTGGCCGGCCTCCGACGCCGGCACCCGCGGATCGTTCGCGCCGGTCACCACCATCAGCGGAACCGCGATGCGATCGACGTGGGTCAGCGGGGAGATCGCAAGGAGCTTCGCGCGCTGCGTCGGATCGCGCTCGTCGCCGTACTCGGCGCGCCGCAGGTCGCGGCGATAGGCTTGGGTGTTCTCCAGGAAGGTCACCAGGTTGGAGATACCCACCTGTTCGCAGCCCGCGCGCAGCCGGTCGGAGTAGAGCACCAGCGAGGCCAGCGTCATGTAGCCGCCGTAGGAGCCGCCGGTGACCGCTATGCGCGCTGGATCGACCCCCGGGTCCGACGCGAAGCGATCGATGAAGGCGCCGATGTCCTTCACCGAGTCCTCGCGCTTGAACGGGCCGTCGTCGAGGCCGAGGAAGCGCTTGCCGAAGCCGAGCGAGCCGCGGACGTTGGGGTAGAACACGGCCACGCCCATCTCGTTGATCAGGTAGTTGGTCCAGCCGAGGAAGTTGGGCCGGGACTGGGATTCCGGACCGCCGTGAATGTTGAAGATCAGCGGGCGGGGGCCGGCGAACCTCGCCGGGTCCGGCCGGTAGAGGAAGCCGGACACGGCCTCGCCGTCGAAGCTGGCGATCTCGACGAGTTCGGCCGCCGCATTGCGGGCCGGATCGAGCCCGCCGGTCTCGCTCTCGGTCCAGCGCGTCACTTGCAGCGTCTGCGGGTCGACGACGAAGGCGTCCGCCGGGGTCCTCGGTCCAGTGACGGTGACGGCCACGTCGCCCCATGGCGCGATCCTGAGCGCGGCGATCACCCCGGCCGGCAGCCCCTCGACCTCGCGGTCGCGGCCGGAGGCGACGTCGAGGATGTGGAGGCGCGAGAAGCCCGCTTCGTTCACCACATAGGCGATGCAGCGGCCGTCGCGCGAAAGCCTGAAGTCCTCGACGTCCCAGGGCAGCGGCGGCGTCACCGGGCGGAACGCCCGGGTCTCAGGGTCGAGCACGCCTAGCCGCAGGACGTCGGATTCGACGTCGCAAGTCGCCCACACCCGCCCGTCCGGCGCGACGCGCGCGTACCGCCAGGCGACGGCCGTCGTCTCGTCGGTGATCGGCGTCAGGGCGCCGCCCTCGATATCCAGCAGGTAGAGCGCGCTGCTCGAGATCGCTTTGTACTGCATGACCAGCAGCCGGCGCCCGTCGGGGGTGAAACCCAGCACTGACCAGCCGCCGCCCTCCGCCTCCAGCACGCAGCGCTCGCTGGCGGGATCCCGCGGATCGACCACGTAAAGATCGGAATCGACGCCGTTGCGGCGGCTGGAGCTGTAGCCGATCAGGCGCCCGTCGCGGCTGAAGGCGCCGAAGAGGTTGCGGCTTTTCCCGTCGGTGATCAGCGTGAGCCGGCCTGCGGCCAGCGTGTAGAGCTGGAAGAACTCGCTGCCGCCCACATCCATCTGCACGACGAGCGTGTCGTCGGTGGGGGAAGCGGCGACGCCGGCGATGCGGTCGGTCTCGAACGACAACTGGCGACGCGCGCCAAGCGCAAAGGCCACCGCGTGGAGCTGCGGCATCGCGGCGAAGCGGGTGAGGATGAGCAGCGCCCGATCGGACGTCCTCCACCCCGCCACCATCGCCGCCCGCGCTTCGAGGTAGGGGCGCACCTGGTGCGCCAGCTCTTGGGGGATCGGTGGCGCGCCATTGACTTCCAGCGCCTCGGGCTTCGCCAGGTTCGCCATCTATCGCTCCTTTTGCAATCAACGCGGCGACGGCAACCACGGCCTCATTCAGGGCTCAAGATGAGCCCATCAGGCTCTCGTCGTCGAGATAAATGACCGGCAGGCGAATGGCGCTCGGGTGGTTGACGTCGAAATAGATCACGTTCCGGGCGACGCGCGTGACGACGCCCCGCCCGGGTAGCTCGCCGGTGTTCGGGTTGATGTCGAACCGGGGCGAATTCGAGCTGGTGACGTGCACCGCGATCCGGTGGCCCTTTTCGAAGGTGATCGCTGTATCCCAGAGGTCGAGCGTCAGCTTCTCCGGCGCGCCCGGGGTCATCATCGCGATGTCGTCGCGGTTGCGGCCATGGCGGTAGCGGGTGCGCAGCGCGCTATCCAGCACGATCGCCTCGTAGCCGTCCGGATAGACATCGACGAGCTTCGCCATGAAGTCCGTGTCGGGACCATCGGTGGAGGCCCAGAGCTCCAGGTTCACCGGCCCAGCGATTGCCACGTCGCGATCCAGCACCGCGGTCTGGAAGCGCAGGTAGTCCTGTCGCTCGCCGATCGGCCGCTGGTCCATCGGCCCCTTCTCGAAGGTCAGGTTCGAACCGCCTTGCGTGGGGACCGGGTTGGCGGGGTCGGAGTCGTAGGCGCGGGAAGCCGACGCTTCGGTCGGCGCCTTTCGCGACAGGCTGCCGTCGTGATGCAGGAAATAGTCGACGATCTGCGGCGCCGGCGGCCAGTTGGCGAACCGCATCCAGCGGTTCTTGGGCGACGGCTCGCCTTTGCGAGCCGAAGCCATCATGTAGATCCGCACCGGCGGCTCATCCATGAGCCCGTTGTCGACGCCCTTCAGCCAGTAGTCGAACCAGCGGATCTCGCTGCGATTGCCCAGGAGCTCGGAGCCGTCCGGGTAGGCGAGATCGCCCGCCATTTCCCCGTGGCCGAACGGTCCCATCTCCAGCTTTTGATTGCCGCGCGCCCCACGGCTGCCGTGGTTCTGCAGGTGCTGGAAGTTGCGTACGTTGCCGACACTGAAGAGGTCGTACCAGCCGCCGTAGTTGTAGATCGGGATGTGGATGAAGCGCGCGTTGTGCAGGACGTCGCCGGTCACCGACAAGGCGGTTGCGACGTAGGACGCCGCCCTCGAGCGGATGCGCTCTTCCGCGACGCCCTGCCCCCGGTTCCAGTCGCCCATGTCCCGCTGTTTGAAGGCGCCGCCGACGAAGTTGGTATCGTTCCCGGCCACGATGACGAACGCGGCGACCAGATGCGGCGGACCTGCGATCGCCGTCATGTTGGCCGTGATCCCCATGGCCGAGGCCCCGGTGACGCCGATCCTGCCGTTGCTCCAGCTCTGCCGGGCCATCCATTCGACAGTGTCGTAGCCGTCGTTGCGATCGTCGGTGAAGCCCGCGTAGTGGCCCTCCGATCGCCCCTTCCCGCGCGTGTCCTGTACGAGGTAGGCGTAGCCGGCCTTGGTGTACTTCCGGGCGGCGCGCGGGTCGGAGAACAGCTCCATCGTGTCCTTGCCGTAGGGCGTCCGGGTGACGATGCAGGGGAACGGCCCCTCGCCTTCCGGCAGGTAGAGGTTGCCGGCAAGCTTCACCCTGTCGCGCATTGGCGCGAAGACCTCGGTCGCCCCCGCGGCGATCTTTTCCACCCGCAGCCCCCGCACCACCGGCTCCGGCTCGGCTTGCGCAGGCTGGCTCGCGTCTTGTGTCGCCGTGATCGTTTCGGCCGGCGCGTCAGACGATTGGTCCGCCATTGTCTCTCTCCGGTTGGTGCGATGAGGCACGGCGACCAGTAAGTCACCAAGGCGCGGCTTCGTGAAGTCGCCTGCAGGACTGCAGCTGCGAGCGCGGCGGGGCCGGGCCGTGCGGGAAAAGGTGATGACTTACTGCCAGCCGGCGCCTGAGGGGGCGAACGTTCCGCTGGCGCCATGCGATCGACGCAAAACTGGCGTATTGGTCGTTTGGACGACAACAGGAGCTGGCGCTATGGACATTGGGGAAATCGTCTCGGGGATCGGGTCTACCGACGCCCTCGCTCAGGCCGCCGATCAGGCCGGCCTCGATCCTGGCCAGGCGCAGGACGCTCTCCATGGCGTGCTCGAGCACTTCACAGGGGGCGGATCGCTGGAAGGGGTGGCGGACGCCGTGGCGGGCCGGACCGGGATCAGCCCGGAACAGGTCCAGGCTTTCCTTCCGCAGGTTCTGCCGCTCCTTCAGGCCCACTCGGACAACGCCTCGGAAGGCGTTCAGAGCGTCCTTGGCGGCGTGATCAGCTCCATGTCCGGCGGCGGTGGGCTGGCCGGACTGGCCAAGGGTCTGTTCGGCGGAAACTGACCGCGCCGCGGACGGCGGGATCAACGCCCACAGGGTCAGGCGGCGCCCGGACCTTGCGGGCGTGCTCGCTCGCCGCTGGCGCTACGACGACGTAGCCCGCGGGGGCCGCACAGGAATGGATCACCAGGGGATCACGCCGGCCGAGTTCGTGAACGCGCCTGTCGGGCCGTCCGGGCCCAGCAGCGCGACGCGCACCGCCTCGCGGGCGCCCTGCTCGACCGTCTCCGTGCCCGCATATCCGTTGAGGTTCGTCTTGGTGAAGCCAGGAGAGACGGCGTTGACCTTGATGCCCTCCGGCTCCAGCTCGATCGCCATGGCGAGGGTCAGGGCGTTGAGCGCGGTCTTGGACGCGGGGTAGACCGGGCCGAAGATCGCGCGGTAGGGGAAGGCCGGGTCCGAGTTCGTCGTCAATGACCCGACGCCGCTCGACACGTTGACGATGCGGGCGTTTGGCGTCTCGCGAAGCAGCGGCAGCATCGCCTGGTAGACGGCAAGCACGCCGAACACGTTGGTTTCCCAGACCGCGCGCATTTCATCGAGGGACACGTTGCTGGGGCGGGTGGTCTTTGCATAGTCCTCGACGGACTGGCCGGGCAGCTTGTTCGTGTTCGAGATCGCCGCGTTTTGGACGAGCACGTCGAGGCGGCCAAAGTCTGCGCGCACGTGCGCCGCGGCGGCGGCGATCGAACCGAGATCCGTCACGTCGAGCTGGAGCGCGTGGGCCTCCGGTCCCACATCCATGGCCGCGGCCTCGCCGCGCTCAAGGTTGCGTGATCCGACCAGCACGGTGAAGCCGTGGCGTGACAGATCCTTGGCGATCTGAAGACCGATTCCTTGATTGGCGCCGGTGATCAGGGCGACGGGCTTATCGTGCATGGCGACTTCCTTTGGTCATTCGATGTGTTGTCAGCGCCGCCTCGCCGCGTTATCTCGACAAGCGGAACCATATTCCGGATAATACGGAACATCGTTCCGATTAACAAGCGGGACCAAGGTGCGCGCCGACGCCCGACGCAACATCGAGACGCTGCTCCAATCGGCGATGACGGTGTTCGCAAGCTCTGGCGTGGATGCGCCGGTGCGCGAGATCGCGGAGAAGGCGGGGGTCGGCATCGGCACCGTCTACCGGCACTTTCCGCGGCGCTCCGACCTGATCGCCGCCGTCTTTCGCCGCGAAATCGACGGCTGCGCGGACGCCGCGCCGATCCTGTCGGCGGCGCACGAGCCCTTCGAAGCCCTGGCCAGCTGGATGCAGCGATATGCAGCCTTCATCGCGGCCAAGCGTGGGCTGGCTAACGCTCTGCACTCGGGCGATCCGGCGTTCGATAGCCTGCCAGGCTATTTCGACCAGCGACTCCGTCCCGCCGTTCGCACCCTTCTGGAGGCCGCCACCGCCGCCGGCGAAGTCCGCGCCGATATCGATGCCGACGAGCTGCTGGGTGCGGTGGCGAGCTTGTGCATGTCGGCTCATAACGACGGACCCGGCCGCGCGGCGCGCATGGTCGCACTCCTGGTCGACGGACTGCGCTATGGCGCGACCCCGTCGGCAAACACGACCGCCTGAGCGCCGCCGTCGCGTTCAAGCGCGGCGCCACGCTCAGCGCCTCGGTTTCGTTCCGCCACCGAGGCGCCTGCGGAGGTGTCAGGCTCTAGCGGATGCTATAGCGGACTCCGTTCTCCTCGTGGTTGAGGCGCGCCTGCTCGGCGCGGCCGATGTGGCTGCCGTGGCGCGAGGCGTAGTGGGCCTCCTGCATGCGGATCGAATGGACATGGGCGTGCATGCTGCGCGCCTGCCAAGCGGAGATCCTGCCTTCGCGGTGCTCGCGGGTGATCGAGCGGTTCAGGTCGCGGATGCGGTGGTTCACCTCGACTCGGTAGGGGTGGTGGGCCTGCCAATGGGTCTCGTGTGCCGAGGCGGCGGAGGCGCCGGCGATCGCTATCGCGAGCCCTGTGGCGGCGATCAGAAGGTTGCGCGGTTTCATCGGAGTTCCCTTTGAGGTCAGAAGATCGTTTTGCATCGCCGGTCGCGGCGATGTGCGGGACCCTGGAACTGGCCGTCTGAACCGCATGGCGCGGGCGATGTTCAGAACCGGTTCACGGGCGGGGGGCGTTTCGCCGCCGGCGATTTGCGCCTCGCGGCCGAGACCCAAGTGGGATAGAAGCGCGGCTTACTTTCAGGAACCCGACATGGCCGACAGCCCGAACGACGCCAAGCTTCTCAACGCGATACGAAGGTCGACGGCCGCCTCGCTTGCTGGCGGTATCATCGCGGCTTCGGGACGCCCCCACTCCACAAAAGAGGCGATGGCGGTGCTGAAGGACGTTCATAGCGTCATGTTTCCCAAGCAGGCTGGGAAAGCCCCGACAACGAAGGCTTGACCGAGCGCGTCGGGACGGCCGGGCGCTTGGGTCGGCCGGGCGGCCGCCACCAGACGCTCACGCCGGATGGACGGCGGCGCTGAGATAGGCTTACTTGCCTGACGAGGGATGCTGTCAGGTGAATCTGCGATGCACGGCTTTCGTCTCTTGCTGTTGATATGCGGGATCGGTTCGGTGCTTGCCGCGTGCGAGCCCTATCCGCCGCCTCCGCCGCCCGGGCCGCCGCGATGGGTTTGGCCAGGGCCGGAAGGCGGCTGTCCGCCCGGCTACCACCGCGGGCCAAACCAGGCGCGGTGCTGGCTGAACGGGTTTGGGCCGCAAGGTCCGCCGCCCCCGCCACCGCCTCCGCCCTGACCCAGACGGGATCTCGCCCGGGCTAGATTCGCCCCGAGTCGAGTGATCGTCAGCGGCCCTGCCGGTCTCCGGCGGGGCCGCCGCTGTTCCAACCAATCGGACCATCGCGCAGCGCGCGGCGCCCAAGCCGCCGCTGGCAACATCGGCCATTTCGGCGCATGACGGTTGCGCAAGCTGCGGAACCGCCCATGCCCGATCCGACAGACCCACTCGAATACGACGAAGAAGGCGACGACGAGTCGTTCACCGACGAGGATGACGATCTGCGGGACCTGGACAATGAGAAAGAGCTTGATGACGATGGTCACGGCGGGCTCAGTCCGGATTTGCCACCCTAAGGCAGCGCGGACTCACGCCTCGCCGTTCGTTGACCTCGCCGGATGAGACCCGGAAGCGGCGCGGAACCACCCCGCCGAGCGGCCGTGCGATTGGTTCAACGCTCCCAAGCCGCGAAATCCCGGCCAGCGGCGGCTTCGGCGAGCCGGACAAGCGCGCGCTGAGTCAGCACCACATTGGCGTAGGTCTGGCTGTGACCCTTCGGCCGTTCGCCGGTCACCGCCTCGACGACATCGCGCAAGGTCGCGGTCGCCGGCAACCCTCGCAGCGCGCCCAGAGCGTCGCCGTCGCCGTCCGCGACCGGTTGAGGGCCCTCGTCGCGCTGCTCTACCTCATGCCTTAGTCCGCGGCCGGAGAGGACGCGAATCGGCGGTCGGCGGGCTTCGCGGACTTCGGCCCCTTGGTGCGGCGCGGCGTAGCTGACGGACTCGGCGGACATGTGCGGCTCCAACTCCCGAAGCGGACCGGTTATATATCCTACAAATTTGATGGGGATTAAAGAGTTATTCTGACGTGCTCGATAGCTGCGCCTAAAGCCGCCGTCGCTGCGGCGTCTATTTCCGGGTCAGCGCGGCGAGCCAGGGTTTCACGGTCACGGTCAGCAGGCCGGAGATCACGGTCGGGTCAGCTTCGGCGATGGCGCGGGCGTCTTCGAGGCTCGGCACGTCGAAAATCATCATGCCGCCGGAGTTGTCGAGGAATGGGCCACCCATGACGATCCGGCCCTTGTCGGCGTAGCCGGACATGTAGCCGAGGTGCTGATTCAGTCCCGGCTGGTCGCGGAAGCCCTTGGCGTGGTCCCACAACGGTCCGGGGCTGTGGATCAGGACGAAATAGGTCGGCGGCGGGCCCTGGGCCGGCGCCAGTGACGGCGCGGCCGCGGCCGCGGCGGCAAGGGCGAGAACGGCGCGGCGTTGCATGGACGGCTCCTTGGGTCAGGCGGGTTTTTCGCGGATCACCGTCTCGGCGATCAGGATCGAAGCGATCAGGCCGACGGCGGTGCCGGCCATCAGATAATAGGCGATCGCCAGCGGATTGCCGGTGACGTGGTCCAACCAGGCGACCATCGGCTGGGTGGTGCCGCCGAACACCGCGACCGCAGTGGCGTAGATGGTGGCGACGCCGACGCCGCGGACGTCCTTGCGCAGCGACTCGGTGATCGCGATCAGCGCCGGCACGCCGGCCAGGTTGCCGATCACGTTCAGCGCCGCCATCAGCGACAGCAGGGCCACCGGCTGGTGGATGTGCACCACCAGCCAGAACGTCGGCAGGATCGCGACCAGGAACGCGAAGCGCGGCCAGATCATCAGCGTCCTGCGGCCGAAGCGGTCGGAAAGCGCGCCGCCGGCGAGCGAGGCGGCGAAGCCGGCGACGCCGTTGGTCACCGCGATCAAGAGGCCGGTGCGGATGCCCATGTGCAGGGTGGTCTGGGCGTAGGTGGTCATGAAGCTGAAGACGTAGGTCGAGATGGTGCCGGCGGCGATCAGGCCAAGGCCCAGCAGGATCACGCGCCAATGGCTGGCGAACACCGCCAGCGGGCCCGCGCTCTCGGCGATGTCGGCGTGCGCCGCCAGCTTCGGCTCGGCGTGGCCAAGGGTCTCGGGCAGGAAGCGGCGGATGATCAGGCCGAACGGCAGCACCAGCACCCCGATCATGAGGGCGATGCGCCAGCCCCAGTCGTGGGCGGCGGTGGCGCCGAGCGTCGCGCTGACGGTGAGGCCCACCAGCCCGGCGGAGATGCTGGCCAGCGACTGGCTGGCGCTCTGCCAGGCGCCGTAGAGGCCGCGCTTGGCGATCGGCGCGGCTTCGACCAGATAGGCGGTGGTGGGTCCCACCTCGCCGCCCAGCGCGAAGCCCTGCACCAGCCGGCAGAGCAGGGCCAGCACCGGCGCCCAGATCCCGATCTGCTTGAAGGTCGGCACGCAGACGAAGCCAAGCAGGGCGACGCCCATCAGGCCGAACGACAGCAGCATCGCCGGTCGGCGCCCGACCTTGTCGGCGAAGCGCCCGATCACCACCGCACCGATCGGCCGGAACACGAAGCCGACGCCGAAGGTGAACAGCGACAGCATCAGCCGCCCGAACTCCGAATGGCTCGGGAAGAAGGTGTCGCCGATCTGCAGGGTGAAGAAGGTGTAGACGACGAAGTCGTAGAACTCGAGCCAGTTGCCGACCACCGCCGCGGCGACGTTGCGCGTCGATATCGGGCCGCCAGCCCCCGGCTGCGCGGTCGCCTCGGCCGCCATCCCCATCACCAACTCCCCACCCGCACTCACCGCAGCCTTATGCCGGGTGGCGAGCGATTGTCACAAGCACAAGTCTTGGGAAGGGCGGCAGGACGGGATGTTGCCTTACACGGAGACGGTCCCGGCGGCTCTGCGCTCCCTTTCCCTCCGCTCCCTCCGCAAGGTTGCCGCACGGCGTCCGAGCGTTGACTAGATCGACGCCTCATGGCTTCAGACTTCATGGCCGCATCACAACCTGACGCCTTCGCCCGCGCCGTCCATCGCTTCGCCACCGCCGGCAAGCTCGACGCGGCCCGCACCATGCTCAACTGGGACGCCCAGACCCACATGCCCGCCGGCGGGGCGTGGGCCAGGGGCGAGCAGATGGCGGCGATCACCGAGGTCTCCGCCGACCTGGTCGGCTCGCGCGCCGCCGGTGACGAGTTGGACGAGGCCGAGGCGATGGCCAGCGCCCTGGCGCCGGACGAACGCGCCGATCTGACCGAGATGCGCCGCACCTGGGTCCACACCTCGGCCGTGCCGAAGGAACTGCTGGCGGCCAAGACCCGCGCCTCCCAAGCGTTGCAGGCGGTCTGGCGCACGGCCAAGCCGGCAAGCGACTGGGCGGCGTTCGAGCCTGGTTTTATCGAACTGCTGGCGCTGACCCGCGAGATCGCCCAGGCCAAGGCCGAAGCGCTGGGGACCAGCCTCTACGGCGGCCTGCTCGACGAGTACGACCCCGGCGTCGGCGAATCGATGATCGATCCGATCTTCGCCGATCTCGCCGCCTTCCTGCCCGGCCTGATCGCCGAGGTGCGCGAGCGCCAGTCCGGCTGGCCTGACCCGATCCCGTTCGGCGACACGCCGGTCGAGCGCCAGGCCGCCATGGCGCACAAGCTGGCGATCGCGGTGGGGCACAACCCCGACAACTTCCGCATCGACGCCGCGCCGCACCCGTTCTCGGTGCCGCACAGCCCCGGCGACGTGCGCTTCACCACCCGCTACGACCTCGCCAACCCTCGCTTCGCCGTCTCGGCGACGATGCACGAGGCGGGGCATGCGATGTACGAGTTCAACCTGCCGCGCGAGTTCGCCTTCCGCCCCGGCGGCAACGCCCGCGGCATGACCATGCACGAGAGCCAGTCGCTGTCGCTGGAGCGGATGGCCGGCCGCAGCCGCGAATTCCTTGGCTGGCTGGCGCCGCAGATGGCGGCCGAATACGGCGGCGATCCGGCGCGCTGGTCGGTGGTCAATGTGCTCAACGACTGGCGCCGGCTCGACAACGGCTTCATCCGCGTCAACGCCGACGAGCTCAGCTATCCGCTGCACGTGATCCTGCGCTATCGGCTGGAACAGGCGCTGATCCGCGGCGATCTCGCGCCGCGGGACGTGCCGGGCGCCTGGGACGAGCTGTTCACCAAGCTGATCGGGCGCGTGCCGCCGGACCTGGCGCACGGCTGCCTGCAGGACATCCACTGGGCCGCTGGGCTGATGGGCTACTTCCCCAACTACGCCATGGGCTCGATGCTGGCCGCCCAGCTGTTCGAGCGGGCCATCGCCGACGATCCGGAAATCCTGCCGGCGCTGGCCCGCGGCGATTTCACCCCGTACTTCGCCTGGGTGAAGCCCAGGGTGCACCAGCGCGCCAGCCTGGTCAGCTTCGACACCCTGGTCCGCGACGCCACCGGCGGACCGCTCACCGCCGAGGCGTTCAAGCGCCATGTGCGCCGCCGCTATCTGGAAGAGCCGCTGGCGTAGGAAATCGCCGCGTAAGGCGGGGGTTTTCCGCGGCGCGGCGGTGGGGGCTACGGCAGTGGCCGCTGGGGGTTCTGCGCCAGGAAAACGGGCGTGAGGCGGTGCTTTCTGCGTCCACGAAACCTTCCACCGCCCTGTCGTCGGTCATAACCGGGCGTAAGTCCCGGTTACCCAAGCACGCGGAACCAACCGTGGCCGTGCTCAGCACGGCCACCCACCGGACGGCGGTCATGGGTCGCCGGGACTGACGCCCGGCGATGACCGGATATTGTTGAAATTATTATAGAAACTGAACCCTACCCTCGCCCCAACCCCGCGATCGCCTGGCGGCAGGCGGTCAGCGATTGGCCCACCACCATCCCCTTCCAATCATCCGCGTCGCCGTAGAAGGCGGCCCGGATCAGCGCCTTGATCTCCTGGCCTTTGGGCGAGAGCGGATCGCCGTAGGCGTGCAGCCAGGCGTCGGCCCTGAGCGCCAGGAACACCTCCGCCAGGGTCTGGACCCCGTATTCCAGCGCGACCCCCGTCACCTCGGCCCGCGGCATGATCGACGGCGCGGCGGCCAGGTTGTCGCCGGCGGTTTCGGCCGAGGTCGAGGAGCCGTCGAGCGGGCTGGTGATCGCAGCGCCAAACCAGGCGAGGCCCCGATCATGGGCGGCGCTGCCGACCGGGTCGGACATGATCGGTTCGGCGTAACCCCAGGGGCCGAGGCCGGTGTGGTAGTCGATGATCGCGATCTTGCCGGCCTGGCCGAGGTAGGAGCGGTAGATACTCTCCTGCGTCCGCCGCGCCCAGCTGGGGCCGTCGCCGCCGTAGAACACGCCCTTGTCGTGGCGATACTGCCCGCCGCTCAGCGCCTGCTGCAGGCCCATCGGACCATGCGCCGCGCTGTAGTCCCGCAGCACCCGGTTGGCGGCGCGTTGGCTGTCCGGCGTCCACTCCAGCGGCACCGCGGCGCCCGCCAGTTCGTCATAGCCGGGGTTTTCCGGAACCGGCTGGCTGAAATCGAGCCAGTTGCGGTTGAGGTCGATGTTCTCCTCGGTCACCCGGCGCAGCCAGGCGAAGCCGTAGGGATTGATCGCGTGGATCATCAGCACGGCGAGATCCTTGGGCAAGGTGGTGTGCTCGCCGCGCCGCAGCCAGTCGACCTGGGCGCCCGAGCCGCAGAAGCCCTCGCCGCCGTGGGTGCCGCTGACCATCACCAGCACCTTGCCGGCGTCGCGGGGACCGAACCAGGCGACGTCGGTGGAAAGGTCGCCGCCGTCCGGCCCTCGGTTCGGATTGGCGATCGCCTCCAGCGCGCCGCCGGCTTCCTGGGCGGTCTCGCGGAACTTCGCCCGCGCCTCGGCATAGGTGGCGCTGAAACTTTCGGCTGAGTTCATCGGATCCCTTTGGGTGGCTTCGCAGCGCCGGATCGGCGCCCTATGACGCCGCAGTGGTTTTTGGCAGGGGATTTGACGCTGCGCTACGATTTCGCATCCGACAATGTCGCTGGCGCCATGCCTGAGGTGATCGAGGCCCTGACCGCCGCCAACGGCGGCTACGCGGCCGGCTACGGCGCCGACCATATCGGCCGCCGCGCCGCCGACCTGATCCGCGCGATGCTCGACGCCGACGCCGAGGTGCGCTTCGTGCCGTCCGGCACCGCCGGCAATGCGCTGACGCTCGCCGCTCTGGCCGCGCCGCACGAGGCGGTGATCTGCCATCATGACAGCCACATCGCCACCGACGAGACCGGCGCGCCGGGGTTCTTCGGCGCCGGCGTCGGCCTGATCCGGCTGACCGGCGATTCCGGCCGCATCGATCCCGCCCTGCTCGCTGCGCCATTGCGGATGGGCGACTCGGCGCACCACCAGTCGCCGGCCGCGCTCTCGATCACCAACACCACCGAATTCGGCGCGCTCTATTCGGAACCCGCCGTGACGGCGCTGTTCGCCCCGGCGAAAGCGGCCGGTCTGAAGCTCCACTTCGACGGCGCCCGGCTCGCCAACGCCGCGGCGGCCGGCTTTTCGCCGAGACTGCTGGCGCGCCTCGGCGTCGACATCGCCGTGGTCGGCGGCACCAAGGCCGGCTCGACCCCGACCGAGGCGATCGTCCTGTTCGACAAGGCGCTCGCCCGCCGGTTCGACGCCCGGATGAAGCACGCCGGCCAGCTGGTCTCGAAGGCCCGTTTCCTGGCCGCGCCCTGGATCGGCATGCTGGAGACCGGCGCCTGGACCGCCCGCGCCGCCCACGCCAACGCCATGGCGCGCAAGTTGGCGGCGATCATGCCGTTCCCGATCCTGCACCCGGTGGAGTCGAACGGCGTGTTCGCGGCGATGGACGAGCCGACACTGCAGCGGCTGAACGCGCTGGATTGGTTCGTCTACCGCTTCATCGACGGCAGCGTCCGCTTCATGTGCTCCTGGGCCACCACTGAAGCGGCCGTGGAAGAACTCGGCGAAGCGCTGAAGTCGCTGGCCTAGTCCCAAATTCCTGACGGCAGTCCCGGCCTTCGCCGAGGCCGAGCTGTGTGAAACGCCGATGCAGCTCAATCTCTGACGTGACGGCCCAGCAAAGGTGCGGCTGATCAGCTCGGCGCAGATGCGATACGCTGGAAAAACAGGGCTTGAGCCGGAACCTGGGTCCGGCCTCATAGGTGGGCGCGTCCAATGGAGACGCCAAGTAGGATGAGCGAACGCTTCCTCAGTCCCAGCGAGACCGCGCGCCGCCTCGGCGTCGGTGTGCGGGCATTGCGCCTGTACGAGCGCAGAGGTCTGGTATGCCCCGGGCGGACGCAGGCGGGTTGGCGCGTCTACGGCCCAAACGAGATAGAGCGCCTGCACCAAGTGCTGACGCTGAAGTCGCTCGGGCTGTCGCTCGCCCGCATCACGCAACTTCTCGGCGGGCGAGTCGCGGACCTGCCGGCCCTCCTGGCCCTGCAGGAGGATGTGCTCACCGCGCGCATCAACGACCTGCAGCGCGCTCGTAAGTCGGTTCAAGCAGCCCGCACGAAAGTCGCGCGCGACAGCCGGCTCTCCCTGGAAGACCTGATTGACCTCGTTAGGGAGACCACCATGTCCACGATCAACGACACCAGGCTGGCGGCCAGCGCCCACCAGGTGCTGCGAGAGGCGATCGACCCGCGCCTGCCCGGCCTCTACCGCGGCAAGGTGCGCGACAACTACGACCTGCCGGACGGGCGGCGCATCCTGGTCACCTCCGACCGATTGTCGGCCTTCGACCGGGTGCTGTGCTGCATCCCGTTCAAGGGCCAGGTGCTGAATGGCGTCGCCCGCTGGGCCTTCGAGCAGACCGCCGACCTCTGCCCCAACCACGTGCTGGACTACCCCGACCCAAACATAGTCGTCGGCCGGCGCCTTGAGATCCTGCCGGTGGAGATCGTCGTGCGCGGCTATTTGGCGGGCACGACCAGCACCTCGATCCTGACCATGTACCGGGCCGGTCGCCGTCAGGTGTACGGGCAGCGGCTACCCGACGGCCTCGCCGACAACCAGGCGCTTGAGGCGCCGATCATCACCCCCACCAGCAAGGCCGCCGACGGCGCTCATGACGAGCCGCTGACCGCAGGCGAAATCCTCGCGCGCGGTCTGCTCAGCGAAGCCCAGTGGCGGCAGGTGAGCGAAACCGCCCTCGCCCTGTTCGCCCGGGGCCAGGCGCTGGCCGCCGAGCGCGGCCTGATCCTCGCCGACACAAAGTACGAGTTCGGCGTCGATGCCGGGGGAACCATCCGCCTCGCCGACGAGATCCACACCTCCGACTCCAGCCGCTACTGGCGGGCGGACACCTATCCGCAGCGCCTCGCCGCCGGCGAGCTCCCGGACAGCTTCGACAAGGACGTGATCCGCGCCTGGGTCACCGCGCGATGTGATCCGTACAAGGATGATATCCCGGAAATCCCCCCGGAGCTGATCTGGAAGACCGCACTGACCTACGTCGAGGCCCACGAGCGGATCACCGGGCGCGCGTTCGAGCCGCCTGGGCCCGCGCCGCCGGTGCATGAGCGCGTGCTGGCGGCTCTGGGGGATTTCCACGGGCGTTGATATCCGACTCAACGCGTCATCCCGGACGGAGCGCCCGCAGGGCGCGCAGAGCCGGGACCCGGCCTCCCCGCTAGCGGGCTTGGGACGTCACCGGGCGCCGTTCCGTCGATCCTTAGCCCCCCGGAATGAGCGGGTTTAGGGTCTGATCCAGGGCAGCCTATCGAGGTCGATATTTCCGCCGGTAAGTACGACCCCGACCCGTTTGCCGCGCGCGTCGACTTTCCCCTCCAGTATCGCGGCGTAGGGCACGGCGGCCGACGGCTCGACCACCACCTTCAGCGTCTCCCACAGCGCCCGCATCGCTTCCACGATCGCCGCCTCGGACACCGTGACCACGTCGTCCACGTTGCGGCGGATGTGGGCGAAGGTGGCGGGGCTGAGGCCGGCGCGGAGGCCGTCGGCGATGGTGTTGGGGTGGTCCATCGGCTCCAGGCGGCCGGACGCGAACGAGCGCGCGGCGTCGTCGGCGCCGGCGGGTTCGGCGCCGACCATCCGCGCCGCCGGCAGCTTCGCCCTCACCGCGGTCGAGACGCCGCTGATCAGGCCGCCGCCGCCGATCGGGGTCATCACCAGGTCGAGCGGGCCGGCGTCCTCGATCAACTCCAGCGCCGCCGTGCCCTGGCCGGCCATCACCTGCAGATTGTCGAACGGATGGATCAGCGCCGCGCCGGTCTCGGCTACGATCCGCGCGGTTTCCGCCTCCCGCGCCGCCTGGTTTGGCGCGCAGTAGGTGATCCTGGCCCCAAGCCGCTCGACCTGCGCCGCCTTCGGCCGGGCGACGCCGTCCGGCATCACCACATGCGCCACGATCCCCCTCAGCCGGGCGGCGTAGGCCACCGCCGAGCCGTGATTGCCGGAGGAGTGGGTCGCGACGCCTCGCGCCGCTTCGGCGTCGGTCAAGCTCAGCACCGCGTTGCAGGCGCCGCGCGCCTTGAAGGCGCCGATCTGTTGCAGGTTCTCGCACTTGAAGAACAGTCGGCCGCCCGTCGCCTCGTCGAGCAGGTCGCTGGTCAGCACCGGCGTTCTGCGCACGAACGGCGCAATGCGATCGCGCGCCGCCTCGATATCGGCCAGGGTGATGAAGACGTTGTCGGGAAGCACGGGAGGGCGGCGCTCGCTGAAGTTTGGCGAAGAGGCTCCATCTAGGCTATCGCAGCCCGCCATGCCACGACGCCCCGAATGACCGACCCAGGACGGGCGCCGACCATCGCGCAGATCCCGCTGAACGCGCTCGCTGCTGGCGGCCTGGCGGCGTTGACCGAAGCGCTGGCGGCCAGCGATGCCGACTATGTGCTGCCAAGCCCGGCGGACCTTCGGTTGCCGAAGGACGGCCTGGCGACGATGGCGGTGGCGGCGGCCGAGCAGCCCGATGCCGCCGCCTTCCGTCTGCCGGTCAAAGGCCTGACGCCCGACTCGCTCTGGCGCGGCCGCCGCTGCCGCTCGCACGAGCGCAATCTGGAGACCCTGCGCTTCGCCGACATCATCCCGCCGGGCGCCCTGTTGGTCCGGCGCGAGGCGCTGCTGGCGGCGCTGGTCGGCCTGCCGCCAGGGCTCGGCGACGACGCCTGGCGCGTGCTCTGCCGCCGGATTGCTCGCGCCGGACGGATCGCCGAGCTTGACCTCGCGGTTCGGCGAAGCGGGCGGATCGAGGGCGAGCGGGCGAGCCCCGCCTTCGCGCCGCTGCGGCCCACCCGCGTGCTGGTGCTGGGCCAGATCGAGGTTTCGACCAGCCTCTATTTCGACGTCCTGGACGCCGCGCCCGAGATTTCGGTCGACTTTCGGCCGCTGACGCGTCTCGCGCTCGACGCCCCGGTGCTGGCCGGCGCCGATCTGGTGATCCTGGTGCGCGAGCTGCACCGGTTCTGGGACGAGGGCGTGATTTCCTTCCTGGACGCCGCCGGGGTGCCCTATGTCTGGTTCACCGACGATAATTTCCAGGTGCTGCGGGCCGAGGGCGAGGCGAGCGCCTTCTACGCCCTGCCACGGATGCGGGCCGCCCTCGCCAAGGCCGCCGCGGTCTGGACCTCGACCGAGGCGCTCGCCGCCGCGCACCTGTGGCTGCATCCGCAGGTCGAGGTCTGGAAGCCGGCGCTCGATCCATACCTGCGCCAGGCCCTGCCGGGGTCCGCCGGCCCGCTGACCATCGCCCTCGCCGGCGGCGATTTCCGGCTGTCAGGGCTCCCGGGGGCGCCGCTCGACCAACTGCGCCGGATCGGCGATGGGCTGCGTCTGGTCGTCACCCCCGCCGCCGCCAAGATGCTTCGCCCTGCCCTGCCCGGCGCGCAGATCATCGTCCCGCCGCCCGAACGGTCGTTCCGCCAGTTCATCCGCGCCTGGCGCCGGTTCGCGCCGGACATCCTGCTGCATCCGGCCGGCGCGACCGCCAACACGCCGTTCAAGACCCCCACCGCGGCGATCGTCGCCGGCTATCTCGGCGCGATCCCCGTGGTGGCGGACGAGCCCGCCTACCACGGCTGGGGCGAGACCGAGGGCGTGCTGCGGCTGGGCGCCGACGGCGACGGCATTGCCGCCGCCGCCCTGCAGGTCCGCCAGGCCGCGTGGCGCACCGAGATGGAGCGGCGGCTCACCGAGGCGCTGACGTCGCGGTTCGGCGAGGACGATCGGATCGCCCGGTTGCGCAAGCTGATGCGCCCGACTCCGAAGCGGAACCCCGAGGCGGTCGCGCAGAACATCCTCGATTCACCCGGATTCGCCCGAGCTCACGCGGCCAGGCGGATGATCCGGCTGGCTCGACCGCTCAGCGACCGGGTGCGGCCTCCAGAATAAGATCGGCGGCGCGCTCCAGGCCGCTGAACAGCTCGTCACGGCCGGCGTAGGCAAGCGCGTTCGCCGACCAGGCAGCCAGGACGTCCGGCGTCGCCCGCGCCAGGGCCAGATCGAACACGGCGGCGTCGAACGGCTCGGCCAGCACGACGCCGGCGTCGGCGTTGACCGCGTGCTCGCCATAGCCGCAGAGCGCGGTGGTGATGACCGGCAGGCCGCTGGCCATCGCCTCCAGGATGACGGTGCCGGTGACGTCGGCGCGGGAGGGATGGACCAGCATGTCGGCCGCGGCCATGGCTTCGCCGAGCGCATCATCGCTGACGAAGCCGAGCCATCTGACCTGGCTCTCCACGCCGAGCCGTTTTGCCAGGCGGAGCGCGTCGGCGCCGCCACGGCTGGTCGGGTCGAGCCCGCAGACGAGCAAGCGTGCGCCGGGCGCGGCCGACAGGGCATGCAGCACCCGGTCGAGCCCCTTGGTCTTTGCCTGCAGGCCCATCCAGAGCCAGACCGGGCCTTCGCCGAGCGCCAGCGCCCGCCGCGCCGCCGCTCGCACCTCGGGCGTCGCCGCGGCTGGATCGGCGCGCAGCCGGTCGACGGTCGGCGGCAGCAGCTTCAAGCGGTGGCGGGCGGCTGGGTGGTTCGCCGCAAACCCTTCCAACTGGGCGCTGGAGAGCATCAGCACCGGGCCGTCGCCGCTCGCCAGAGCGCCCCGTTCCAGTTCGGCATAAGTGCGGTAGCGCGGCAGCCAACGGCGCGGCCCGGACGGCGCGCCGCGACTCGGATCGGCGCAGAAGACCGCGTCGAACCCCGGAATGGCATGGAAGGCGACGGTGCGATCGAACCGGCCGGCGATGGCGCGGCTCGCATCGTCGGCGAAGGCGGCGAGGCGGCCATGATTGGTGCTGCCGCGGCTGGCGACCAGCTCGATCTCGACGCCCGGCGGGGTCTGAGCCGGCGGTCTGGTGGTGATCACGGTCACCTGCACGCCGCGCCGGACCAGTATCTGCCCCAGCCGCAGGGCGTGCTGCTCCAGCCCGCCGGCCGGGGCGAGGCGGAACACCGCCAGTGCGATCCGGCCGGGGCCGCTAGACCCGGTCATCCAGCTTGGCATCGGCGGCGATGTGCCTGAATCCGGGCAACACATCGTGGATCACGGTCGCTAGGGCGTCGGGGGTCGCGTTCGACCGGCCCGACGTCAACCGCCCAAGCTCGGCCAGCGCCATCCTGAGCCGCGTGGGGTCGATCGGCGCCGGGATCACGCCTTCCAGCGCCGCTAGACCGAGCTGTTCGGCGCCCTCGCCCGCGCCGCGGAACACCTCGATCTCCTTCTCGCCGGCGGTGTCGCGCGGCGTCAGCACTAC
>Ga0302314_10007500_pt1 | contig 19606 bp, 19 predicted proteins | sample III_Palsa_N2_3_FD_200533 | JGI IMG/M metagenome (GOLD analysis project Ga0302314, IMG submission 200533) | Peat permafrost microbial communities from Stordalen Mire near Abisko, Sweden - III_Palsa_N2_3 | ecosystem: Environmental > Terrestrial > Soil > Palsa > Peat permafrost | place: Sweden...
GATGGCCGACGCCCACGCCCAGGTCGTGCCGACCACCCTGGTCGACGACGCCGACCTGCACGCCTGGATCGGCAAGCAGGACATCACCGCCCGCCTGATCCGCGCGATCGTGTTTGCCTGCAAGACGGTACCGGGCTTGAACGCCTGGTTCGACGGCAAGAACCTCACCCGTACCCTGCATCCGCATGTCGACATCGGCATCGCGGTGGATACCGACGACGGCCTGTTCGTACCAGCGCTGCGCAACGCCGACGTGCTCGACGGTGCCGGCATCCGCGCCGCGATCAAGCGCCTGCGCACGCAGGTTGAGGATCGTTCGATCCCGGCCTCCGAGCTGTCCGGCTACACCATCAGCCTGTCAAACTTCGGCATGTTCGCCGGCCGCTATGCAACGCCAGTGGTGGTACCGCCGACCGTCGCGATCGTCGGCGCGGGCAAGCTCAGCCACGACGTAGTCGCGGTGATCGGCGGCATCGAAGTGCATCGCCGCATGCCGCTGTCGCTGACCTTCGACCATCGTGCCGCCACCGGCGGTGAAGCTGCGCGATTCCTCAAGGCGATGCTCGACGATCTGGCGCTGCCGAACTAAGCCGAGTTGTCATGCATCAACAAACAGGGCGCCTTCGGGCGCCCTGTTTGTTTTCCAGTGGCGCGTCAGTAGTCGCGCACGTCCAGCAGCATGAAGCAGCGCGCGCTGTAGTCGCGCACGCTCAACGGCCACGCAACGGAATCCAGCGCAAGCGTTCCCGCGGTCCAGGGTTCGTTGTCCAGCAGCGCTTCGCAACGTGCATTGCCGTCCGTTCCGTGCTGATGCACCAGTCGCAGCCAGTGCAGCTCCGGCACCAGCACTTCACGCTTCAATGCGGCTTCGATTGCTTCCAGCGCTTCGGATGAAATGGCCACAACGCTTTCGTCAGCGCCACGCAACGTGAACGGGCCGATGAATACGTCCCACGTGCGCACGCCGATCTCCCACGCGGCGATCCGCATCTTGCGGTCGTTGGTGACGTACCAGCAGGCAGCCAGCAGCAGATGGAAGGCATTCTGCTCGAACGTATGCAAGGCATCGCGACAACCAGCATCACCGTTGCCGATACCGGCGAAACTCTCCTCGATGCGCCGCTCCTCGCTCAGCACCACGTCGACATCGAGGCGACCCGGCTCACCTGCGCTGCCCTCATGCCACTCGGCACGAATCGCAGGGAAATCGTCATCGGTGACCAGCCAGCCATCCTCGTCTGCTTCGAGCTCGACATCGTGCCGTTCGAACAATCGCAACAGGTATTTCTGCAGCGCTGCACTATCCATTGTCACTCCGGTTGTCTGCGTTGACCGTTGCTGGAAGCTCGCGCCAGGTCAGGTACATGCGCAGGTCAAATTCTCGCTGGTGGTAGTCCGGCAGCATGTACGTACACAGCTGGTAGAACGCCTTGTTGTGATCCTGCTCTTTCAGATGCGCCAGCTCGTGCACCACGATCATCTGCAGGAATTCCGGTGCGGCGGCCTTGAACAAGGCGGCCACACGGATTTCTTTTTTCGCCTTGAGCTTGCTGCCCTGCACGCGCGAGATCGCGGTATGCAGGCCCAGCGCGCGCTGCACCACGTCGAGCTTGCTGTCGTACAGCACCTTGTCGATGCCTGGCGCGTTTCTAAGGTATTGCTGCTTCAGATCCATCGTGTAGGTGTAGAGCGCCTTGTCGCTTTGCACCGCATGACGATCCGGATACTGCTTCGCCAGATGCTCGCCCAGGCGCTGCTGCGCGATCAACTGACGCACCTTGTCCTGCATAACAACGGGGTACGCCTGGAGGTATTTGAGCGGCATCATGGACGGTATTCTCGCACTCCGTCGGGTTCACGCGTGATGGTGGCATCGGAACAACCGGGCTCACAGGGCGTCGCGTTCAAAGGGACTGACACCAGCCGACAGCCAGAATCAGCCGCGCCGCCCCCAGCAGGCGTGACGTAGCAGCATCGCGAGCAACAGCACCACCGTAAACGCACCGTAGCCATACAACGCGGGCAGCACTTGTTGCCAGATGCCTCCACTCGCACGACCAAACTGGTCGACCGCCGGCAGTCCGACCATGTCGAAACCGAGCAATGCACTCTGCACCGCCGTGACCGCTGCCAGCAGCAGCACCACAAAATCGAAAACACGTCGACTTGAGGTCTGCGGCAGGCTCTTCGGATAGGACCAGTAGGCCCAGCACAGGATCAGCAACCACGGCGCCAGCAGCAGGATGGCCAGGTAACGCATCGATCAATCACTCCGTCGGCTTGAATCGTCGCGCATCAATCCTGCGCAGCGAGCTGATCCAGCGCCTCGCGCAGCCGCAGCAGGGCTTCGTCGCGTGACTGCTCATCGTGGTAGTCGGGCGTGCTGGCGACCGGCTTGCCATCCAGCTCCAGGGTCACGCCCTGCGGCTGAACCTGCAGCACGGCGCCGGCTGCACCCAGCGTCTTGAGGTGCTTCTGCAGCGTGCCGGCCGCCTTCGGATCGGCGAACGAGATCGACAGCAGCAGCTCCTCGCCTTCCGCGGAGAACAGGCGAAAACGGAAGTTACCATTGGCGTCACGGAAACTGGCGAAGCGCGGCATTTTGTCCTGCTTCGTGGCCGTCTTTGGCGAGGCCATGATGGCCACCGACGTGCTGGCCGAACGCAGCCCCAGCGCATCACGCAAAGCGGCAAGCTTCGGCGTGGCAATCGCACGCGCTTTCTGCGCACCCTGCTGCAGTATTGTCTCGATCGCCGCCGGATCGCCCATGAACGCCTCGTAGCGCTCGCGCATCGGCGCCACATCGGTCTCGATGCGTTCGTACAGCACCTGCTTCGCATCGCCCCAGCCAAGGCCGTCCAGCAGGGCCTGGCGGAATGCCGCCGTCTCGGTCTCGCTGGCAAACGCACGGAAGATGGTGAACAGCGCAGAGCTGTCCGGATCCTTCGACTCACCAGGCAGGCGCGAGTCAGTGACGATGCGCATGATCGCCTCGCGCAACTGCTTCCTACCGCCAGCGAACAACGGAATCGTGTTGTCGTAGCTCTTGGACATCTTGCGACCGTCCAAGCCCGGCAGTGTAGCCACCTGCTCCTCAATCAGCGCTTCAGGCAACACGAAGAACTCGCGGCCATGGATATGGTTGAAACGCTGACCGAGGTCGCGCGCCATCTCGATGTGCTGGATCTGGTCGCGCCCTACCGGCACCTTGTGCGCGTCGAACGCAAGGATGTCGGCCGCCATCAGCACCGGATACATGTACAGGCCGGCGGTGATGCCGGCATCGACGTCCTCGCCCGTCTCCGTATTCCGATCCACTGCCGCCTTGTAGGCATGCGCACGGTTCAGCATGCCCTTGGCGGCGACGCAGGTGAGAAACCAGGTCAGTTCGGGAATTTCCGGAATGTCCGACTGGCGATAGAACGTGACGCGCTGCGGATCAAGGCCAGCAGCCAGCCAGGTCGCGGCGATCTCCAGCCGCGAGCGCTCGATCCGCGCCGCATCGTCGCTCTTGATCAGCGCGTGATAGTCGGCCATGAAGTAGAACGCATCGACGTCAGCGCGTCGGCTGGCTTCGACGGCTGGGCGGATGGCACCTACGTAATTGCCCAGGTGCGGGGTGCCGGTGGTGGTGATGCCGGTGAGAACTCGAGTCTGCATAGGGTTCGCTTGTAATGTCTTCAGGCCAGCGCAATCAGCGCAGCAGCGTGGATTTGCCAAACAGCGATTCGACCAGGTCCACCGCCAGCTTGGCGGTCTGGTTGCGTTTGTCATACGCCGGATTCAGCTCGACGATGTCCAGCGACGCCATGCAGCCGGCGTCGGCGATCATCTCCATGCACAGCTGCGCCTCGCGGTAATCCGGACCGCCACGCACGGTGGTGCCGACGCCAGGTGCGATGCTGGGATCGAGGAAATCCACATCGAAGCTCACGTGCAGATGGGTATTTTCGTCGACACCGGCCAGCGCCTCTTCCATTACGCCCTTCATGCCAATCTCGTCGATGCGGCGCATGTCGAACACGCTCATGCTCGCCTCGCGCACCAGCTGCTTTTCGCCTTCGTCCACCGAGCGGATGCCGATATAGCGGAAAACGTCAGGTGTGGTGGCCGGCGTGTTGCCGGTTAACCCGGTGAGTTCGGTCGGACCGGTGCCGCACAGGCAGGCCACCGGCATGCCATGGATATTGCCCGATGGGGTAGCCTGCGCCGTGTTGAAATCGGTATGCGCATCCAGCCACAACACGCGCAGTTGCTTGCCTTCGTCGTGGCAATGGCGCGCCACGGCTGAGATCGAACCGATCGCCAGGCAGTGATCTCCGCCGAGCATGATCGGCAGGCGACCTGCCTGAAGCTCCTGATGTACAGCCGTATAGACGGCTGTATTCCAGGCCACCACCTCGTCCAGATGACGGTAACCGTGCGTGGGTGGCTGCCATGGATTGAGCGGCCCCTGCAGGTTGCCGCGGTCAATCACCTTCAGCCCACGGCGTTCCAGCCTGGCCGCCAGATTGGCCACCCGCAGAGCTTCCGGTCCCATCGCAGCACCGCGATGTCCGGCGCCGATGTCGGTCGGTACGCCAATCAGTGAAACGGTCCGCTTGTTCATGAACTTGTCTACCTGCGTGTGGCATCTGGTCGGCGCAGGCCAGAGCCATCGCGCACCGCCAGCGTCGGTGTAACAGCGGTGACCCGCGAAACACGGCTTCGCGCCGCTGCTTCCGGGCGTACTGCCGCCGTCCCCGTGAAAAGTTGCTCGCAACTGCCTAATGCGCGAACTCGCCGAAGTTTACCGGAACGGGATCACCCACGCCGTGCAGGCCGTACCACGGCCACTGTGCAGTCCCGGCCGCATTGCCTATCCGGGAGGCAAGGCACGCGCGCGGACGAGCCCTGTCGGCACTCATGGGAAATGCAGGAATAATGCTTCGTCGGCATTCCACGGCCCCCAGCAAGGTGCCGCCTATCGGATTACGCCAGCCAGTTGCCCCATTAGCGGGTCGCTGCGAGCAACAAACCGCATTTCACCGCAGCATGATTCAGCCGGATTCAATCTGGCGACTTCGCGCCAACTCATCTTCACGGCGCGATCGCGCACCCGGATACCAAGACACCAACTCGTCGCAGATAGCCACGCCAGCTGGCCGTGCATCCCGTCCGATTTTCCCCATCCGCATCCCTGCAAACAGCGACACAGCACGCCAGAAGGCGGAGTGCGCAATAAGCGTTTGCATACAATTAGTCCCCGGCTACCCTTGTGCAGCCGCCGGCTGATCGTAGCAAGTTTTTACGTTTCGTACACCGCCTCACTTTCCATGGACAACCGCCTTCGTTCGACGTTGCAGATACCGCGCTTTCGCTCTAGCGATAGCAATACAGACTCTCTGCCTGCGGATCTGGCACATGGCCATATTTCGCGAGAATGACCGGGGCCGAATACTCGCCACGGTCCGTGTCTGCGGCCTGCGCATACACCAGTACCCCTTCACACTGCCTGGCAAGCTGCTCGCCGCGGCGACGTGCAAACTCCTCCATGCCATGAAGCACCGGCTTCTCGGGCAAGACGGCTCCATCCACCTCGTGAAAGCTCTGCACTACGTAGAGTGTTTCCATGACCTGCCCTCGTGTCTGACCGTATAAGCCTGCAGATGCGCAAGTACACGATTCGCGACGAAGCCGTTAAGTGTTTGTCGAGTGTTCAGCCAATACGGCCCAGAGCTTGGTAACCCGTCACATACTCTTTTCGGCCCATCAGGTTTCATCGGTTTTCCAGCCATCAACGGAGAGGATCGACATGACTACACGACACGTCTGCCAGGTGCTCGGCAGTGCATTGCTGCTGAGTCTGGCTTGCGCAGCGATGGCCCGGTCCGACGGATCGGTTGATGCAAAGAGTTCGACCAACGCCACGGACAGCACGTTCATGCAGCATGCCGCCGCCGATGGCGTGGCCGAGGTACAGCTGGGCCAGATGGCGCTGGACAAGTCTTCCGATGTGCAAGTCAAGCAGCTCGCGCAGCGCATCGTCGATGACCACACCAAGGCCAACGACCAGCTGAAGGCGCTGGCCCAGAGCAAACAGGTGACACTCCCCACCGCCCCCACGTCGGACGCGCAGAAAGAGAGCAAGGATCTGCAAGCGAAGAACGGCAGCAGTTTTGATCAGGCGTGGCTAAAGGACATGGTCAAGGACCATCAGGCCGCCGTGAAAATGTTCACTCAGGAAAGCAAGCAGGCGAAAGACCCGGATGTGCATCAGTTCGCACAGACCACGCTGCCAACACTGAATACCCATCTGCAGATGGCCAAGAAACTGGCGGCCATACCCGATGCGCGCGACAAGGCGATGGATCAAACCACCAAATCGATGGCAGGCAATCCGATGAGCAGCATGCCCACGACCACCGCGCCAACAGCCACGCCAACAGCCAGCGATGCGCCATCATCAGCCATCAAGCATTGAACATGCGTGATGTCCCAGACGGCTGACCAACACCCTCCGAGCCAACCCAGATGAGGACTGCTTGTCGAATCAAGCGGAAAGTTCAAAAAAACAAAAAAGGCCCGCATCACTGCGGGCCTTTCGCTGTAACTGGTGCGGCACCCGGCACCACATGATACGCGGCAGCGCCTTGTTCTATGCCGTTTTTACCAGAGCATGGTTCGATGTTGCCCCCAGAGTTGCCCCCAGCCACTGCCGCTTGCCGTCAGATGGATCATCTCACTTTCCGCCACTCAAATCACATCAAACGTCGGATGCCGCCCGAACCTTCCAAAGCATTTCGCACGCGTTTGGGCTGACAAAACGCGAACAGAGCGCACTTCCATGGAAGTGCGTGGCTTAAGGCGTACGAGCTTTTTTGCTATTAGATGGTTGTCGCGGCGATTTGTAATCAGGGTTTGCGTACAAATACTTTAAGGCAAGCCAGAAGAGGCCGAGGACATTTACCGTCGTGGTCGTTAGAAGAGTGATCAATACACTATCGGAAAGATGAAAGAACCCTATCCGGCTTCCAAAGCCTTGCCAAAACACGAACATCACTACGGCGATAATCCATCCTTGGGTGATGTTTCTTAGCGCAGGCGTAACCATCTCTCTGTGACGATGGCGTTGCTCTTCGTTGGCATCGAACGCCTTGCGATAGCTGTCCGCCTCAACTTCATCTGTAACTGGCTTGGAGTCGCCGCTGATTTGCGACTCTTGAGTCTTGATCGCTGCCCGCACCAGTTCGTCTATAGAAAATGGACGTGGCGCGGAAGGGGATGTCTGTGCGCGCGGAGCAGTCTTCTCAGGCGTCACCTGATTAAGTGGCATTGGCGTCTGCCCTTCAGATCCCGATCCTTGGGTCGCCATGATTTACGCCACAGCGCCCTGACGGCGCTCCGCTTCATTTAAGGTCCTGCGGAAGTATTCCTCGATATATTCATCGGGGATCTCAGCATGCATGCTGCCGGACGATTCACGACGCGTACGCTCCCATGGCCCGCCAGGCACATGGGAAATTGCTGATAGGGTAACTGCGGGTTCACTACCATAGGTCGACAAGACAGAGTTTACGACCTGCGTTACCGGAGCATCAGCAGGGTACGGCGTTGGAGTCGTTATAAGGCCGTTGTCTGTGAACGCGGCATCGGTCGCCCAACTTTGGATCGGTGCCGACCCATAGCTCTTGAACTCGTGATAGACAGACTCATAGACAGGACCGTACTGCCAAGCCTCTGGATGCTCGGCGATCAACGGTGCTCCTTGGGTAGCCAAATAAATTCCATGCGCAAAAAACAGAAGCTTTTGCAGCTTCATGTTGGAAATAGGAACATTCTGTTGTCTCGCCGCCACTAGAAAGGCGTTGGCGACGGCTTTTGCGCTATAAGCCATGATTCACTCCTGGTTGCTCTCCCTGTCGACCCAATGGCCGCCAGCAATCCAAGATATGTAGTCTCTCCGACCGCGTATCCAGGATGGCAGGGTCTTGGAGTTTCCGTTGGGATCGTCTCACATGCTGAGAAGAGTTGACAACATTGGATTGTAGCTTGTGTTTACCTGAATGTTCAGCTTGTTCCGAACTCTAGCGGCGGCCATGAGTTCCCAGAGCGTACCTAGTCGCAAGATACAGGCCGACCACACCCACTTCGGTGCTGCCAGTGGCTCGTATCGCCTCGATCAGCTCCCGATCGCTGCAACTGAAGCAGCCACACCAGTGAGCTCGGCTCAGCCGGTTGTGGAGATTGATCCGCTCGCCCGCACTCGCCTTCACGCTGTGACACCCGTCCAGATGTCTTGTGTCGCTTGGTAGTAGGCCAAGGGTACGATCACGTCAGCGCCGTGCATTTCCACCCGCGTCACTAAGCCGGATTCCCTGTGTTCTGTCCGAGCGGCGTCCCGGGCCTGCCTGATGGCAGCGCCGAGTTGGAGGCCATCGGCCAGCATGGCGCCCGTTGTATGGACACACCACTGGCCCACGCTATTTGGTTTGACCGTGTAGAGGATCACCAGCGGCACCCATGCAAGGGAAGTCGGCCCATTCATCAGTCCACGCTGACACGGGCATGCGCAGGTTGGCTGTACGGTCCGAATGATTAAATCAGGGGGAAGCCCGGCGCCATGTAGGCACTCGCCCGACTTTGCCGTTAGAGGTTATTGACCCGGCCAACAACACCCGATATGTTGGTGTCGTTGGTGCCCCACTAGATGCGACTATCGGTAGGGCTTAAAAGGGAATCCGGTGTAACTCCGGAACTGCAAAGCAGCGGTAGAGCGGAAACGAACGCCCCACATGCACTGGCCTCTTACGGCTGGGAAGCGCGGGCAAGTAGGAGGGTCCACGACCCGCGTCCGCAAGTCCGAAGACCTGCCGGCACATCGGAACGAAAGTGTTCCGGTGCGTCTAAGGCAGCGTCTCAATATTTCTCGACGCTATTACTTAGACACGGTGGTCAACGCGATGTATTCGCATGGGCGTATTTAGCTAAAGGAAATCTACCAATGCCAGACCTTGCCGGAAAGAAAATCGCATATCTCGGATATTGCGGCCCCATCGACTCAGTTGCAGTTAGTCGCCTTTGCGGCGCACTGAACACGTCGGTAAACGAAAACTACGACGGCGTATACCTCACACTCAATTCGCCGGGCGGATACATGGGTGATGGAATTTATCTATATAACCACATCCGCGCACTGCCTATCCCCGTAACTATCCACAACACGGGATCTGTCTCGTCGATCGCAACAACTATTTTTGTTGCTGGCGCAGAAAGGCTCTGCGCTCCGAATGCCATTTTCATGATGCACCCGGTGTCGTTTAACGGCGGCGGCACGCTTGCAACAAAAGCGTTGCAGGCGTCTCTAGAAGCGGCCTTGCACGATGAAAAGCGAACCGAGGCAATTTTGCGAGAGCGCACCAAAATTCCCGACAACCTTCTCGCCTTGAGGCTGTCCGAGGACATCTACCTCACGGCCACTCAAGCCCTTGAGTACAGCATAGTAAGCGAGATCCGACATTTCTCGCTCCCGGCCGGAAACCAGTTGTTCCAGATCTGACGGGGCGGGTTCGTACCCGGGCACAAATGAACCGTGCAGTGGGGAAGCACTGACGTGCTTGGTCATGAAACATTCTCCCGATGGCCGCGTAGTTTCGCTTGCCAGTTTCCTTACGTCAATTTCTAACACAAACGAAAACACTTTGCGTTGCATTTCGGCGATGGACGCTTAAGTTCAGTTCCATGAGCTGAACGGAATTCGGTCGATGGCTAAAAAGGCCTGCAGTGATGCAGGCCTTTGTTTTTGCTGGTGCTGGATAGGCAACGGCCTAGTTGGCGGCCTGCCCCGGTTACCGGCGTCGAATGCGCCTCCGGATATGTCGGCACGGTGTCTCAGCCGGCCACGTGCTTGAACAGGATGTCCTTGCCGATGCGCAAGCGCACCCGTAACGCCCTGGGCACGACCGTGCCGTGGTGAGTCCGAGGACACACCGCATATGGTCGCCAATCGGCCAATAGATCGTAAGAGAAGGACTGTGCACGAGGTTGTCTGCAAGACATGACTTAAGCCACCACTTGGCGCTCGTAGTACGGCCGTTTCCGGTCGTCTAGGCCCATTACCGCCGTTTTTCCTATGGGGACTGCCCCCCTTGCCGGTCCTTTTGGGGCTGACAAAACTCGTTTGCCACCGCAACAAGCCTAAATCCATAGGCTAACCCGCGTTTATCCGTACCGCTGTAACCGTTCGATCAGCCGCAGCACGTAGCCCCCTTCCCGCTCGGCTAGTTCGGCATCACGCTCGGCATAGCGTTCAAAGGTTCGCCAGCGCATGCCTTTGGGCTTGTATGGCTCGCCGAACAGATCGCTGAAGGTGTCGCCTATCTTGCGGCGGATCGCCCAGCGCTGCGCGTTGATGCGGTCGCTGCCGCTCACGCGCTGGCTGGCATAGGTGGGTAGTGGACGGATGGCGGTGCGGCTGCAGAATTGTTCGATGCTGCCGAACTTGTACAGCTTCAGCACGCGCCGCTGGGTATAGGGGCAATGCATGTACCAGCGCCGGCCACCGTATTGCAGGGGCAGCGATGACAGCCGGATGGTGCAGGTCACGTCCTGCGGCTTGCCCTCCGGTGTCCAGGTGTAGGACAGCCGAAGCTCGCCACTATCCGCGCTCAGGCTGGCGCTGTAGCCGATGGCTGCGATCTTTTCACCGTCGCGGCTCCAGTGCCAGCCACCTGAAGTCGTGGCGCCAGCCCGCAGCGCACCGGCATTGAACAGGCTGCCCACGTTCAACGACAGCGCGGATTCGATATGCGGACGCCAGCCGGAACCACTCACGCCTGCCCTACCTTCCGCTTGCCGGGGCGTTTGACGGATGCCGATTGCAGCCCCGTCAGCTTGTTGTACAGCTCAAACAGGAACGCGACGCGGGTAGCATCATCCTTGCCGCTGCGATAGCCGTAGGCGGCGTCCACGGCCTTGTCCAACGCGCGATGGGCGTCTTGCAGATCGCTGGGCATGCTGTCGGGGTCGTACAGGTCGGCGAGCGTGGCGCCGGGGTGTGCAGCGCGGGCGGTCAGCACTATTTGTGCAGCCTGCGCCACTGCAACACGCTTTTCTTCGGGCACGTCCTGCGGCCACGGGAAGTTGTTGTAGACGATGTGCACGGAGTAGCGATAGTCACTCTTGAGCCGTCCGGCTACCGTACGCATCCATGCGTTGTGCATCGTGCTGGACAGCATGCCGAAGTCGTACAGCGTCGCGTGCGGTACGATGCGCAACAAGTTGCTCGCCAGCGTGTCAGGTCGGAAATACCCGATGGGGATGAAGTCGCGGCGCTCGGATGAAACTTCGGGGATCACCAAGAAATCCTTGTCCGGCATACATTCGACTTGAAAGCGTCGCGGCGTCTCTGCGAGTTTCAGCGTCGATTTGCGTTTGCTCTTCTTGCGAAAACTGCGCACCGCGGCCACTCGCTCCATCGCCAGCGGCAACGTCTTGAGCGCTGCCGGCTCCGCATCGCCCAGCCAGAGGCACCAGCGCTCATAGCCGTTCAAGAATTCATCGGCACCCAGCCAGCGCCGGAAATATGTCTCTGCCCCCGGCTCGCGCTGCAGGAAATCCGCCATTTCCTCGGGTGTGAAAAGGTAGTTACCCCCGTCGATCGGCTGATTCCCTGACAACATGCCCGGCACGTCGCAAAGCGTTTTCCCGCGTCGCTGCAGCACCGCATCCGGCGCGTCGGTCAGATACGGATTGATGTTCTTTGCCGGGATCGCGGTCGGCTCGCCCTTGATGCCGTCGCTGTACACGTACAGCGTTCGCTTGGCGGCCTTCTGCAATCCGAAGCCCACGATGACGCAGTGAACCGCCGCGACGCCCTTGCCTTCGTTGCTCCATTGAAAGGTGCGGTGTGCAAAGCGGATCGTGACGCCATGCCCCAGCAGCCACGGCCACAGCACGCCGACCTGTTCACCTTGGGTGATGCTGTTGGTCGACACAAAAGCGGCGTCTACCGCTGGGCTTTGCGCGATGTACGCGGCAGCCTTCACGTACCACGCGGCCACGTAGTCCAGCAGGCCGCCACTGTTGAGCGGGGCGAAGATCGGTGCCACGTCGGCGCGTTGTCCGTCGCTCATGTACTTGGCGCCAATGAATGGCGGGTTGCCCAGCACATAGCTGCATTCTGCTGGCGCCAGCACGGTGCGCCAGTCGGTTTGCAACGCATTGGCGCAAACAATGGTGGGCGCGGTCACCAGCGGCACCGTAGGGCGCGTGGTGCCGAAACGCTCGGCGGCTTCCAGATTCATCTGGTGATCGGTGATCCACAGTGCCACGCGGGCAATGTGCGCCGCTGCGTCGTCGATCTCGATACCGAAGAACTGGTGCACGTTCACCCGGCACAAGGTGGACACGTCCAGCACGCCGCGCTGTTCGCCCCACAGCTCGGCAATCACTTCCATTTCCAGCCGGCGCAGGTCGCGGAAGGCAATCACAAGAAAATTACCGCAGCCGCATGCCGGATCGAAAAAGGTCAGCGTGGGCAGCTTGTCGTAGAGAGCGCGCAGCGTGGCTTTGGTACGTTTGGGCGCCTGCAGCTCCGCGCGCAGGTCATCCATGCACAGCGGGTTGATGACGCGCAGAATGTTCCGTTCACTGGTGTAGTGCGCGCCCAGCTCACGCCGCGTGGCTTGCCGCTTGTCGGTCGGGTGCTGTTGCTCCAGCACACCTTGGAACATGGCGCCGAAGATCGCGGGAGAAATGCCACTCCAGTCCAGCTCTGCACTTTCAAGCAGCAGCTGGCGCAGGTCATGGTTGAAGGCCGGAATGCGTGCCGGTTCGGCAAACAGGCTGCCGTTGATGTACTCGAACGCAGCCAGGTCTTCGTCCAGGCTGTACTGGCGTTCATCGCGCGACGTATCAAGCACCTGAAACAGTTCCGCCAACAAGCTGCCTAGGTCTTTGCCATCTTCCCGACTACGTTGCACCAGCCGGGAAAATTGGCGGTTTTCTCCAAAAATGCCAGTGTGATCCGCAAAAAGGCAGAACAGCAGGCGCGTCATGAACACTTCCAGATCGTGCCCGATAAAACGCACGTCCAGCAGTGCTTGGTGCAGCTTGGAAACCTGATAGGCCGCCTTGCGGTCGATCTTGGATTCTTCGGCAATCTCGCCCGCAGCATCCTCTACCAGAAACGCAAACCAGTCGGCATGCTTGGATAGCTCTTTGATCGCGCATTCGTGGGTAGCGTCGGTGCGCAGGTCGGTCAGACGAAAACGCGCGAAGTCGGACGTGATGATGTAGCGCGGGCGCTCGGCTTCCTTGAGCGCCAGAAAGTATTCGCTGGCCTGCGCGAACGCGGCATTCAAGTCCTTACCGCGGCTTTTGTGCTCCACAATCAGCTTGCCGGGGATGAAGCTGTCGATGAAGCCACGGCCACCGCCCAGCTTGGCAACCTCTTTTTCGTAGATCGTCGCGGACTCCGGGCGGATGTCGAAGCATTCGTAGAAGCGCGCCCAGAACAGCTTGGCGTCTGCATTCTCGCGGCTGGCTTGCTGCCATTCCTTGGCGAAGGCGGAGAGGCGGCGGCGTATCTCGTTCCTTGTCGTTGCGACCATGTGCGCGGGTGCCTGTCGTGGATGGCTCGATTATGCGTGCTGGCGCGTGCAGGGCAAACAGCGGACGATCAAGGGCTACGCCGCCAGCAAGCGTGCTGCTTGGTAGATATATAAAAAGGTGTACGGAATCCGTAGCAAGGTCATGGGGAAAAGCAGGCAATTTAGGTACGGATGCCGTAGCTAACCAGCTGGCGCTTTCGGCGTGTAGGTACGGATGCCGTAGCGGGCATGTCGGAATCCGTACTGGCCTTCCTGATTTTCTTGGGCCGCTTGAACCGCGCTGCCACCGGCAAACGCCAGTTACCCGGCGCAGCGAATGTTGCCGCGCAGTCCAGCTTGCCGCCGCATTCGTCGATGGCATGCCACGTCAACGCATAGAGGCTGGCAGCGTGAAGGCCACCTTGCCGGGTCTGCACGATCAATCCGTAATGTCGCAGTTCGCGCAGGGCGAAGTTGATAGTTTCCGGGCTAGTCCATCCCTTGGGCTTCAAGATCGACATGGACGCACACAGATCGCCGTTGTTGCTGCCGCGATATTGCCGGGCCAGGTCGCATAGCAGCTTGATGGCAGAACCACCGCACGCCCGCCAGTTTGAGCTGTCCTGTACGGCATGCGGTATTAAAGTGAAGCTACCACGTTCGGTACGGCCCTTGTGCCTTGCCCTGTTGCGCGGTTTCACAATTACGGCGCTCACGCTCAGGCTGCCGTTTGCTCGATCAGGGCACGTATGTCTTCCACCCGCCATGCCGTGATGCGTGCGCCCAGCTTTACGGGTTGCGGATAGCGGCCGGACTTGACGCCCGCCCACCATGTAGAACGGCAGACGGGATAGATGGCCGGGATCGCTGGCGCAGTGTCAGTGGCGTCCTTGCCGACGATCTGCCGAAGGCGCAGAAACCCGGTAGCTGGAATTGGATCATTTCGCATTCGCTCATTCCTCATTGGCCGGAATTGGCCGACGAGGAAAGCATGATTTACTCAGAAAGGATCAGACAGGACAGAATCATCCAATTTCTCGAAATTCTGTCCGGTGTCCCCATCAAACGCAGGTGGATGTTCTGCCATGAACTTAGCTCGCCGTGCTTGGTAGCGCCTTACCTGCTTCCGCACGGCTTCTTCATCAACCTGTTCGTCGGCACCAAGATCCAGCGCAACATTTGCGACCGTAGCCAAAATTGGAAACGGCATTTCCACTCCGTATTGCGTGAACCAGTCATAGAGCGAGCATGTGAAATAGACCACGCGGGCACTATCGGAATTCGTCTGAACAATAGGTGTGCTTGAACTAAAAATTCTTCCATCCCACTGGTCGTCCCAAAACGTCCATTCGTACAGTTCGGCAAGAGTTTCCGTCAAGTTGCTGCCGGGGTAGTCGTAGTGCATTCGGTACACGCCGTTTATTCCAACATTGAAGGCCACAATATCCCCATCTTCGCTTTCACCGTCGCCCCAATGTCGAAGTTTGTCACCCAATGGCGCATCCATTTCGTCATCGGTGACCTCCTGTGAGATACCAGTGTCGAACTTCGTATCACGCAATAGCTCCATCAGAGCTAACGTATATTTCCGCACTTTCTCGAAGTACGCATCGCGTTGGGCTGGGGTCAGATTTCCCGGAAAATTGGGAAGTTGCGTTGCTCGAATAATTGCTTCCGCAATAGTATGAGAGTTCCGCAAAATGGGAGCTCTGGCGAACTCGATCACGCCAACCCAGTCCCAAAATTCGCGCATCCTTCGTTCGTTCGCGAGAGACATTAAGCGATCAAGGCGAGCCGGCGGAAAATTGCCATTGTTGCGCACCCATTCGATCCACTTGGTCAAGTATTGTGGCGACCATTTGGGCATCTCATTTTGGAAACTATCCATCGCGCATACCCTGCGCCCTTCAACAGGCGCCGCGCCAGCCGGGGAAGGTGCCCGGTTTTCGGATGGCCGTCCTAGGCGCGGCGTTCAAGGGTTGTCGATCAACTTACCTTGCGTTTGATTGTGACCACCTTGCCGCCAGCGCGCAGACCGTCCAGATAGTCGGCCCACGCCTGCATCATGCGGGTGCGTTCGTCCAGATACTGCGCCCGGTTGTAGGCAGCGCGTACCTTGTTGCGTTCGGCGTGGGCCAGCTGGCGCTCGATCACATCCGGCGTCCAGCCCATTTCGTTCAAGCGAGTGGATGCCATGGCGCGGAAGCCGTGGCCGGTCATGGTGTCCTTGTCGAAGCCCATGTAACGCAATGCGGCGTTGACAGTGTTCTCGCTCATCGTGCGGGCTTTGCCGCGATAACTGGGGAACAGGTATTGCCCGTGTCCAGTCAATGGCTGCAGCTCGCGCAGAATCGCCACCGCTTGTGGCGCCAGCGGCACGATGTGTTCCTCGCGCATCTTCATTCGGGCAGCAGGGATGCGCCATTGCGCGCGATCCAGGTCGATCTCTGTCCATTCGGCCTTGCGCAGCTCGCCCGGTCGCACAAATACCAGCGGCGCCAGCCGAAGCGCGCATTTTGTCACCAGGGAACCTTGATAGGTGCCAATGGCGCGCAACAGGTCGCCCACTTTCGCCGGGTCGGTAATCGCTGCGCGTGATGTGCTGACCACAGGCGCCAGCGCGCCCCGCAGGTCGGCGGTCGGGTCATGCTTCGCGCGCCCGGTGGAAATGGCATAGCGGAATACCTGCCCGCATCGCTGCTTGGTGCGGTGCGCGGTTTCATGGGCGCCGCGTTCCTCGATCCGGCGCAGCACCTTCAGCAGCTCCGGCGCGTCTATCGCTGTAATGGGGTGGCCGCCGATCCACGGGTTAACCAGCTCATCGAACGTCCATTCCGCCTTTTCCAGCGTCGCTGCTGCCATTCGCGGCCTTTGCAACGCCAGCCATTCGGCAGCGATCACTGCAAAGCTGTTCGTCGCGCGTTCCTCTCCAGCAGCCTTGACGGCCTTGCGTTGTTCGCCCGGATCAACTCCAGCGGCCAGCAGCTTGCGGGCTGCATCGCGTTTGTCGCGGGCATCGGCCAGACCCGTATCGGGGTAAGTGCCGAGGGACAGACGCTTCTCCTTGCCCCCGAATCGGTACTTCAGACGCCACCACTTGCCCCCAGCTGGAGACAGTTCCAGGTACAAGCCGCCACCGTCGAACAGGCGCTGGGTCTTGTCGACTGGCTTGGCCTTGCGGATCGCAATATCAGTGAGTGCCATTGGGGGCAACTCCCTTGGGAGTGAGTGCTGTTGCCCCCGATGTTGCCCCCAGTTGCCCCCGGATTGCAATGGACTAGATTGGACGGCATCAGGCACAAAAAAGGCCAGAACCTTTGCTGTAGCTAGGTTTACTGGCCTGTTTTGGATGTTGCTGGACTGTCAGATGGTGCCGGCACCAGGAGTCGAACCCGGGACCTACTGATTACAAATTACTTAAGTGATGCTTTCGACACCTGAGGCACCTCGCGGCCTCTAGGCTTGAAACACTTGCTATTGCTTGATTTGGCGCCTTTTCAGATCATCGGTCAAAGTCGCAAAAGGTGGCAAAAAGGTCAACTGGAGGGAGCCATGGGGAGCCACAGGATGCTAGTCTCCCGGCACCGAACTCAGGACCGAATTCGATGCCCAGCCCCAAGCGTGCGCCCATCAAAGTCCAGCTGACCGCGGCCCTGGTCGAAAGCTTGGACTTCGCCCATTGGCCGGTTTCCCCTATCGAGTTCTACGGCAAAAGGCTGATCACTGAGCCCACCCCTTCGCATGTGAAAGATTGGGTCGTTCGGGATCTCCTGGTTCGCGGCATGGGTGTCCGCGTCACCGCCGGCTCGAAGTCCTACTTTGTTCAACGGAAGAGGATGGGCAGCACGTCCGACCGGTGGGTGCTGACCGATCAGCACAGCCTCCAAGCGGCGCGCGCTCAGGCAGCCAGCTGGTATGTGAAGATGGCCCAGCCTGATGGGGACCCTCGGGATCTTTTGAAGGATCGAGCCAAGGTTGTGGCCGAACTTCGCCGAAACAAAAAGATGAGCTTCGGGCGGGCGTATGAAGAATTCATCGCCGATGGGCATGTTCGGGTCGACAACCTCACTTTGCGCCCCGCCAGCCTGAGCGACCGCAAGATTGTCTTGCGCTGGATGCGCAACATGCCGTTGTGGTCCACGCCCCTGATGGACGTGAACCAAGCCTTGGTGGACAAGACGTTTGCCCCACTGTTCACGCAAGCCGAGCTGGCTCGCCGCGCGCACCGGCTCATCGGCGGACCCAAAAAGCGCGGCGGTGGCGCTGGCAACGATGTGGCGGCTGTCCACAAATGCCTCACCCATTGCATCAGCGCGTGGAACGAGATTGAGGCGAGCAAAGCGCCGGCCAATCCGTTCTCGGCGTGGCGCATGGCGCAAAAGAAAAACAAGAAACTCCCGGAAGTGGGCCGCCGCCACACCATGCTGGCCACGGATAGCGATCAAGGTGTGGCGTGGCTGCGCGGACTGCTGAGGCTGGGGGAAGACCCCGACCCCGCGTTGGCGATGGTGGCGGACTATGTCCTGCTGACCGTCTTGTGGGGCGGACGCAAGACCGAGATTTCCTTGATCCGCTGGATGGATGTGAGCCTCGCCGATCGCGCCTTGTGCTTCTCCGCGGAAACCACGAAGGCCAACAAGGATCACTATGTGCCCCTGACGCCCTGGGCACTCGAACTGTTGAAAAAGCGTCGCGAGAATAACCAGGAGCAAGGGTGGTCGGTTTCTCCGGCCGACCTGGTCTTTCCCTATCCCCACACCAAATCCCGACAGATCGAAGATTACCGCTCGGTCACCCGTGCCCTTTTTGAAGAAACGGGCTTGTGGATCCGGCTGCATGATCTGCGCCGCACCCTCGCCGGCTCCGTCTTCGGCTCGGTGAAAGATCTTGGAACCGTGGCGATCGCCTTGGGCCATGCCACGGGCCACGACGTCAGCATGGGCTACCTTCAAAGGCAGGTCGCTTTAACCGCGCTGCGTGAGCTGTATGGCGCACGGGAAAAACAGTTGCGGCTTCTGGTTGGGCTCGACGTCCCTGCCCCGACCGATGCAACCTTGAACGACGCTCAACGAACGATGGTCGAACTCATGCGCGGCATGATCAAGCAGGTGGGTCTGGATACCATTCCACAGGAAAAGCTGTTGCAGCTACTGGCGGCTTAACTCACCACCATCACGCGCAATTGGTCCCAGTTCTGGTGTAGGCAGGCGACAAATGCTCACATCGCCTCCCTCAGCTCACATCGCGATCGCCGAGTTTTGTGCCGTGCGATCACCGCCGTGGGAGTGCCCCAGATCGCGCGGCGCGGCCCGAAATAAAGGAGCATGGTCAAGGTTCGGTGCTGCAAATAGCGACCAAGAAGAGCTGAAGCAAATCGGGCTTTTCGGGTTCACAGGCGCAAAGGTGCGCAAGGAGATTGGCCGTATCACAGCAATCAACTGCCATACCTTGAAAGTTCAAAAGGCTTCTGCTAACTTCAAAAAATTGCACTCGTCGCAGAGTCAGCCACCACAAGTAGCCTACGACCAATCTGAAGAGTCAACAATTCAGAAATTTTGCGAACATGGCACTTCGTTCGGTTTTGAATTCAGGGAGGAACTATGCAAAAGCTATTGGCCATGTCATTCGCAGTCCTGTCCTCGTTTGGAGCCTCCGCTCACGCGGCCGAATTGTGTAAGAGTGCATATTCAACCGAGCTCGCAAAATTGTCGCAGGCTGAAAACGATGATTGGGCCTCCGTAGCCAAGAATCCTAGGGGTGTAATCGCTACGGCCGTCAGAGATCAGGCGCGACGAAAGAGAGTCGACGAAATCCAAAAAGCAGGCGGCCTGTGCAGCGCCGAAGACTTTTTGGCCGCCGCTATAGTTATGTCCCATGGGGTCTTCGTCGTGGAAGACATTAAAGCAATTAAGTTCGCGTCAACGGCGCTAGCTTTAGACCCCACATTAACTCAGGCAAATCAGCCGTTTCGAGTTGCGATCGATCAGATTGCGGTTCGTGCGCGCGGCGATCAACTCTATGGAACAGTGATCGAA
>Ga0302314_10007503_pt1 | contig 19604 bp, 18 predicted proteins | sample III_Palsa_N2_3_FD_200533 | JGI IMG/M metagenome (GOLD analysis project Ga0302314, IMG submission 200533) | Peat permafrost microbial communities from Stordalen Mire near Abisko, Sweden - III_Palsa_N2_3 | ecosystem: Environmental > Terrestrial > Soil > Palsa > Peat permafrost | place: Sweden...
GCTCGGCGCGAGCCTCGCCTGCGGTGCGGTGGGCTGCATGGTTCGGCCCGGACGGGCCTGGCGGGAGGGCGCGCGATGAGCGAACCGCTGATCGTCGCCCTGCCGTCCAAGGGACGGCTGAAGGAACAGGCCGAGGCTTGGCTGGCCGACTGCGGCCTGCCCGTGCGCGCCATCGGCGGCGAGCGCGGCTATGCGGCCAGGCTGGACGGGCTGGAAGGCATCGAAGTGCGGCTGGTGTCGGCTTCGGAGATCGCCGGGGCGCTGTTCAGCGGCGAGGTGCATCTGGGCGTCACCGGCGAGGATTTGCTGCGCGAGTTGGCGGACGACCTCGACGGGCGCGTGCAGCTGATGCAGGCGCTGGGCTTCGGCCGCGCCGACCTCGTGGTCGCCGCGCCGAAGAGCTGGATCGACGTCATCACCATGGCCGACGTCGACGAGGTGGCGCATCTGTTCCTCGCGCGGACCGGCCGGCGGCTGCGCGTGGCGACCAAGTACCTGACCCAGACCCGCGCCTTCTTCGCGCGGCACGGTATCATCGACTACCGCATCGTCGAATCCGGCGGGGCGACCGAGGGGGCGCCAGCGGCCGGCGCGGCCGAGCTGATCACCGACATCACCACCACCGGCGCGACGCTGGAGGCCAACGGCCTGAAGGTCCTCGCCGACGGCCTGATCCTCGCCAGCCAGGCGCAGCTCGCGGCGAGTCTGAAGGCCGAGTGGGATCCCCTGCGACTGGATGCCGCGCGCCGGCTGATGCGCATCCTCGAAGCGCGGGCACGAGCACGACGCACGGCGACGCTCACCTGGCCGGCGGAGGGCGACGCGGCCGCGCGCCAGGCGGTCGCGGGCCTGATCGCGCGCGGCGCAAAAGCACGACCTTTCGGCGTATTGGTTGCAGGCGCCGACGTATTCGACGCTGCCGACGCCCTCGCGGCGGCGGGCGTAGGGCCCGTTACGGTTGTGAAACCGGACTACGTGTTTGAAGCCCTCAGCCAGCCGATCGAAGACTTGTCGAAGCGATTGCGCTTTTGATTTCGACGACGCCGTCAATAAACCTGGGACTAAGTGGTTGAATTGACCCTCAAGTCCACGTTTCACCCCGTTGTGTTCATCCGCGCGACAATCATGCCGCGAATCGCGGCGCCGTACATTGACAGCGGGGAAAAATTACCGTTTTCTCATGGATGCGAGAGGCATGAGGAACCTACAAGGTTCGGAAGTCTCCGGCGTTTCGGGGAGGAAACGCCTGCTTGGATCGACTGATCGTCAAACCCGCTGCGATATCCCCCGCGGCGGGTTTGATTTTTTTGCGGTAGAGTCGAAAACAGCGCGGCGGCCACCCCCGGCCCCTCAATCATGTCATCCCGGCATGTCATCCCGAAGGGCCGCGAAGCGGACTCGTCCGGACCTACGTCAACGATCGCGCAAAGTAGATCCCGTCTCTCCGCCGCTGCGCGGCTGCGGCCGGGATGACATCGATGGGAGGGCGGAAAGTTCGCCCTACCAGATCCGCACCCGCTGATCCGGCACCAGGTAGAGCGCGTCCCCCGGTTTGACGTTCCACGCCGCGTACCAGGCATCGACATTGCGCACGGAGCCGTTGACGCGGTCGATCTCCGGCGAGTGCACATCTGAGACGATCTGGCGGCGCAAGGCGTCCGGCCTGATCGCGCTGCGCCAAATCTGCGCCCAGCCGAGAAAGAAACGCTGGTCGCCAGTCAATCCGCCCACCACAGGCGCCGGCTTCCCGCCAAGCGACACGTGGTAGGCGTCCAGCCCCAACAGAACGCCGCCGAGGTCGGCGATATTCTCGCCCATGGTCTGGTCGCCCTTCACGTGCACGTCGGCCAGCGGCTCGAACGCGGAAAACTGCGCCCCCAGGACCTTGGTCTGAGCCACGAACTTGGCGTTGTCCTCGGGGGTCCACCAGTCGGTCAGCGTGCCCGTGCCGTCATAGTGGCGGCCCTGGTCGTCGAAGCCGTGGGTCATCTCGTGGCCGATCACCGCGCCGATGCCGCCGTAGTTCACCGCCGGATCGGCCGCCGGATCGAAGAACGGCGGCTGCAGGATAGCGGCCGGGAAGACGATCTCGTTGCGCGCCGGGCTGTAGTACGCGTTCACCGTCTGGGGCGTCATACTCCACTCGGTGCGGTCAACCGGCTGGTAGAGCCGGTCGACCTTGCGCCGCCAGGCGAACGCCGCCGAGCGCTCGACGTCGCCGAACAGGTCGGCGTCGGACACCTCCAGCTTTCCGTAGTCGCGCCACTTCGTCGGGTAGCCGATCTTCACGTTGAGCATCGAGAGCTTCTGCAACGCGCGGGCCTTGGTCGCGTCGCTCATCCACGCGACGCGCTCGATCCGCGCCCTGAGCGCGGTACGGATGTTGCCGACCAGGATCTCCATCCTGGCCTTGGAATCCGCGGGGAAGTAGGACGCGACGTAGAGCTTGCCCACCGCTTCGCCCATGTCGCTGTTGAGCACGCTCACCGCGCGCTTCCAGCGGGGCCGCAAGGCCGCCTGACCGCTCAAGGCCTTGCTGTGGAATTCGAAAGAGGCCTCGACGAAGTCCTTGGATAGATAGGGCGCGGCCGAGTCGGCGACGTTGAACGCCTCCCAGGCCCGCAGCGTATCGATCGGTGTCGACGCGAAGATCCTGGCGATCTGCGGCAGGGCGGTGTCTTCCGCCACCACCACCCGCTTGGCCGAGCCGAGGTCAGCGCCCCTCAAGAAGGCGTCCCAGTCGAAGCCGGGCGCGGCGCGGGCGAGTTCTTCCGGGGTCATCGGATTGTAGGTTTTGGTCGGATCGCGCTCTTGAGTACGGCTCCAGCTCACCTTGGCGATGGCGGTTTCCAGGTCGACGATCGCCTGCGCCTGAGCGTCGGCGTCCGACCAACCGGCGAGACCGAGCATCCGCGCGACGTAGGCCTGGTACTTGGACTTCTGCGTGGAGAAGCTTGGGTCGAGGTAATAGTCCCGGTCCGGCAGCCCCAGCCCGGCCTGGCCCACGTAAACCGCGTAGTGCTGTGGGTCCTTCACATCGACGCCGATATCGGCCTCGAACACGCCGCCGAAGAAGCTGTGCGCGCCTCGGCCCATCAGGGCGGCGATCGCGGAGGGGGTATCGGCGGCCCGAATCTCGGCCAGTTCCCGGGCGAGCGGCCGCGCACCCAGGGCGTTGACCCGATCTTCGTCCATAAAGGCGCGATAGAAGGCGCCGACCTTGCCCTGCTCGCTCAGCGGGTCCTGCTCGGCCGCCGCCTGTTTCAGAATCGCCAGCACCCGATCCTCGGAAAGGGCGGCCAGCTTGTCGAAGTTGCCGAATCGCGCGCGATCCGGCGGGATCGTCAGGTTTTTGACGTAGGTCCCGTTGGCGTAGTCGTAGAAGTTGGCGCCCGGCGCGATGGCGGTGTCGCGTCCGGCGAGATCGAAGCCCCAGGGCTTGTAGAAAGGCGGGTCAGCGAACGAAATCGAGGCGAAACTGAGAGTGATCGCCGCGCCGAGGGCGGCGGCGCCAAGAAACGTCTTCATCAAGTCTCGCGTGTTCCAGGCAAAAAGCTTTCCGCGGTCCAACCACTTCGCGGACAGACTCGCCTGTTAAATATTCTTCATCTCAGCCGAAGCGCGCGCCGCCTGCAGAGCGCCGAAGCGGCCGGACCCGGACATCGACTAGGCAAAGGTCGAGGCTTTCACAGTCGCGTTACCTCGGCCGCGACGATCGGCGCAACGCGTTGATCAGGCTCAGTTCGGTGCAGTGAAACTGAGCTGATCAACAGAAAAATCCGTCGCGGCGCCACCGACTCCCGTTGACCATCTGGCAACCATATGTCCCCATATCATGGGCTTCAGGGGCGAAGGCCCACAATATGTAGATGACCAAGGGGCGGCCAACGGCTCCGCGGGTGTTTCAGTTTTCAGGGGTGGTGCGGGTGATGATGGGAAGCGAAGCGAAGAAGACGATCATGGGCGCGGCGTCGGCGCCGAGGCCCAAGCCAGTCGAGCGGCCGCCGCTGCACCTGGTGCGCAAGGTCGAAATCGACCGGTCGCGCGACGCGCTGCTGACCGACTTCGGCCGGACCACGCTGGAAGACCGCTATCTGCTGGCCGGCGAGAGCTATCAGGACATGTTCGCCCGGGTGGCGACCGCCTATGCCGACGACGCCGAGCACGCCCAGCGCATCTACGACTACATCTCGCGGCTCTGGTTCATGCCAGCGACGCCGGTCCTTTCCAACGGCGGCGCCGATCGCGGCCTGCCGATCTCCTGCTTCCTCAACGCCGTCGGCGATTCGCTGGAAAGCATCGTCGGCACCTGGAACGAGAACGTGTTCCTGGCGGCCAACGGCGGCGGCATCGGCACCTATTGGGGCGGCGTCCGCTCGATCGGCGAGAAGGTGAAGGGCGCGGGCCAGACCAGCGGCATTATCCCGTTCATCCGGGTGATGGATTCGCTGACGCTGGCGATCAGCCAGGGCTCGCTGCGCCGCGGCTCCGCCGCCGTCTACATCGACATCTGGCACCCGGAGATCGAAGAGTTCGTCGAGATCCGCAAACCGTCCGGCGACTTCAATCGCAAATCGCTGAACCTGCACCATGGGGTCTGCATCACCGACGAATTCATGGAGGCCGTCCGTGACGGCGTCCCGTTCGGTCTGCGCTCGCCCAAGACCCACGAAGTGGTGCGCGAGATCGACGCGCGGACGCTGTGGCAGAAGCTGCTGGAGCTGCGCCTGCAGACCGGCGAGCCCTATCTGATTTTCTCCGACACCGCCAACCGCGCCATGCCGCAGCATCAGCGCGAACTGGGGCTGAAGGTGCGCCAGTCGAACCTCTGCTCGGAAATCCTGCTGCACTCCGGCAAGGACCACCTCGGCAACGAGCGCACCGCGGTCTGCTGCCTTTCCTCGCTCAACGCCGAGAAGTTCCTCGAGTGGCGCGACCATCCCACCTTCATCGAGGACACCATGCGCTTCCTCGACAATGTGCTGCAGGACTTCATCGACCGCGCGCCCGACGAAATGGCCGCGGCCGCCTACGCCGCCTACCGCGAGCGCTCGGTCGGGCTCGGCATCATGGGCTTCCACTCATTCCTGCAGGCTCAGAACGTGCCGTTCGAGAGCGCGCTGGCGAAGAGCTGGAACATGCGCATCTTCAAGCACCTGCGCCGCGGCTGCGACGCCGCCAGCCGGCTGCTGGCCGAAGAGCGTGGACCCTGCCCCGACGCCGCCGAGCGCAATGTGATGGAGCGCTTCAGCCACAAGATCGCCATCGCGCCCACCGCGTCGATCTCGATCATCTGCGGCGGGACCAGCGCGGGCATCGAGCCGATCCCGGCCAACATCTATACGCACAAGACCCTGTCGGGCTCGTTCGCGGTCAAGAACCCCTACCTTGAAGCGCTGCTGGAGACGCGCGGCGCCAATACGCCGGCGATCTGGGGCTCGATCCTGGAGAACGAAGGCTCCGTGCAACACCTGGAGTGTCTCAGCGCCGACGAGAAGGACGTCTACAAGACCGCCTTCGAGATCGACCAGCGCTGGATCGTGGAACTGGCAGCGGATCGCGCCGCCGATATATGCCAGTCGCAGTCGATCAACCTCTTCCTGCCGGGCGACGTCGATAAGTGGGATCTGCACATGCTGCACTGGCAGGCCTGGGAGCGGGGCGTGAAGAGCCTCTACTACCTGCGCTCCAAGTCGGTGCAGCGCGCCGCCTTCGCCGGTGGCGACGGCATCAGCGCGATGGTCGAAAAAGCAGCCGGCGAGCGCACCGACTACGATGAGTGTCTCGCCTGCCAATAAAGGCGGCCCCCCACGGCGAATTAGCGGCCTGAATTATGCTCCGGCCCCGCTGGCCGAGCCATTGCGGAACTCATTGAAGGGTTCCGACATTGCTCATCCAGTGGGATCGCCTTTGGGAGCGTGGCGTGGGCAAGTGGCTGATAGTTGTTGCGATCTTTGCGCCGATGATTGCGCACGCCGGGCCGAAGCCCGATGGCCCGCCGAGTGATGGGCCGATCCCGACGTCCTATTCCGCGCAGCCGCCAGCCGTGCATGGCCACATCTCGCCCGGCTGGGGCCTCTACGCCACCCTGCAAGGCCGCTCGATGGATCTGCAATCGCGCGACTGGGCCGACGATCCGCAGGCCCAACCGCGCGACATCGCGGCTGGCTACGGCTGGCGAAACGGCAATGCCGAAGCGCTGATCGGCTACGACCAGCACGACTTCGGCCCCAAGCGGCAGCAACTGATCGCCCCGGGCGAACGCGACCCCAACGAGCCCCCGCCGGTCTCAAGCTCCGGCGTGCTCGGCTTCAGCTTCGTGCTGCACGGCCGCTAGCGCGGCCGATCAGGCGCCCAACGCCTCAGGCGTCGCCCGGAACAGGTCGACCGATCCCTGGGTGACCGCCTGGGTCAGACCCGGCGCCTGCGCCAGCACCTGTTCGGCGAACACGCGGGCCAGCCCGATCTTGGTGCGGCAATAATCCGGGTCCGGATCGCCGGCGGCGAGGCGGCGCGAGGCGGCCAAGGCGGCCTTGCCCAGCATCCATCCGCCGACCACGTCGCCCAGCAGCTTCAGGTAGGGCGTCGCCCCGGCCAGGGCGTCGGGCTGGGCGTGGCCGCGGCGCTCGATCAGCCAGCCGGTGGCCGACTGCACCGCCGCGATGCCGGCCTCCAGACGCGCGCCGACCGTGTGCAGCCAGGCGTCGTCGGCGCTCTTCAGCTCGGCGGCGGTCGGGAAGATCTCGTCAACCAGTTCGCGTACCGCCTGGCCTTTGCCGAGCGCGAGCTTGCGGCCCATCAAGTCGATCGCGTGGATGCCGTTGGTGCCCTCGTAGATCGGCAGGATGCGGGCGTCGCGATAGTATTGCGCCGCGCCGGTCTCCTCGATGAAGCCCATGCCGCCCTGCACCTGCAGCGCCGCCGACGCCGCCTCGACGCCCATGTCGGTCGACCAGGCCTTGGCGATCGGGGTCAGCAGTTCCTGGCGCAGCATCGCCGAATCGCGGTCGACCGGGTTGCCGGCGGTGCGGGCGAGGTCGGCGGCGACGGCGGTGGCGAGGCAGATCGCCCGCGCCGCCTCGATCTTGGCCTTCATCAGCATCAGCGTGCGGCGCACGTCCGGATGGTCGAACAGGCGCGAGGGATAGGTCCCGGTCCAGGCCGAGCGGCCCTGCTTGCGCTCCAGCGAATAGTTCAGCGCCTGCTGATAGGCGCGTTCGGCGATGGCGACGCCCTGCACGCCGACCTGCAGGCGCGCGGCGTTCATCATCACGAACATCGCCGCCAGCCCGCCGTTGGGCGCGCCGACCAGCTCGGCCTTGGCGCCTTCGTAGAGCATGACGCAGGTGGGCGAGCCGTGGATGCCGAGCTTGTGCTCGATCGACGCGCAGCTGAGCTGGTTGGCCTCGCCGAGCGAACCGTCCGGGTTCACCAGTCGCTTGGGCGCCAGGAACAGCGAGATGCCGCGCGACCCGGGCGGGGCGTTCGGCAGGCGGGCGAGCACCAGGTGGACGATATTGTCCGCCATGTCGTGGTCGCCCCAGGTGATGAAGATCTTCTGGCCCGTCAGCCGCCAGCCGCCCTCCCCGTCCGGCTCAGCGCGGGTGGTCAGAGCGCCAAGGTCCGAGCCGGCCTGCGGCTCGGTCAGGTTCATCGTCCCGGTCCATTCGCCCGAGACCATCTTGGGCAGGTAGAGCGCCTTCTGGCGCTTATCGCCGTTCTTCTCGATCGCCTCGATCGCGCCCAGGGTCAGGATCGGACAGAGTCCGAAACTCAGGTTGGCGGCGTCGAGGATTTCGAACACCGCGACCTCAAGCGCCTTCGGCATCCCCTGCCCGCCGAACTCGGCGTCGGCCGCCAGGCTGTTCCAACCGCCCGCCGCGAACTGGCGATAAGCGGCCGCGAATCCCGGCGCGGCGATCACGCCGCCGTTCTCATAGCGCGCGCCCGAGGTGTCTCCGGCGCGGTTGAGCGGCGCGAGCACATCGCCGGCGAACTGGCCCGCGGCCTCAAGCACGGCGGCGACCGTCTCGGCGTCGGCCCCTGGAAAGGCGGCGGCGAGGCGGCCGAAGTCGGCGGCTTCCGTCAGAGCGAACGCCAGGTCGCGAACCGGAGCTTTATAGGTCATGACCGTCCCTTGCAGCTTGCCTGGGCCGTTCTAGCGTGCGGCCAGCGCAAGACCAGCCGTTACGACACGGCGCCGATGCATCACGGCTTCGTGACCGCCCGGAATAAGATAGGCTGAAATACCGTCTCTATCGGCGCTACCGCTTGCCAGCCGGGGGATCATCGTTGAAAGGGCCGCAATGCATCTGAGCCGATCCGCCGCCATCGCCGCGCTCATCTTCGCCGTTCCCCTGATCGCCCCCCCGATCGCCATGGCCGCTCAGCCCAGCGCGGCCGACTTTCCCGGCGGCCACTATGTGATCGACCCCAGGCACGCCAGCGTGGTCGCGCGGGTCAAACACATGGGCGTCTCGCTCTACAACCTGCGCTTCGACACCTTCGACGCCAGCTTCGACTACGATCCCGCGCATCCCGAGGCGACGCGGCTGAGCGCCAGCGTCGATCCGGCCTCCCTCGACGTGAATGCCGACTACGCCAAGCAATTCGCCGAAGAGTTCCTCTCGGCCAGCAAGTTCCCGAAGGCGACCTTCACGGCAACCCAGATGCAGACCGCCGGCGACGGCACCGGAACCATGACCGGCAACCTCACCCTGATGGGCGTGACCAAGCCGGTGACCTTCAACGTCACCTTGATCGGCGCCGGGCACGAGGTGCTGCCGATTCCGCTCGGGCGCCGCGCCGCGGGCTTCGAGGCCACCACCACGATCACGCGCTCGGACTTCGGGTCGAGCTATTTGCTCAACGGCGACCTGGTCGGCGACGCGGTGACGCTGCAGATCGAGGCGGAGTTCGAGAAGAAGTGACCGCCACCGTCCACCCGTTCACCCCGGCGACGCGCTCCACCTATTCCAGCGTGGCGATCGCGCTGCATTGGCTGATCGCGCTCTTGATGCTGAGCAACATCGCCCTGGCCTGGTACTTCGGCACGCTGAAGGGGCCGGACGCGATCCCGCCGATCCAGCTGCACAAGTCGATCGGCATCACCGTGCTGCTGCTAACGCTGCTGCGGATCGGCTGGCGGCTGACCCACCGCGCCCCGCCGCTGCCGGCGGAGATGAAGGGCTGGGAGCGCTGGGCGGCCAGGGCGACGCACTTCGTGTTCTACCTGCTGATGCTGGGAATGCCGCTCTCCGGCTGGGCGATGGTCTCGGCGAGCCCCTTGATCAAGGTGCACCCGACGGTGCTGTACGGCGTGATCCACTGGCCGGCGGCGCCGTTCCCCGGCTTCGACAGCGACCATCTGCACGACGCCCACAAGCTTTTCGAAAAGACCCACAGCCTGCTCGCCTGGGTCGCCTACGCGACCATCGCGCTGCATGTCGCCGCGGCGCTGAAGCATCAGCTGATCGATCGCGACGATGTACTTTCGCGGATGATCCCTATCTTACGCCGCAAGCCGGGAGCCGCCGCGTGAGCCTTCGCCATTTCGCCTTGCTGGGCGCAAGCCTCGCCTTCATTCCGGCCCTCGCGATGGCCGCGCCGCCGACCTGGGCGGTGGACAAGGCGGCTTCGCGGCTGACCTTCAGCTCCACCGTCAGCGGTACAGCCTTCACCGGCCGCTTCGCGCGCTGGGACGCGGTGATCCGCTTCGATCCCAAGGACCCGGCCCATTCCGATGTCGCCGCAACGATCGACGTCGCCTCGGCCGCTACCGGCAACGGCGACCGCGACGCCGAACTGCCGGACCAGGACTGGTTCTGGACCAGCCATTTCCCGCGGGCCAGCTACGTGGCTCACAGCTTCCAGCCAGCCGGGCCTGGCCGCTTCGTGGCCATCGGCGTGCTGACCGTGCGCGGCGTCGCCAAGCCGCTGAACCTTCCGTTCGCCCTCGCCGTCAACGGCACGACCGCGCACATGACCGGCGGCATCCGCGTGAACCGGCTCGCGTTCGGCGTCGGCCAGGGCGAGTGGGCCGCGACCGACACCGTGCCGGCCGGCGTGACCGTCAACATCGACCTCACCGCCCACCGGGCGCCTTGATCGCCGCCGACGCCCGACTTGCCGCTAAGACCTTGGCCGCCGGCGATCTCATCATCCTGCCGACCGAGACCGTCTATGGTCTCGCCGCCGACGCCGCCAATCCAGCCGCGGTGGTGCGCCTCTATGAGGCCAAGGGGCGGCCCAGGTTCAATCCGCTGATCGCCCATGTCGCCGACATCGCCATGGCGGTCCGCGTCGCCCGGCTGGACGCGCGGGCGCTTCGCCTCGCGGACGCGTTCTGGCCCGGCCCGATCACCTTCGTCGCGCCGATCGCCGAGGTGGACCTGGTCTGCGACCTCGCCCGCGCCGGACTGGATACGGTGGCCGTGCGGGCGCCGGCCCATGCCATGGCCCACGCGGTGATCGAGGCGTTCGCCCGGCCCATCGTCGCGCCCTCCGCCAACCGTTCCGGGCGCCCTAGCCCCACTACTTTCACGGATGCGGTCGACGAGACCGGCGAGGACGCCGCGATCGCCCTTGATGGCGGCTCATGCGCGATCGGTCTGGAATCGACCGTCGTGGCGCTGCTCGACGGCCCGCCTCGGCTGCTGCGCCCCGGCGCCATCACCCGCGCTGAAATCGAGGCGCTGGTCGGTCCGCTCGCGGAAGCCGAGGCAGACGCCGTCCGCTCCCCCGGTCGCCTGGCCCGCCACTACGCCCCGAACGCGCCGGTGCGGCTGGACGCCGAGGCCGCCCTGCCGGGTGAAGCCTATCTGGCGTTCGGCCCCGCGCCGCGGGACGCCCGCGTCTTCAACCTGAGCCCATCCAGCGATCTACGCGAGGCCGCCGCCCGCCTGTTTTCGTCGCTGCGCGCCGCCGACGCCCTGTGCCCAGTCGCCATCGCCGTCGCCCCGATCCCGCAAGGCGGCCTCGGCGAAGCGATCAACGACCGCCTCCGCCGCGCCGCCGGCTATGTCGGCTGAAAGGCGGACCGAACGTCGGTTGCGCCGAAATCGTCGCCCTTGAACAGCAGGGGCGCGTCGAGCTGCTTGGCCAATGCGTAGGCGAAGCAGTCTCCGAGATTGAGGCCCGCGCGGTGCACGCCTTTTCCAAACTGAAGATACGCCCGCAACGCCGCATCACCCGACACGTCCATCTCGGCGACGCCCAATTCCGCAAGCCAAGCTTGGTACTCGTCTAGCCCAAAGAGCCTCTGCCGAAGCACGATCGCCAACCCAGCCTCCAGAAGGTTGATCGGCGAGGCGAAGATAGGGTCCGCTTTACCCAGGCAGTTCAAGAACGCCACCCGTTCCGGTTCCAGGAGGGCGATGGCCACCAGGGCCGACGCGTCAACGACCAGCGTCACGCTTGGTCGATCTCAGGAAGGCCCGTCGGCCAAAGGTCATCCCAATCCTGCTTGGTCATTGGGGTGACCTTCACTTTGTCGAGGCCAACGGCACGACGAAATCTGTCTGTCGAAGCCATCATCTCTTCCACCGTCGGTCGCCGGCGCGGCGGATCGGGCTGTAGCGCGAGTTGCCGATCGAGCGCCTCCTCGATCACAGCGGTCAACGTCTTGCCGCTGACGCGCGCCAGTTCCCGAGCTTTGCGCTCGACCTCGGGGTTCTTGATGAAGAGGCCCATGACTCGCTCCGTATATCCCTGAGTATATACTGGCCGATCGCCTCTCGAAAGGCTAGTCTGGCCCCGATGACCATCCCCGTCCCCGCCGATGTGATCTCGCGCCTGAAGGCGGTGCTGGGGGAGGGCGGCTGGAGCCAGGATCCGGACCGGCTGGCGCCCAAGCTGGTGGAATGGCGCGACCGCTGGAGCGGGACGACGCCGCTGCTGGCGCTGCCGCGCAGCACCGCGGACGTCGCTGCGGTGGTCGGTATCTGCGCCGAATCAGGCACGGCGATCACGCCACAGGGTGGCAACACCGGCCTGGTCGGCGGCCAAATTCCCGATGGCGAGATCCTGCTCTCGCTGGAGCGGATGCGGGCGGTGCGCGAGGCCAATGTCGACGACGACGTGCTGATCGTCGAGGCCGGCCTCACCCTGGCCGAAGCGCACGACGCCGCCTCGGCGGCCGGGCGCCGCTTCCCGCTCAGCCTGGCCTCCGAGGGCTCGTGCACCATCGGCGGCCTGATCTCGACCAACGCCGGCGGCGTCGCGGTGCTGCGCTACGGGACCATGCGCCAGCTTGTGCTGGGCCTGGAGGCCGTACTGCCGAACGGCGAGGTCTGGAACGGGCTCAAGCGCCTGCGCAAGGACAACACCGGCTATGACCTGAAACAGCTGCTGATCGGCGCCGAAGGCACCCTGGGCGTGGTGACGGCTGCCGCGCTGAAGCTCTATCCGATCCTCGCCTCGCGCGCGGTCGCCATCGCCGGCGTCGAAAGCCCCGGCGCGGCGGTAGCGCTGCTTGGCCGCGCGAAGGACGCCTCGGGCGGCGCGGTGGAGAGCTTCGAGCTGATCGGCCGGCTGGGCATGGCGCTGGCGATCCGCCACATCCCCGGCGCCCGCGAGCCGCTGGAGAGCCGCCCGCCGTGGTATGTGCTGATCGAGCTCGCCAGCGGCGAGCCCAGCGCGGCCGAGGCGGCGATGGAGCGGCTGCTGGCGGCGGCGATGGACGCCGGCCTGGTGCAGGACGCCGCCATCGCCCAGACCGAAACGCAGGCCAAGGCGTTCTGGGCGCTGCGCGAGAACCAGTCGGCGGCGCAGAAAAGCGAAGGCGCGGCCTGGAAGCACGACGTCGCCGTGCCGGTCTCGCGGATCGCCGAATTCCTCGAACTGGCCGGGACCGCGCTGGAAGCGCGCTGGCCCGGCGTGCGGATCGACGCCTTCGGCCATGTCGGCGACGGCAACATCCACTACGACGCGCTCTCAGCCCCCGGCGGCGAGGCGGCGGCCCACAACGCCCGCCGCGACGAGGCCGCTCACCTCGTGCATGACATCGTCATGAGCCTGGGGGGTTCGATCTCGGCCGAGCACGGGCTCGGGACCATGAAGACGGCCGAGGCCCTGGCCTACAAAAGCGAAGTTGAGATCGCCGCCCAGCGCGCCGTGCGCCTGGCGCTCGATCCGAAGCGGATCATGAACCCCAGGGTGCTGTTCTGAGCCTGCACAGCGCCGGCCGGCAGCCGCCTAGCTCGCCGCCCGCTGGCCGCTGACCTGGAAGCCGACGATCACCGGCTCCGTCCCGGCCGGCGATTTGAACAGCGCGGTCTGGGCCACCAGGGTTCGGTCGCTGTAGCCATAGTCGATCGTCAGGCGCGTGGTCGTGCCGGTGCTGTCGGTCTTGGCGTCCCACGACTCCAGCTCGATCGAACGCGCCGGCTCGTCCGGCATCATGGCGCGAAACAGCGCCAGCTGGCTCTCCGAGGTCGGGTTCTTCAGCTCGTGCGCCAGATGCGTATTGGCGCCGAGGTCCGCCCCATTGCGGACGTCTTCGTAGAATTGCCGGGCGAAGACTTCGGCGTTGGGATCGAGCTGCGGCGCCGCCGCGGGCTTGCAGGCGCCGACAGCGAGCAGCAGAAGCAGCACAGTTGCGAACCGCCCCATAGCGATCCTCTCTCTTCGCGGCGGCGCCAGGGCCACCGCGGACAAGTGTCCCAGACGAAGGTTTCCAGCTGCTTGACTCGGGCGGCCTTGACCGGGCCGGCCTGCCCGCGCCATGCGGGGCGGGTGTTCGACAATGGAGGCCGCCGATGGCCGGGGCTCGCTTCAGCCAGATCAATCTCATCGCCCACGACCTGAAGGCGACGCTTGCATTCTACCGCCGGCTCGGCCTGGAGATCCCGGAGGGGGCGGTCTGGGAGTCGGGCGGCCACGCGCACCACGCCACGCTCCCCGGACCCGGTCCGGTCGAACTACAGCTCGACAGCCGCCGCCTGGCGCAGGCCTCCAACATGGGCTTCGCGGCGGAGCGGGGCAGGGCCGTCGTCGGCGTCGAACTGGAGAGTCGCGACGCCGTCGACGCGCTCTGGACCGCCCTGCTTGAGGAGAGCGTGCAGGGCCTGCAGCCGCCGTACGACGCGTTCTGGGGCGCCAGGTACGCCATCGTCGAGGATCCGGACGGCAACCCGGTCGGCCTGATGAGCCCGGTCGATCCCGCGCGCCGCAGCGCGCCGCCAGCGCTGTAGGGCGGCGTGGCGGTTTACACCGACATCAGCGACGCCGAGCTGGAGGCCTTCCTCGCCCGCTACGATCTGGGGGCGCCGATCTCGTTCAAGGGCATCGCCGAGGGGGTGGAGAACTCTAACTTCCTGATGGAGACCGACCGCGGCCGCTATTTCCTGACCATCTACGAGCGTCGGGTGCGCGCGGAGGATCTGCCGTTCTTCCTCGGCTTCATGCAGCACCTGGCCCAGCACGGGTTCCCGAGCGCGACGCCGATCGCCGAGCGCGACGGGCGGCTGCTGGGCGAGATGCGCGGCAAGCCGGCGGCGATCGTCTCCTTTCTGACCGGCATCTCGGTGCGGCGGCCCAGCCCCGCCCACTGCCGCGAGGCCGGCGCCGGCCTGGCCTGGTTGCACGAAGCGGGCGCAGGCTTCGCAGGACGACGCGCCAACGATCTGGGGCAGTCGGCCTGGGCGGACTTCTTTGCCCCGCTGCGCGCCGAGGCGGAGGCGATGAAGCCCGGACTCGCGGTCACCATCGACGGCGATCTCGCGAGCCTGGCGACCGCCTGGCCCGCCGGCCTGCCCGAAGGCGTGATCCACGCCGACTACTTTCCCGACAACGTGTTCTTCCGCGAGGGTCGCTTCTCGGCGGCGTTCGATTTCTATTTCGCCGCCTGGGATGCGTTGGCCTACGACATCGGGGTGGCGCTGAACGCGTGGTGCTTCGAACCGGACGGCAGTTTCAACGTCACCGCCGCCCGCGCCTTCGTCGCCGGCTACGAGAGCCGCCGTCCGCTGACGGCGCCGGAGCGCGTCGCCTTGCCGATCCTGGCCCACGGCGCGGCGCTGCGCTTCTTCCTGACCCGGCTGGCGGACTGGCGGGCGACACCCGCCGGCGCCCTGGTCAAACCAAAGGATCCGATGGAGTACGAACGCAAACTGGCCGTCCACCGCGCTGGCGTAGCGCTGTTCGAGGCCGCGCCGTGAGCGACGTCGGGGCGACCAAGGTGCTGATCTATACCGACGGCGCGTGCCGCGGGAATCCCGGTCCCGGCGGCTGGGGCGCGGTGCTGATGTTCGGCGAGCGGGAGCGGGAGATCTGGGGCGGCGAGGCGGCGACCACCAATAACCGCATGGAACTCACCGCCGCGATCGAGGCGCTGGACGCCCTGACGCGGCCTTGCACCGTCGAGCTGCACACCGACAGCAAGTACGTGCAGAGCGGCATCACCGAATGGCTGTCGCTGTGGAAGGCGCGGGGCTGGCGCACCATGACCAAGGGCGCGGTGAAGAACGAGGACCTGTGGCGCCGCCTCGATCAGGCCCGGCTGCGCCACCAGGTCGACTGGCGCTGGGTCAAGGGCCACGCCGGCCACGAGCTGAACGAACGCGCCGATGGCCTGGCGCGGCGCGGCCTCGAAGAGATCGCCGGCAAGCGCTAGGTCGAGCCTGTTGTGGACCCGACTGCCCCGCCGTCACCCCGGATGGCGCGCGCAGATCCGGGGCCGGACGCGCCACCACCTGGCTGGATGTCGTCTCGGAAACGGGCCGTCCGGCCCCGGCTCGGCGCGGCTACCGCCGCTTGGCCGGGGTGACGGTTGAAAGGATGCGTGATAGTTCTATATCGAACTAGTTATTAGTTCAATACTAAACTATAACGCGCGCATGGCCGAGACCAGGCGCAGGGCGGATGTCGCGGTGTTCGCGCGGATCACCGCGATCGAACGGCTGGCGGCGCAGCGCGTCGAGCGGCTGCTGCCTGACGGGCTGTCCTCGACCGGGCTGGACGTGCTGAACCGGCTTGCGATGTCGCCCGGCGCGCTTTCGCCGCAATTCCTGGCCAGCTCGTTGATGCTGTCCAAGTCGGCGATGACTCACACTCTACAGCGGCTGGAACGGCTGGAGCTGATCACCGTCTCCGCCGATCCTGGCGATGGACGGCGAAAGCAGGTCGTGCTTACGGCGGCGGGCGCGGCGGCGCAGCGAGCGGCGGCGGCGGCGCTACGGCCCAGGGTCGAGGCGGTGCGCGCGGCGTTCGGCGCGCATGACTTCGAGGCGGCGTTGCCGTTCCTTGAGCGACTCGGCGCGTGGCTGGCCGAAAATCCATGAGCGGCGGAACTCAGGCCCACTTCTTGCTCTTGTGCTGGCCATGACGGGAGCGATTGATCCGATCCGGCCCATCAGGCTGATCCGCCGCGAGGCGCGGCCGGAGGCGACCGAGTCGCAAGACGACACAGCGACCGTGTTCAATGTGTCGATCAACGTGGCCCCGCCCGCGGAGCCACCGCCTACGCCGCGCGCGCCGACCAATCTCGACGCCCACCTGATCGCCCAGCAGGCCCGCGTCCGCGGACTGCGCGGCGGACAGAACGTGCTGGAGACCGCGCGCCACACCTATCTCGAAACCGAGTGGTCGGGCCCCAACGACCGCCGCACCAGCGCCGGTCAGATCGCCAAAACCGACGTCTGACGACCGCTACTCGGCCGCCTTGCCGTGCGCCATCGCGTTGGCCGAGACCGGCTCGCCCGGCAGTTCCTTGGGCGTGATCAGCCGGCCGAACTTCGGCGCGAGCCAGGCTTCGAAGTCATCCACGAACTCATAGACCACCGGCACCAGGATCAGGGACAGGATGGTCGAGGTGATCAGGCCGCCGATCACGGCGACCGCCATCGGCTGGCGGAATTCGGAACCCTCGCCGATGCCCATCGCGGTGGGCAGCATGCCGGCCATCATCGCCAGGGTGGTCATCACGATCGGCCGGGCGCGTTCGCGGCAGGCTTCCATCAGCGCATCGTGCTGACTGGCGCCGTCGCGCTCGCGCTCGATGGCGTACTCCACCAGCAGAATCGAGTTCTTGGCGGCGATGCCCATCAGCATGAACAAGCCGATCATCGACGGGATCGACAGCTCCGAGTGCCACAGCAACAGCGCGATCATGGCGCCGGCGATGCTGAGCGGCAGCGCCGAGAGGATGGTGATCGGTTTGAAGAAGCTGCCGAACAGCAGCACCATCACGCCGTAGACCAGGCCGACGCCGGCGAAGATCGCCACGCCGAACCCGGCGAACAGCTGGTTCTGCGCCTGCTGGTTGGAGAAGTTCTGCTCGTAGATGATCCCCTTCGGCAGGTGGTTCATGATCGGCAGCTTCTTGATCTCGCCGTAGGCGTCGCTGAGCTTCGCGCCGTTGGTGAGGTCGGCCTCGACGATGATGTCGTCGCGGCGGTTGTAGCGGGTGATTTGGGCGGGACCGGCCTGAAAGTAGATGTCCGCGACACTGCCCAGGGTGGTTAGCCCGCCGCTGACGGTTGGGACGCGCAGGTTCCGGAGTGTCGGCAGATCGCTGCGGGCGCTGTCGGGCAGGCGGACGCGGATCGGCACCCGGCGGTCGCCGATGTCGAGCTTGGCGACGTTGGCGTCGATATCGCCGACGGTGGCGATGCGGGCGACCTGGGCGATGGTGTCGGAACTGACTCCGAGCCGCGCCGCGTCGTCGGGCCGCGGCCGGATGATGATCTCCGGCGCCGGTGGCGAGGTCGCCGGCCGCGGGTCGGCCAGGGTGTGCAGCCCCGCCATTTCGCGTTGCAGCTCCAACGCCGTCGCCTCAAGGCCCTCGCCGGTGTCGCTGGAAAGCGGAATCTCCACCGTCGCGCCGCCGAAGCCGGTGCCGGCGAAGGTCACCCGGGCGTCGGGGATCGCGTGCAATCCCGGCCGCAGACGGTCGCGGATATCCGGCACCTTGGTGGTGCGGTCACCCCTCAGCACGGCGACCGCGACGCCGCTCGTCACACCGGAATCGGACACCTGTCCCGGCCCGCCGCCACTGCTGCCGCCAATCGCGGTGAAGACGTGCTCGGTCTCGGGTTGTTTGGCGAGCACGGCGCCCAGCGCGGCCACCGCCTGGCGCGTGTCGTCCATGGTCGAACCGGACGGGGTGTCTGCGTCGACCTGATAGTAGTCGGGGTTGCCCTCGGGCTGCAGGCCTTTCGGCACCACCGCGATGGCCAGGAACACCGACAGAAAGAACACCATGCCGCCGGCGATCACCGCCAGAATCCGGTGGCTCAGCGCCCATTCGAGCGATTTGACATAGACCGTCGGCAGCGGCGCTCTGGGCCGCGCCGGCTTCGGCTTCAGAAAATACGCCGCCAGCAGCGGCGTCAGCAGCCGCGCCACCACCAGCGAGAACAGCACCGCCACCGAGACGGTGAGGCCGAACTCCTTGAAGAACTGGCCGGGAATGCCGGGCATGAACGAGACCGGCAGGAACACCACGACGATCGCCGCCGTGGTCGCCACCACCGCGAGGCCGATCTGGTCGGCGCCCTCCATCGCGGCCGCATAGGGTCGCATGCCCATGTGCACCCGTTTCTCGATATTCTCGATCTCGACGATCGCGTCGTCGACCAGGATGCCGATCACCAGCGTCAAGGCGAGCAGGGAGACGGTGTCCAGGCTGAAGCCCGCCAGGGCCATGAAGGCGAAGGCGGGGATCAGCGAGACCGGCATGGCGACCGCCGTCACCGCCGTGGCCCGCCAGTCGCGCAGGAACAGCCAGACCACCAGCGCCGCCAGCGCCATGCCCTCGATCATCGTTTCGCGGGTCGCCGAAAAACTGCCGCGCGTGGCGTCGACCTGGGAGACGATCTTCGTCACCCGGATGTCGCTGCGCAGCGCCGCGATACCCGGCGCGCCGAACACCATGTCGTGCAGCGCCTTGTCGACCGCATCCTCGGTGCGGACGTCGCTGGCTTCCTTGTTCTTGGTCACCTGGAAGCCGACCACCGGACGGCCGTCGAACTTGGCCTCGCTGCGCACCTCGGCGGTGCCGTCGCCAACGTCGGCGACGTCCGACAGCTTGATGAAGCGGCCACCTTGGCCCGGCAGGGCGAGGTTGCGTATCTGGTCGACATTGGTGGCGGCGCCCAGCACGCGCAGCGTCTGCTCACGTCCGCCGACCTGGACCCGCCCCCCGGCGGCGTCCTCGCTGACCGAACTCAGCGCCGCGTTGATCTCAGGCGCCGTGATCCCCTGGGCGGCCATGCGCACCGGATCGACGATGACGTTGATCTCGCGATCGACGCCGCCGACGCGCGACACCTGGCCGACGCCTTCGACCCCCTGCAGCAGGCGGGCGATGTCGTTGTCCACCACCCAGGAGAGTTCCGCGTCCGACATGTTCACGCCGGGCGCCGGCTCGACCTCGTAAGTGATGATCGGCTGGTCGTCGAAGTCGAACCGCGACACCGTCGGCGGGTCGATCTCCCGTGGCAGTTGGGCGCGGACCGAGTCGATCTTGGCGCGGACATCGTCCGTCGCCTTGATCATGTTGGTGCCGAGATTGAACTGGATGCGGGTGTTGGAGTCGCCCTGGCTCACCGTCGAGGAGATATCCTGGACGTCGGTGATGCCCGAGAGTGCGTCCTCGACCGGGC